>JABAHS010000792.1_pt1 | contig 14178 bp, 13 predicted proteins | sample 7062111 | NCBI WGS metagenome assembly JABAHS01 (sample SAMN14534600, study PRJNA622989) | marine sediment metagenome | biome: marine biome [ENVO:00000428]; feature: marine pelagic biome [ENVO:01000023]; material: deep marine sediment [ENVO:00002113]; isolation source: pool of 4 deep marine... | reverse complement strand
ACGCCGCTCGGTACCGATGGATTCGGACGGTCCGATACCCGCGAGGCGCTGCGCGGGTTCTTCGAGGTAGACGCCGGCCATGTGGTCGTTGCGGTGCTGTCGGCCCTCGCAGGCGACGGTGTCGTTCCCCCCGAACGCGTCGCCGAGGCCGTGAAGCGGTACAACATCGATCCCGACGCCCCCGACCCTCTCTTCAGCTGAGAGGGTCGAGCAGGGGCTCTTCCGCTGCGGACGGCGTCTACTCGGACTTCTTCGGCTCTTCCGGAACCAGCAGCCCACCTGCGATCGACGACCGGTGCCCGTCGTCCCATTCGACCTCGACCGAGTCGTGGTGCAGATCGACGACCTTGCCCGTTCGAGATCGCTGTCCGATCTTCTTGGTGAGCTCCTTGACGCGCGTGCCCTTGCGCAACATCGCACACCTCCTCTACCAAACCTACCCGTCGCACGCCCGGAACCGCTCAATGCACACCCTGATACTGCCGATTCAGTATCCGTGCAATCGGTGAGCCCATTTCCTACTCCGCCCCCGGCGAGCGGTCGGGCGGCGCAGATCGCGGCCGACCTGTTCGCCAACGTCACCCGGGTCTTGCGCGGGAAACCGGACCAGGCTCGGCTGGCGCTGGCAGCGCTGCTGTCCGGCGGCCACCTCCTGATCGAGGACGTCCCCGGCGTCGGGAAGACGCTGCTCGCCAAGGCACTCGCCCGATCGGTCGGCGGCACCTTCCGGAGAGTGCAGGGAACACCCGATCTCCTGCCGGCCGATCTGACCGGTGTGACCATGTTCCGCCGGCATTCGGAGTCGTGGGAGTTCCAGCCGGGACCGCTGTTCGCCAACGTCGTCCTGGTCGACGAGATCAACCGGGCAACCCCGCGGACGCAGGCGGCAACCCTCGAAGCCATGGAGGAGCGACACGTCACCGTCGACGGGCACACCCATCCGCTGCCGGAACCGTTCCTGCTGATCGCCACACAGAACCCCTTCGAGCATGCCGGCACGTTCCCGCTCGTCGAGGGGCAACGCGATCGTTTCTCGCTGGTCCTCGAACTCGGCCTTCCCGGCCGCGACGCCGAACGCGAACTGCTGCACGGCAGGGGCGGCATGCGCGAACTCGAGCGTCTGACCCCGGCGACCGACCCTGCCTCGCTGGCGGCGGCGATCGAGGAGGTTCATCGAGTGTCCGTCCACAATGCCGTTGCCGAGTACATCCTCGACATCACCGCTGCCACCCGGTCGCATCCGTCGGTGTCACTCGGCGCCTCACCGCGCGCCAGCCTCTCGCTGATGAGAGTCGCACAGGCCCACGCCACGATCGCCGGCCGCACCTACGTCGCTCCCGACGATGTGAAACGGGTCGCTGCAGCGGTGCTCGGTCATCGCATCATCCTCCCTGCCGGGGATCTCCGTGCCGCTGCCGCACTCATCAACGAGATCCTCAGCGGCATCGCCGTACCGGGAGCCTGACGTGGAACGGCAGAGACAACTGCCGTTCTCACCGAGCAGAGGCGGGATTGCCCTCACGATGCTCGGTCTGGCGATCTTCGGTGCTGCACAGACCACCGGAGCCGGCTGGCTGGTCGTTCTTGCCTCGCTGATCGCCGGCACACTGACGGTCGGCGCCGTATGGCCGTCATGGCTCATGCGAGCGATGGCCGTTGCCGTGAGCGGGCCGACCGATGCAGTTGCAGGGCGACCCTTCGTTCTTGACGTCGACGTGCAACGACCCCACGCCGCCGTTCGCATCACGCTCCGCGGCCTCATGGAGGATGGCGTGGGTATCGATGCTCCGGACGAACGGGGTATTCCTGTGATGGCACCAAACCGGGGGGTACTGCAACGTGTCGATCTCGAGGTGTGGTGTGGTCATCCGTTCGACCTCTTCGGCCGGAGGCGGTACGTCACCGTCGAACTTCCCCACCCGATCTACGTGGCACCGAAGCCGATCGCAACCGGACTACCGGCCGGGATGGCCGGACATCCCGAGGGAACCGGCGCGGGCGGCGGCGGCATTGGGCCGGGTGAGATGGTGCGAAGCCTGCGGGAGTACCTTCCGGGTGATGCCATGCGCCTGGTCCATTGGCGTGCCAGCGCCGGACGTCCCGACCTGCTCGTCAAGGAGCTGGAACTCCCCGAACGACCACACCTGGTCTTGCTGCTCGATGTCGACGGACCGGATGGAGACCGAAGAGCCGGCGAGGCGGCAGGAATGATCCAGGCGGCGCGCCGGGAAGGTATCCCGGTCACGCTCGCTACGTTCGAGTCTGCAGGACCCGTGATCGGCGAAGTGGGTTCCATGCGAGAGGCAGGTCGGCGGTTGGCCGGCGCCGTGCCCGGCACTCCGCCGGACGGGCCGTTGCCGCCGCAGGCGAACGTCGTTCGACTCTCGAGCCGGCACACATGAGCACTCCGTTCTGGCGGTCCGGCGCGGTCGAGGAGCCCGAGGGATCCGTCGCGCTCCGGGGCGCGGTCCTGAGTACCGTCCTCGTCGCCTCCGCCGCCGTCATCGTCGAGGGTCTCGTCGGACCGGCAGCGTTGGCCGCGGCACTGCTCGGAATCCCGGCCGGCTTCTTCTTGTCGCACCGCCGCCGGCACCATGAGTCGGCAGTGCTCAAGCTCGGCATCGCAATCGCCTTGACCGCGGCGCTCTACGGCTTCGTCGGTCAACTGCGATCGGCCCAGATCGTGTCCGCCCTCGATGTCCAGATCCCGCTGGCCGAACTGTTCTTGTGGGTGCAGTTCCTCCACGCTCTCCATCTCCCGTCGCGCCGCGACCTGATGTTCTCGCTGGCGGCGAGCCTCGTGATGCTGGCCGTCGCCGGTGTGTTGTCGGTCGGCATGACCGTCGGGGTGTTCATCGTGTTGTGGGCGGGCGGCGCATTGCTCAGCCTCTTTCTCGCCTACCGAAGCAGATTGCTTGCAACCTCTGGCGACGTCGATGAGCGCGCAGTCCCCCTCCGACGTGTTCTCGGCCCGGGAGCGGCCGTCGTGGGAGCCGCCCTCGTGGTGTTTCTGATCGCTCCGGCAGCCTCCCCCATCGCGCCCATTGCCTTCCCAACCGAACTGGCGATTCTGTCCCGTTTGACCGAACCGGGCGGGTTCTCGAATCCCTCCCTGGGCCCTTCGGGATCCGGCCGGGGCGACCTCTCCGGCCGGGCCTCGTTCGGCTACTTCGGATTCGCCGAGTCACTCGACACCTCATTGCGCGGCCGTCCGGATGACTCGCCGGTCATGCAGGTGCGGGCACCCGCCCCGGCGTTCTGGCGCGGGCAGACGTTCGACGTGTGGGATGGGCGCACGTGGACCAGCTCCTCGACAGATGCGGTACCGATCTCATCTGCGGGCGCGATACAGGCCCTCGCCACGCTCGGGGACGATCGGCCGGCGGGTGCTCCCGGTAGCGACCGGTTTGTGCAGACGTTCTACATCGACCGTCCCGGACCAAACCTCATCTTCGGCGCATACCGGATCGATGAGGTCTTCTTCACCGAGCGAACGCTGTTCGAACTCGACGACGGCACACTCCGCACGGGTGTCAACCTCGCCGGCGGGTCGATCTATACCGTGGTCAGTTGGAGATCCCGTGTCGATGAAGACATACTCCGCTCGTCCGATCCGCTGCGGCTCGACTATGCGGAGGAGATTCGCACCCGGTATCTCCAGCTGCCTCGCGTCCCGCAGCGGGTACTCGGCCTCGCTCGAGAGGTCACGGCCGATGCACCGACCACCTACGACAAGGTCCGTGCGCTCGAATCGTGGATGGCGAACAACACCACCTACAGTCTCGATATCCCGCGCCTGCCCGAAGGGGCCGACGCCGTCGACCAGTTTCTCTTCGTAGACCGCAGGGGATTCTGCGAGCAGATCGGTTCGAGTCTCGTCGTGATGCTGCGTTCCCTCGGCATCCCTGCCCGGCTCGTGGTCGGCTACACGCCGGGAGACCGGAACCCATTCACCGGGCTCTACGAAGTCAAGGCTTCGGATGCACACAGCTGGGCCGAGGTCTACTTCCCCGGTATCGGCTGGCAGGGTTTCGACCCCACCGCCTCCGTGCCCCTGTACGACGGGGCCGCCACGGGAACGGCCGGAAGTGGGCTGTTCGGTTTCCTCGCTTCGCGATTCGGTGAACTACCGGCAGGCGCCGGCACCGCCCTTCGCGTCGGCGGAATATCGGCTGCCGCCGCCGTCATCGGCGTCCTCACCGTGACCTGGATCGCAGACCGTCGCCGGAAGCGTCGACGGACGTGGGCCGAGGCGACGATGGCCGCGTTCGAAGAACTGGGGAGCCGGCGCGGGGCCATCCGTGCTCCATCTGACACTGCGCTCGAATATCTGGAGAGTCTGGAGGCGGCCGGCATCCGAGGGGCTGCGGAGGCCGGTGTCCTCGTCACCGACGTTGCCTACGGATCCCGGAGCATCGACCGTGCCGGTGAGGATCACGTCCGTCGAGTACTGGAGACACATCGCCGGTGATTCCGATCGCCGGCTGCCAAGGAATGGCGGCCATGCGCCCACTAGATTTCTCCTGTGAAGCAAGACGTTCTGGCCCTGCTGGACGAACTCATCGAACTGACGATTCTCGACGAGGGCGACCCTCAGTCCTTCCGGGTCCGCGCCTACGACACGGCGAGACGGGCGATCGAGACGGCCGGCACCGATGTCACCACCATGTCGGAGAGCGATCTGCTGGCGATGAAGGGAATCGGGAAGAGCACTGCCGCCAAGATTCGCGAGTTCGTCACAACCGGCCGCCTCACCAAACTCGAGGAACTCCGCGCCGAGTATCCACCCGACTTCGTTCTTCTGACGAAGATCCCCGGGATAGGCCCGAAGACGGCACGCCGCCTGCGCAATGAACTCGGGATTCGAGATCTGCCGTCGCTCGAGGCAGCACTCGATGCACACCAGTTGCGCGAGCTCCCCGGATTCGGCCCCACGAAAGAACGAAAGATCGCCGACGCCATCGAAAAGCTGGGCATGCGGGGCAAGGAGCGGCGGTTCCCCATCGCCGAGGCGCTGCCGGTCGCAACGGCCCTGGTCGACACCCTACGGTCGATCGTGGGTGTGGTCGATGCCTGCTATTGCGGCAGCCTTCGAAGATTCCGCGACACGGTTGCCGACGTCGACATAGTCGTCGCCGCCACGGACGCCGAGGCAATCGGTGAGCGAGTCGTGGAACTGCCACTCGTCTCGGAGATCCTGGCCCACGGCACGACCAAGACTTCGTTCGTGACGCACACCGGGCTCCAGGTCGACGTGCGGGTCGTCGCACCACACCAGTTCGGGGCGGCGATCCAGTACTTCACGGGTTCGAAAGCCCACAACATCGAGGTCCGTCGCCTGGCGGTCGCCAGAGACTGGACGTTGAACGAATACGGATTGTCCGACCGGGATTCGGTGATTGCGTCCCGGACCGAAGAGGAGATCTACCGTGCACTGGGGCTGCAGTGGATCACACCGGAGATGCGTGAAGGCACCGGTGAGATCGAACTCGCCGCACGAGGAGATTTCCCCGACCTCATCACGATCGACCACATCAGAGGCGACCTGCACGACCACACCGAGAGATCCGGCGACGGCCGAGCACCTCTCGGCGCCATCGTGGAAGCGGCGCGGGATGCCGGACTGGAGTATGTGGCGATCACCGATCACGGCGAAGACCTCACCATCAACGGGCTGAGCCGCGGCGACCTCCTGACCCAGCGGGCCGAAATCGCAGAGTTGCAGGAGGCGCTTCCGGACGTGCGGATCCTGCACGGCTGCGAACTGAACATCGCTCCCGACGGCAGTGTGGACTACGACGCCGAGTTCCTGGCCGGCTTCGACTGGTGCGTGGCGAGCGTGCACGATCACTTCGACCTCCCCGCCGAACGTCAGACGGCCAGGCTGATCACCGCTATGCGCAACCCGGCCGTGCGGGCCATCGGTCATCTGAGCGGTCGCATGATCGGTCGGCGCCCGGGCATCGAGTTCGACGTCGATGCCGTCCTCGAGGCCGCCGCCACCACCGGCACGGTGCTCGAGATCAACGGCGCCCTGGAGCGACTGGACGCGGCGCCGGAGATCATCCGGGCCGGCTCGACGGTCGGCGTGCGCTTCGCCATCTCGACGGACGCCCACCATCCGTCGGAGATCCGACCACGGATGGAGTGGGGAGTCAGGAACGCCCGCCGCGGATGGCTCCCGGCCGAGCACGTCGTCAATGCATGGCCCGCAGATCGCTTCCTCGAGTGGCTGGCGGCCGGTAAAGACCGGCGCAGCGCCGGCCGCTCTCAGTAGATCAGCCGCTCGAGCGTCGCCCGCAGGATCCCCGGCGTTCCCGGCTCGCGGGAGGACACCACCAAGACCGGCGTTTCAACCGCCTCGGCGATAGTGTCGGTCAACTCCGGTCCCAGACCGGTCGCCCTTCGCGATGCTCCGAGGATCACCAGATCGCTGCCGCGCCCCTTCTCGGCGATGGCTTCGATGAAGTCCGGAGCCCGTTCCACCACGCTCGACGTGCTTGCCTCGCAGAGCTCGTCGAGGCGGCCGTGGTACCCCCTGATGGCCTCGACCTGGGCGTCGGTGGCGTCGACGGGCAGAACGTGCACGAAAGAAATCGACGACCCCGGCACCGAGGCGAAACGGTTGCCGGCGTCGATCTTCATCACATCGTAGGGAGAACCGGCGCCCATGACCGTGATGTGCTTCAGATCCTCGATGAGTCTCCGGTGCAAAACGGCCACGTCGCACGGGGCGTGCTCCTGCAGCCAGCGGATGTTGGCGGTGAACCCTCGCCGCCTCCGGCTGACCTCGGATTGGTAGCCGAGCACGAGGTCGACGGCATGGCGGTTGATGTAGTCGGCAAGGCCTTCCCGAACGTCGGAACCTCGCGGACGCACGACCCCGACGTCGACTCCCAGCTCATCGGCGATCTGCCGGACACCGACGCGGAACGGGTCGGAGGCAGAGGGGAAGCGGGTCTTCCTCCACCACAGGGTCCCTTCGACTTCTCGATCCACCCGGGCCAGCGTGATTCGCCCGTCGTCGGCGGCCAGCGCTGCCGCCAGTTGCAGCAGATTCCGAAGACGGTTCGAACTGATCGTGTCGGACACCGGGATGAGGACATGGTCGCGTCCCGGCGAGTCGATGGCGTCCTGCGTCAGCTCCACCAGACGGCCGGTGGCACGGAGCCGCAGGGCATCGAGGAGGGCACTCTCGTGTGAGACCCGCGCCTGACCGAAGATCCGGTACCAGAACACACCCACGACGACGATGCCGAGCGCCCCGACCACCGGAAACCAGCCGAGCTGGGTGATCAAGACCAGTGCGCCGACGATGCCGGCGATCTGCGTATACGGATAGAACGGGGATCGAAAGCCCGGCTTGTACCAGGGCACGTCGGCTTCCCGGAAGGCGATGACGGACAGGTTGACGATCGAGAAGACCAGAACCTGAAACGCGGACGCCAGCTTGGCCAGTTCGAGGAGGGGGACGGNNTTCGGCGACCCACTCGTTCGAACACGCGTGGCGCCAGCGCGTTGCGGGCCATGGCGAACGGATAGCGAGATGAACTCATCAGCCCGGCATTCGCCATGCTGATGAGCGCCAGGATCGCGGTCACCGCCACCACGTCCTGACCGATCGTTCCCGTGAACCGCTGGGCGGCGGCGACCATCGGTGCGGGATCCTCCACCAGCACGCCGAGCGGCACGTTCCCGATGATCACGATCATCAACATCGGATAGAGCACCAGCATGAGCCCGATGGATCCGAGCATTCCGATGGGCAGCGACCGCGACGGGTTCTTTACCTCCTCGGCGACCGACGCCACCTTGGTGACTCCGGCGTACGAAACGAACACCAGACCCGTCGCCGCCAAGAGACCTCCGAATCCCTCCGGGGCGAATGGCGTGAAGGCCGAGAACTCTGTCGACCGGGCTCCGCCCACCACGACGAAGCTCAGCACCCCGAGCACCGCCGCCACGATCACCGTCTGCACGCGACCGGAGAGTCGCACGCCGGCTGCGTTCATCCCGGTGAGGACGAGCGCCAGGCCAACCCCGACCCATTCGACGGGAATGTCGGCGAAGAAGGCCAGATAGCCCTCGAATCCGACGAGAGCGAAGGCTGCTTTGAACACCAGCGCGAACCAGACGCCGAACCCGGCGATCGTTCCCATCAGCGGACCCATCGCCCGATCGATGAACAGGTAGGTCCCGCCGGACATCGGCATGGCGGTCGCCATCTCGGCCTTGCTCAGGGCGGCGGGCACGACGACGAGACCGGCGAGGAAGTAGGCGAGTATCGCTGCGGGTCCGGCCAGCTTGGCGGCCAGGCCGGGCAACACGAAGATGCCGCTTCCGATCATCGCGCCGAGGCTCACCGTGAACACCGCCGGCAAGCTCAGATTGCGCTGCAGTGTCGTCACCCAGACGTCCTGGTTGGGGCAGATGATGCTAGCTGCCGGCGGCGAGGGGTCCCGGCGACGCTCGCGCTATGGGGCAAGCGAGAGCGCCTCGAGGCTGGCGATCACGCGCGTGAAGAACCGTTCCAGGCACTCGTCGGCGACTCGATGCAGGTACACGGTGTCGGCGATGGCCCCGAATGCGCGGAGGGGCGGACGGTAGTGACAGGTGAACGTGACCTGTGTGTGGTCATCATCCACCGGAAACACCTCGAGTTCACCGTCGAGCCTGGGGAACGCGGAGGTGTGCTCGGCGGCACGCCAGCCGATCGCACGCCTGGTCAACGGCAACGGTGCCACGATCTCTTCGAACTGACCGATCTCCAGGGTGATATCGGCGCCGACGATGATCCCGTCGAGGTCGATATCGAGTAGGCCGCCGACCTCATCCTCCCCGGTGGATGATTCATCGAGAGCCGGCGCGAACAGGCGGGCCGGGTCATCCCTCATGAACCGGCGGACACGCTCGTACGGGACGGCGACCGTCTTGAAGTGGAAGACCTCACGTTGCATTGTCTACCTCACCCCAACTCAACCACACGATCGACCTCGCGACCAGGGCCGAAAGAATCCCCGGCTGCCGGTCGCAGGGCCGTCTGTAGGCTCTTCCCCGTGACCGACATCGAACTCGCCCGCCATCTGCTCTCACGCTCACGCCGGGTAGTCGGCTTCAGCGGGGCCGGGCTCAGCTCCGAGTCGGGGATTGCCACCTTCCGGGACCCGCAAACCGGTCTATGGGCTCGATACGACCCTCATGAACTAGCGAGCCCGGCGGGTTTCGCTCGGGACCCCCGGCTGGTGATCGACTGGTACAACCACCGCCGGCGTGTCCTCGCCGGAGCGCTACCCAACGATGCCCATCGGGCCCTCGCCGGACGTGTCGATATCACCCACATCACCCAGAACGTCGATCGCCTGCTGGAGAAGGCCGGGGCGGCAAACGTCCTGCACCTTCACGGAACGATCGACCTCGATCGATGCCATGCCGGATGCGGGTATCGGGAGGCGGTGGACCTCGCCGATCCTCCCGAACTCCGCACCTGCCCTCGTTGCGGCGGGCTACTTCGACCGGACGTCGTGTGGTTCGGCGAACCGTTGCCGGACCGGGTCTGGAGCGATGCCGTCGCGGCGGTGAAGGGAGCCGACACTCTGCTCGTGGTAGGTACCAGCGGTGCCGTGTATCCGGCAGCCGGTCTCGTCGATCTCGCACGGGCATCCGATGCAGCCATCGTGGTCGTCGATGCAGCACCGCGGATGTCCACCGCCGATGTCATGCTCGTCGGGAAGGCCGCCGGGATCGTGCCGCAACTCCTCGACCAGTAGCAGGCGCGGCGGGCGAGGCGCGCTTGCTCGATTGGCCCGTAGTATTCATGCCGTCAGGAGGCGGTATGACGTCCGATCTGCGTATCAAGAAAGAGCCACTACCGGCCAACCTCTACCTCGAGGACGGGACCGTTCTCTCCGGGACGGTGTTCCTGAGCCTGATGGGACCCACTCGCACGGGGCTCGAGACCATCGAAGAGCTCATGAGCGAACCCGAGGCCATGCTTCCGTTCCGCACCGAAGAGGACCGACTGCGACTGGTCGGAAAGGCCGGGATCGTAGGTGTGCGGATGCTCTCCGCGGAACCGAAGCCGGATTTCGAGGAGGGGCTCGACGTCGAGGTCCGGATGAGGGGCGGTGCGCAGTTCAACGGCACCGTCTCCGTCGCGGGCGAGCATCGGCGCCTGTCCGACGTCATCAACCATGCCGGTGCCTGGTTGCGGCTCGCAACCGACGGCGGAGTCATCTGGATCAGACGCAGCGGCATCCTCGTCGCGTTGCCGGATCGGTCGTGACGGCCGGCTACTTCTTCGCCTGCTGGTAGTAGGGGTCCGAACCCGAGGCATGATCGGTGACGTCCACGACCCTGGTGATCTCGGGAATCGCCTCGGTCAGGATTCGCTCGATACCGTGTTTGAGGGTGACGGTCGCCATGCCGCATCCCTGGCAGCCGCCCATCAGCTCCAGGTACACCGTGTCCTCCTCGACCGAGATGAGTCGAGCACCTCCCCCGTGCGAGGCTATGGCCGGATTGACCTCGTGCTCGAGAACGTGCTGCACCTGCTCGGCGAGTGGCCCGGTGAGTTGAGCGCGGTCGGCGCTGGGGATGGTCGGACTGACCGGGTTGTTCGGATTGTCGATCGCCAGCCCGGGGTTCATCGGATCGTCGCCGAGGTTGATGTTGGCGCCGCGCAGCTTCTCGACGTCGTCGCCCCGGATGAGCACGGCGAGGTCGCCGATCCTCTCGACCACATCCGACGGTCGGGCGTCCACGAGCGGGACGAAGCTCAACTCGTAGTTGAATCGGGGTCCCTGCGCCCCGGTCACCTCCAAGAAGAGGGCATACTCGTCATCGCCGGGTTCGGCGTCGCGTATCTCCATGATCATCTGCAACGCTTCATCGGTTATGGAAAGGATCTTCTCGCTCATCGCTCCCCGTCGGATAACTCGGGAGCGCATGGTACCGGCTCCGGTTGGTTGCGCACGAAGGTAGGGTGCGCCGCGCATGCCCCACGTCGTCTTGATCCTTCCCACCGCCACCTACCGTGCCACCGATTTCGTCGAGGCAGCCAACCGTCTCGACGCCGCCATCACCGTTGCCTCAGAGGAACGACTCCCGCTCGCCACCGACACCGGCCAGATCATGATCGACTGTGCCCGCCCGGGGGTGTCGGCAGATGCGATCGTGCATCATGCCGACCGGCACCCCGTCGACGCCATCATCGCTGCCGACGATCAAGGAGTCGAGATCGCAGCCGTTGCCGCGGAGCGCCTCGGTCTGCCACACAATCCCCCGTACGCCGTCGGCGTCACGCGCAACAAAGCGATGCTCCGACGAGCATTGGCCTCGGGCGAAGTGCCTCAGCCGGCCTTCGGTGTCATCAACGATGCCGCCGACGCCGAAGCCGCTGCCGCCGATCTCGGCGCGCCCGTGGTGTTGAAGCCGCTCACGCTGAGCGGTTCACAGGGCGTGATTCGCGTCGACGACCCGGCTGAGGCGCCTGCTGCGGCGGAACGCATACGACGCGTGCTGATCACCGAAGGCCGATCTCCCGGAGAACCGTTGCTCGTCGAACGATTCGTGCCCGGACGCGAGGTCGCAGTCGAAGGGCTCCTCCTCGACGGGGACCTGCAGGTGCTGGCGGTCTTCGACAAGCCCGACCCCCTCGATGGACCGTTCTTCGAAGAGACGATTCTCGTCACACCATCGAGACTTCATCCGGAGATGGTCGACGAGGTCGTACGGGTGACCGGACGGGCCGTGGCGGCGATCGGGCTGCGCGAAGGCCCGATTCATGCGGAGCTGCGCGTCGACGGCTCCCGGGTGATGGTGCTGGAGGTGGCAGCGCGCTCCGTCGGCGGTCTGTGCGGGCGTGCATTGAGGTTCGGGTTGCTGGGCACCTCACTGGAAACGCTCCTGTTGCGCCGCGCCCTGGGAATGCCGATCACCGGCCTCCGCCGACGCGATGAAGCTGCGGGTGCGATGATGCTCCCCATCCCGCGCTCGGGCGTGTACCGCGGGGTGAAGGGGACGGCTGCGGCCGAACGGGTCGAAGGTATCACGGGCATCGAGATCTCGGCGCATCCGGGAGAAACGATCCGCACCCTGCCAGAGGGAAACCGTTACCTGGGCTTCCTCTTCGCCCGCGGATCTACACCTGCATCGGTCGAACAGTCGTTGCGACAGGCACACGCCACACTCGAGTTCGACATCGACTGACTCGTTTGTCATGGCGACGGGACGGCGCAACAATCCGCCGATGCAGCTCACCAGGTCGTCCGGAATACTGCTCCACCCCACCAGCCTGCCCGGGCCCTACGGTGTCGGTGACCTCGGCCCCGAAGCCCACCGCTGGGTCGAGACGATCGCAGGCACCGGAACCGGCCTGTGGCAGGTGCTCCCGCTCGGTCCAACCGGCTACGGCGATTCTCCCTACCAGTGTTTCTCGGCCTTCGCCGGCAACCCCAATCTGGTCGCCCCCGATGTGCTGGCGTCGGAGGGACTCGTGACGGGTTCGGAGATCGATGCCGTACGCGCCGTCGGGGACGGACCGGTCGACTACGGGACGGTGATCCCGTCCAAGCTCGCCCTCCTCGACCACGCCTACCGGCGACGGATCCAAGCCCGGCTCACCGATGCCTTCGACGAGTTCCGGCTCGACCATGCCGGCTGGCTGGAGGACTTCGGCCTGTTCATGGCGCTCAAGGACTTGCATGAAGGTCGGCCCTGGTGGACGTGGGATTCAGATCTACGCGATCGGTCGGCGTCTGCGCTCGCCGGCGTGCGGGATGCCCACGCCGAGCTCATCGACCGCCACATCTTTCGACAGTTCCTGTTCCGGCGGCAGTGGGACGCGGTGCGAGACCGAGCACGAGCGGCAGGAGTCCGCATCATCGGAGATATTCCGATCTTCGTCGCAGAGGACTCCGCCGACGTGTGGACCAACCGTCACCTCTTCCATCTGGATCGGGCGGGCCGGCCGACGGTGGTTGCCGGCGTCCCTCCCGACTATTTCTCTGCTACCGGACAGCTGTGGGGCAATCCGCTGTACCGGTGGGAGATCCACCAGGAGACGGGCTACCGGTGGTGGCTCGATCGATTCCGAGCCGTGTTCGACCTCGTCGACATCGTCCGCCTCGACCACTTTCGGGGCTTTGCCGGCTACTGGGAGATTCCGGCCGGGGAGGAGACGGCGATCAATGGGCGGTGGGTCGAGGGTCCTGGTGTGGACTTCTTCAACGTCCTGAGCGCCGAGTTCGGCGATCCTCCGATCATCGCCGAGGATCTGGGCGAGATCACCGACGACGTGATCGAACTTCGCGACCACTTCGATCTACCCGGAATGAAGATCCTCCAGTTCGCATTCGACTCCGGCGAGGAGAACGACTTCCTCCCCCACAACTATCCGGAGCACTGCGTGGTCTACACGGGAACCCACGACAACGACACCTCTCTCGGGTGGTTCGAGTCGGCGTCGGAGTCCGACCGCAGCTTCGCCCTCGAGTATCTGGAGGTCGACGGATCGGACTATCCGTGGCAACTGGTCACGGCCGCATGGGAGTCGCGGGCGGCCTGGGCGGTTGCGCCGATGCAGGATCTCCTGCGGCTCGGCACGGAGGCCCGGATGAACTACCCGAGCGTTCCGGCCGGGAACTGGCGTTGGCGGATGGCCCCGGGAGCCTTCTCACCGAAACTGCAGTCCGACCTCCGGCATCTGAATGTCCGGACCGGCAGATCCCTGACCACCTGACGACGCCTGCTACCTTCGACCGACATGACCCGGCCAATCACCCCTCAGGATCTCTGGAACATCCCGCGCGTCGAGGGACCGTGCGCCTCCGCCGACGGCCGCACCGTCGTCGTCCCGGTGACCCACTTCGATGTCGAGCAGAATCGTGGACACACGGTTCTCTACCTCCTCGAGGACGGGGCTCCCCGCCCGCTCACCGATCCGCAGCTCTCCGCGACGTCACCGGCCGTCGATGCCGGGGGCAACTCGGTCGCTTTCCTCCGCAAGGATTCGGAGGGCCACGACCAGGTCCATGTTCTCTCGCTCGACGGTGGGGAGGCACGGCGGGTCACCGACCTCCCGCTCGGGGCTTCCGGCGTGCGATGGCTCCCGGACGGCCGGTTGATCATCGTCGTGCAGCTGGTGACCACCGCACCGACGGTGGAGGGAACCCGACGCTG
>JABAHS010093444.1_pt1 | contig 14179 bp, 15 predicted proteins | sample 7062111 | NCBI WGS metagenome assembly JABAHS01 (sample SAMN14534600, study PRJNA622989) | marine sediment metagenome | biome: marine biome [ENVO:00000428]; feature: marine pelagic biome [ENVO:01000023]; material: deep marine sediment [ENVO:00002113]; isolation source: pool of 4 deep marine... | reverse complement strand
CTTGGCCCCCGTGCCCGAAGGGCGGCAGCAGCTGTGGGAGTACCTCAACTACGGCCTGGCCCTGGCCGGGCTGCTCGCGGTATGGGGTTGGCGCCGCCGGGTACAGGCCGCCGACCGCGCCCGTTACCGGAAGCTTCTCGCGGAGGTTTGACATGGAGAAGACCATCAAGCTGCTGGCCGTGCTGCTGGGGGTGCAGCTGCTGCTGGCCCTTGCGCTCGGCATCAAAGGCCCGGAGCTCGCTGTGCGGGCCGAAGGCGCGCCGCTGATCGAAGTGGCGCAGGAGAACATCGACCGCATCGCCATCGCGGGTTCCGGCGGCGCGGAGGTGGTATTGCGCAAGGTGCAGGGCGATTGGCGCCTGCCGGACAGCGGGGACTTTCCCGCCGACACCGGCCGGGTCGAGCGGCTGCTGCAGCGTATCGGCGCATTGAGGCCGGGCCTGCCGGTGGCCACCACCGAGGGAGCGCGGGCGCGCTTCAAGTTGGGCCAAGAGGCGTTCGAGCGTCGCATCACGCTGGCCCAGGGCGAGTCGCCGCTGGCCACCTTCTATCTCGGCACATCCCCCGGCCGGGGCCGCGCCCACGTGCGGGTGCAGGACCGCGACGCCATCTACGCGGTCGAGCTGGCCGCCTACGACCTTCCGGTGGAGGCGGCGCAGTGGCAGGACAAGACGGTCTTGCAGCTGCCCGAAGCCGATATCCAGGCCATCGAGGTGGCCGGGCTGCGCCTGCATCGGTCCGAGACGGATGCCGCCGCGGGCGAGACGAAGGCCGGCGCCGATGATTCCGGCGGCGAAGGATCCGCTGCGGCGTGGGCTGCCGCCGAGCTGGCCGATGGCGAGAGCGTCAAACGAGAGGCCGTGGACGAGTTGGCCGGGTTGCTGGCGGATCTGCGCATCGGCGAGGCACTGGGCACGGAGGAGAAACCGCAGTACGGGCTGGGCGAGCCGGTGCTCGAGCTCACCTTGTCGCGCAAGGAGGGCGATGCCGTCGGTTATCGCCTGGGCAGGGCGCCCGGCGGGGAGGCCTACACGCTCAAGGTCTCCAGCCGCCCCGAGTACTTCCGGCTGCCCGTCCCGATGGCCAAGGCGCTGCTCGATGCGGCCAAGCGCGAGACGCTGGTTGCCGCCCGCGAGACCCCTGCGCAGGCCGGTGAGGCAAACTCGGGCGCCTCCGCGCAAGAGCTGGCGGCGGGTGCGAGCCCTTCGGCCTCGGCCGGCGAATGACCCGCCGTGCCCCCCGGCCGCGGCAGTGGCCGGGGGGCACTCAAACCTCGGGGACTTGTTTTCCAGCTTGGCGGCGCGAGGATGGCGTCGAGCAGAGCGGCCGGCTAATGGGTGTCCCCATTTCCCCTCGCGAAAGGTGCAGCTCCGTCGCCGTGGCCGACAGTCGAACCGCGAAATCCGCCGGCGCGGGCGGGGAGGCGATTCGTCCCGAGACCAATCTCGACCCGAAGATCCTTGCCGGGAAATCCGACGGCGCGAGCGGGAAGGCGAGCCCCTCTCGGGTGGACCTGAATCCCGAGATCGTTGCCGCCGCCGCCAAGGCGGGCAGGGCCGGCGCCAAATGCGATGAAGACCCCGATGCCGACGGTGACGGTCACGCGGCGCGTGAGTGCGGCGGCGACGACTGTGACGACAGCGACCGAAATCGCTATCCGGGCAACCCCGAGCAGTGCGATGCCCGCGGGCACGACGAGGACTGCAACCCCGACACCCTGGCATACGACGTGCTGGGCAGCTTCCGCCCCGCCGGGGTGTCGCAGGACGGCGACGAGGACGGCGACGGGCTCATTTCGAAGCAGTGCTGCAACAGGCAAAGCGACGGCTCCATGGAGTGCGGCCTCGACCCGGACGACAACAACCCTGCGCTTCGCCCGGGGGCCCAGCGGTGCCGCAGTGCGAGCATCGTGGAGATCGTCGCCGGCGGCGCCGAGCGCTGCGCGGGGCGGTGCGTCACACAGCCAAACGGCACGGGTGTCTGCCTGCCCGCACGATAGCCGCGGACATCGCGGACAGATTTGGTTTCAAGCTCCAAGACCGGGCTTCCGCGTTCGGCAGGAACGCCGGTTGCAGAACAACGGCGGGAGATAGATCTCTCCCGATCTGCGCGCTCGTGCTGCTGCGCCTTCGCATCCCCCCTTGGTCGCGAGCACGTCCCGGCGGCAAGACATGCCGCCAACTCGACGCTTTTGCCACCTCAATCCGCCGGCACGGGTGCTTGCCGGGTAGACGATCGCGGGAGGGGTGCGTTACTGTGTCATATCCATATTCGAAATACGGCTGAAGCAGCCGTAGCGATCGACTTCGACCTGCTCGAATGGAGGCCGACCATGAACAGACTGGAGCTCATCGGTCCGCCATGGCGGACCGTAATCGTTCTCACCGCGGTGCTGCTTTTCCTGGCGTGCGCATCGCTGTTTGCGCCGGAGGCGTCGGCCGCCTCCCGGGCGTGCGCGGAGGCGGTCCAGGGCAAGATTGCCTGGGATTACAAGGGATCGAAACGCTGGAAGCGAACCAGTATCCGAAGACTCTGCAAAGGCGCCATGCACTCGACCCAGCCGGCGCGCTGTTTCAAGCGCGTCATGCACAGCGGAAAGGTGAACTGGGGCGGCGGGACGCGGTGGCAACCGAGGAACGCGCTGAAATTGTGCCGCGGGACCACAAACGCCAGCTCTCGAATTCGGTGTTTCCAGGATTCCATTTCGAAGGGGCTGTCATGGCAGCGCGCGATCCGAAAGTGCCGTTCCGTCGCCGCGGGCAAGAGCGCAGGCGGGAAATCCGCCGGCGGGGATACGAGAACGGTTCCCCGGATCGACCCGAAGGTCATTTCCGCTCTCGCCGGTGATGACAGGGATTCCAGATGTGAAGGCGGTGGTGATCGGGACGGTGACGGTCATGTGGCCCTGGAATGCGGCGGCGACGACTGTGACGACGATGACGCGAGCCGTTATCCAGGCAACACCGAAGTGTGCGATGCCAGTGGGCACGATGAGGACTGCGATCCCGCCACACTCGCGGGCGGTGGGTCTGGTGGGCGCCGTCCCGCCGGTGTGCCGGCAGACGGCGATGAGGACGGCGACGGGTTTATTTCGGCGCAGTGCTGCAACGAGCAAAGTGATGGCAGGTTGCGTTGCGGACCGGACCCCGACGACAGGAGCGGCGCGAAGACTATTTGGACGCAGTGGTGCCGCGACAGCAGGACAATAGTGGTCGGGGGCGACCCTGAGCCTTGTCCGGGGCGATGCGTACCGCAGCCAAACGGCACCGGGATCTGCCTGCCTGCCCGGTAGTCGGAGATCTTGCGGATAGATTTGTTTTCCGGTCGCCAGGCTTGGCTTCCGTGTCCGGCAGGAACGCCGGCTGGAGAAGAACGACGGAAAACAGGTTCGTCCCGGATCACCGGATAGGTGCTCGGCGATACTTCCCGTGCCGATCTCGGAGCGGCAATCGCCGTGGTCTATCCACCGCCCGCGGAGGTCAATCCGGGCGGGCTCGCCTGCGCCGCGTCCGAACGGTGAGAGAATGCGAAGGTTAGAATTGCCAACGCCTTGTCCGTTTATTGACATATCGCGTTAGGCCTCCTATCATTACGGGGCGGTCGCCCGAGGCCGGGTCTTGGCGCCGGAGCTCGGCAATGGAGACGCCATGTCCAGGGAGGAGGCGGTGGTCGCGGCCAGCGGGGTGGCATGCGGTGCCCGCTGGGCGCCGGCACCGGGAATTGCGAATGGCAATCGATCGTCAAGAATTGGGGCGGCGCTTGCGCCAGGCGCGCGAGGCCTGTGGCCTGACGCAGCAGCAGGTGGGCGGCAAGCTGCGGCTCTCGCGCGCCACCATTGCGCAGATGGAGCTGGGCAACCGGGTGGTTACCAGCCTGGAGCTGGATCGGCTGGCATATCTTTATGGCCGGGACATCCGCTCCTTTCTGGACCCGGCGTTTGCACCGGAGGACGCGCTCACCGTCCTGTTTCGTGCCGGCCCCGAGCTTGCCGGCGACGAGGCCGTGGCCGACGAGCTGCGCCGCTGCATCGCCCTGGGCCGCGAAATCTCCAACCTGGAGAAGCTGCTCGACATCGAGCGCGACTACCTGGCGCCGGCCCAGTATCCGCTTGGTGCATCGGCCAACCGCTGGGAGGCGATCCGCCAGGGATGGCACGTGGCGAAGGAGGAGCGCCGCAGGCTCGACCTGTGCGACGGACCCATCCAAGACGTGGCCGATCTGCTGGAGGGCCAGGGCGTACGTGCCATGACCCTGGCGCTGCCGGAGGACGTTTCCGGGCTGACCATCCGCGAGGAAGGTGCCGGCTTCTTTGTTCTCGCCAACGGCAAGCATGCGGTGCTGCGCCGGCGCTTCTCCTATGCCCACGAGTATGCCCATGTGCTGTTGGACCGTGACCGCCGTGGAACCATCAGCCGGGGTGCGGAGCGTGACGAGCTGCTGGAGGTGAGGGCCAACGCCTTCGCGGCGAACTTTCTGATGCCCGAGGCCGGCGTGCTGAGGTTCGTCTCCGGCCTGGGCAAGGGCCTGCCGAGCCGCTCGGTGGCCGAGGTCTTCGACGGGGCTGGAACGGCGCGGGCGCAGCGCCGGGCCGCGCCCCGCTCCCAGACAATCCAGATCTACGAGCTGGTCCAGCTGGCCCACGCCTTCGGAGTAAGCACCATCACCGCCGCCTACCGCTTGCGCAACCTGCGCCCGCCCTTGGTCACCGAGGCCGAGCTTTCCCGGTTGAAGGAACTCATAGACAGCGGCATCGACAGAGAGGCGCGTGCGATCATGGAGCTGCCCGACCCGGAACAGCAATACGCCGCGCACAGCGAGCTCAAGCGCCGGTTCCTGGGGTTGGCGTTGGAGGCCTACCGGCGCGAGCTCATCAGCCGCGCCAAGCTTGCGGAGTTGGCGAAGCTCGTGAAGGTGCCCGGCGAGCGCCTCGCACGGTTGATCGAGGACGCCGGGATCGACGAGGATGCGTGAGAAGCGCGAAGGATCGCGAGGGATCGGGTTTGGATGGGGAAGAAGACGAAATCGTCGCTGTGACTGATGCCAGTGTGATTATCAACTTTTCTCACATCGAAAAACTGGACATGCTGCCGCATCTGCCAGGCTTGCGATTCGTAGTGCCCGAGCAGGTCGCCGCGGAGCTCACCGACCGTGCACAGGCGGCGGAGCTGCGCAGACTCATCGAAGACGGGCAGCTGGAATCCGTCGTAATCGGGGAGCCGGCGGAGATCGAACGCTACGCAGAGCTCACCGAGACGCTCGGCAAAGGGGAGTCGGCGTGTCTGGCACTGGCCGAGTCGCGTGGTTGGTCGGTGGCTTCGGACGAACGGCGTGTCTTTCGCCTCACGGCCATGGAGCGTATCGGCGAGCAACGGTTGTTGACGACGCCCGCGCTGATCGTGCGCGCCATCCACGCCCGCCTCGCGACCGTTGCCCAGGCGGACAATTGGAAAACCGTCCTAGAGCACAAGCGGTTCACAATGAAATTTGTGTCGTTCAGCGGCTTGGTGTAGGCCGGTCCTCAGCGAAATCCGCTGCCGTTGCAGCGGTTCGCTGGCTGATCGACGGCGGCGGCCGTCGCGCCTCGGAACGAAGGGGACCGGCAAAAGCGCGAAGGCTCTTTGTTCGGCGGCCACCTTTCGCTGTCTTCATCGTAAGCAGGCTGCATTGAGTGTGGTCCCTTGCAGACCGATGGCAGAAGACGTGATTCCGACTGTGCGCGAACGCGGTTGTAGGGAAATTCCTACAGCAAAATCCTCCTTGGACCGACAGACAGATTTCCATTTTGGTCTAGGCTGGTAGGGCGGCAAACTGCCATAGGGAGCGGCGGGCATGCTCGGCCGACCTCAGTTGCTTATCGAAGTCAGCGAGTTGGTCAGACTCATTCTGCTGACGACCCGCGATCCGCGGGACCCGGAAATGGCCTTCGCCAGGCGGTGCCTGCTGCGCTGTCTCGAGCGAAGGCTGAACCGGCTCTCAAGGCGCCCCACCCAGCGCTGCCGCCTGGAGGCGACGTAGTGGCGAAGGTCGTCGAAGCAGGGCGCCGCTAGCAGCGCCGGGGAGTCGACTCGCCGAGCCCGTTAGCGGGCGCGCCCCCCGCGCGGCCGTCCACCCATGGCCGCGGCAGCACGGCCTTGGTCCGCAGAACGTACTTCGTCATGTCCCGTCTGCCTGCTGCACGCCGGCAACCCGGTTCGAAAAGACCAACCGGTCGCCCCGCCTTTCCTGCGAGATGACCGGGATGCATTTTTCAGGGGATTGATTGTAGAGGTCGGACCGCGGCTGGTGTAAAAGATGCTTGGAAAAAGCCAGGTGGAAGGATTCGATATGAAACGGAGACCGATATTCCCGTGCGGTTGGGTGGCTGTCGTGGGCGGTGTCCTACTCCTCGCGACAGAAACCGCTTTCGCAGAGAACGTCAAGATCACCCCGATCGGCAGCCACGACGGCGAGCTCTGCCGGCTCGACCGTGCCATGATCCTGGAAGATCCGGACGGCAACCCGGCTTCTCTATGATGCGGGGAGAACGGTCGCCGGGCCGGACGATCCCCGCCTCGGAAAGATCGGCGTGGTCCTCGTGAGCCACCTGCACGGCGACCACGTGGGCGACCGCCACGTGCCCAGTGTGAACGCCGGCGAGTGCGGCAAGTTCGATGTCTCGGTCAAGGCCACACCCAACACCAACAGCGTCAACATCGCCCTGTCCAAGAAGGCCGGCATCATCACCGGCAGCGAGATGCCGAAGTTCTTCGCCGCCAAGCTGAAGGCCCTGGGCGGCGACCCGGGCGCGGCTCAGTTGGTGCGTTTCGGCGGCTCGCGCAAGGTCGGCGGCGTGACCATTACCACGGTGCCCGCAACGCATTCGAATGGGATTGCCGGCGCGATGATAGGCGGCCAGCTCGGCGAGATGCTCGACGGGGCGGGACTGACGGCCTATGCCGGACCGCCCACCGGCTGCGTGCTCACGTTCTCCAACGGCCTGGTCGTCTACTTGTCTGGCGACACGGGGATCACTGCCGAGCAGGATTCCGTGGTGCGCGGCCACTACGGTGCGAAGCTCGTGGTGATGAACATCGGCGACACCTTTACCACCGGGCCGAGAGAAGCCGCGTATGTGGTGAACGAGCTTGTCGGTCCAACGGCGGTTATCGCATCTCATGTCAACGAAAGGGCCACCAAGGGTGGCAAGGTCATCCCCGGAACCCGAACGGCGGTGTTCATCGAGGCCAGCCGTGTCGCGGTGCACGTGCCGCTCAGCGGCCGGACGATGGAATTCGACCGGCGCGGGCGTTGCGTTGCCGGGTGCTGAACCGTCTCCGCGCGCCCGGCCCCGGCCGGGCCGGCGCCGGTCGCCAAGTAGAAGCATGCCGGACCGCGGCATTTTGCGGGCGACGGACTGCGCGAGCTGCTCCGCACGTGACATAATGGTCCCCTCGACACCGGCGGTAGCCGCGAGGAGGATGTCATGAAGAAGCTGAAGAACGAGGCGGAGCTGGTCAAGGAGGCCATCCGCGCCGGGATGAAGTACGGGGAGGAGCGCGGGGTGGTCGAGTTCGAGCCGACCGACTCGCAGAGCGAGAAGATCGAGTACATCTACCGCCTGCTGGTGCATGACAAGGTCATCCAGCCGCTGCCCGAGGATCAGGTCTCTCAGAAGTCCATGCGCCACAAGCTCGCCCTGTGGATCTCCAAGCAGCTGCCCGAGGGCCACCCCCTCGCCACGTAGGCCAACAAGGCAAGAGGAGCAGGGGCAATCCGATTCAGCAAGACGGCCTTCCTGGCGGGGCTGCAATGCGAGCGCCGGCTCTATCTGCGGGTGCATCGACCGGAGCTGGCGCAGGAGACGCAATCGCCCGCCGCCGTGACCGGCGAGGTAGTGGAGGCCCATGCGTGCCGCGAGCTCCCGGGCGCCGTGCTGATCGATCGTGCCGATCCGAATATCGACCCCTTCGTCGAGACGCAACGCTACTTGCGCGATCCGGACTGTTCGGCGCTCTTCGAGGCGGCGGTGGGCGACGCGGACCTGGCGGTGTTCGTCGACGTGCTGCAGCGCACGCCCGAGGGCGGCTGGGAGCTGACGGAGATCAAGGCGGCCACCCGTGTGGAGGACCATCACCTCGATGATGTGGCCGTGCAGGCGCTTGCCCTGCAGCGCGCCGGGGTGGCGGTGAGCCGGTACTGGCTGATGCATATCAATAGCCAGTTCGTCTATCGCGGCGGGGGCGACTACGCCGGGCTGTTCGCCCGCGAGGACGTCACCGAGAGGGTGCGCGCGCACGTGCCGTTTGTCGAGGCCGGGCTCGCGCGGTTCAAGGCGCTGGTGACGGGCCCGGAGCCCGTGCGCCACATCGGCGGTCACTGCAAGAACCCCTACCCGTGCCCGTTCAAGGCCCACTGCGAGGCCCGCGATGCCCCCTATCCGGTGGCCTGCCTGCCCAACGGCTGGCAGGTGGCGCAGAAGATGATCGCCCGGGGGATCTACGACATTCGGGACGTTCCGATCGATGAGCTGAGCAGCGAGGTGCACCTTTGGGTGCGTGCGGTCACCCGCCGCGGTGAGCCCGAGCTGCTGCCCGGGGCATGCGAGATCTTGGAGGCACTGGATTATCCGCGCTATTACCTGGACTTTGAGTGCATTCAGTTCGCCATCCCCATCTGGGAGGGCACCCGGCCCTATGCCCAGTTGCCGTTTCAATGGTCATGCCACATCCAGGACGATCCGGGCACGCTGGCCCACGAGGCCTTTCTGGATGCCAGCGGGCGCGATCCGCGCCGTGCCTTTGCGGAATCCCTGCTGGATGTCTGCGGCGAGGCGGGGCCGATCATCGTCTATCACCAGGCGTTCGAGAGGCGGATCATTGCCGAGCTGGCCGAGAACTTCACCGATCTGCGCGACAGGCTGCTGGCCTTGAATGATCGGGTGTTCGACCTGCTGCCCGTGGTCCGGCAACACTACTACCATCCGGACATGAAGGGGTCCTGGTCGATCAAGAGCGTGCTGCCCTGCCTGGTCCCCGAGCTGGACTATGCAAAGCTGGGGGCGGTGCGGGAGGGGACCCAGGCCCAGGCCGCTTATTTCGACTTGATCGGCGGCCGGCTGGATGCGGCGCAGGGCGAGCACCTGCGCCGTGACCTCCTCGACTACTGCGAGCTCGATACGCTTGCCATGGTGAAGATCGTCGAGCGCCTCTGCCGTTACGACGATTGAAGGTCAACATGGGGTCGGCGGCAATCGAGAATGATCTGCGTATTTCACCGACCCCCTCTTGTTACATGTCATAGCGCAGGTTCATGCCGAACCCCCAATCGGGGCTGCCGTCGCTCAGGCCCAATAATATATAAGTGTAGAGCCAACGCCCGCCGTGCAGCTTCTGGTTGAGGAATCCGGTGAGCTCGAGGGCGTCGTCGAAGCCCGGGCTGCTGGCCTGCGCATAGTTGAGTGAGGCGCCGATGCTCTGTCCGGTGCCGGTGTTGAATGCCGCTCCCCCGTAGCCGTAGAGCGCGTTGTCGAAATCGATCTCCGGGGGGTCGCCGACGATCTCGTAGCCGATGGCGCCGAAGTAGCGCCGGTCTTCACCCCAATGATTGAGGCCCGCCTCGAACGCAAAATCCGTCTCCCCGGTGCCCAGTCCTTCGTCCTCGTCGGCCGTGCCCAGCTTGATGCGCCCGCGAAGAAAGGGCTCCACATCCCGGGCCGGTGCCGGCGGTAGATAACGGGTGGCCGAAAGCGTCACGTCGCCGAGTCCGGACTCGCTCCGATCGGTCGCAGTGACGAGGGGCGTGCCATGACGGCGGCCACTGCGAACGACCACGGTCCCGGCGCTGTCCACGAACAGAAACGGCATAGTCGCGATGAATAGCCAGGAGTCGGTCTGGAGACTGGCGCTCAACGGGAACCGCCACACCTCCGTGTCGTCGCCGGTGCCATAGTCGCCTTCTTCGTATTCCAGCCCGACCCCGATGCTCACCCCCTTGAACGTGCGCCTGCCGACGTGGTCCGGCTCCACCGCCTGCGCGGCCGCGGACAGCGTCCCCGCGAGCGCCATGGATGCGATAATCAGTGAGTGGGGTTTCATGCTGCCTCTTTGCGTGCGTCTGCCAGAACCGGGCTTGCTCTCAGCCGGCCCTGTAAGGCGGCCGTGAGGGCCGAGCTCGGGCGCAGCTTCGCCGACCCGGGCCGTTGCGGACAGGCCAGCAGTGGGCCCTGTGAGCACGCAGCACACCCTGCCCCTGAGGGGGCATGTCTCGCCGCGGATTGGAGTCCGACTCCCTTACGTAAAGAAAGCATAGACGGTCACGTTTTGAAATCCACCGGCATGCGCCGGCCGTATCGATCGGCGCTGGGCAGCACCGTATCCGATCCGGTTGCCGGCAGAACATCTCCCGTTGCCGCGTTCTCGAGCCAATCATGGCCGCGGCAGCGTAGACCACAGTAAAAGTGCGTGCTCGAGGCACAAGCGGTGATCCCGATCGTGACGATCGAGTTTTTGCGATTGCCAATGCGTGAGCGGCGCGCAAACATGCCGTGAACGCAGTGGAGTCGGCCGCCGGTGCGCCATCTGTGTCGCGGGCTGCCGTGCCGGGTCCCACTCTCCCGCCTTCTGCTTCGCCCCGATCGCAGCCGCGATCGTACCCTTGGATGGAGGAGCTCCTGTGAAAAGGCTGCTTACCGCGATTTTCTTGGTTGCCGCAGGTGCGGCGCCCGCCTTGCGCCAGTAGCCCCCGCCCCCCAAACTGCGGTGGGAGGCACAGGCGAAAAATACTCACCGAAAGGATCGTATCCTCAAAAATACGGGGACGGAAGGGATCGCGCCTTCCGTTCCCCCACTTTTCCGGACATGTTTCGTCGCACGGTGCGAGACCGCTTGTCGGAGCTCGGTCGAGAACGACCGGGACACCGCTTCGGCCGGTTCCACGCCCGCCGCCATCGCTGGCGTCAACAGCACCCAGTGGCGTCACGGGTTGTCGCCGTCATCGGCGCGTTGCTGGTGGTGCTGGGAGCCGCTCTGTCGATCCCCCCGGGCGTTCCCGGATTCATTGTGAGCCTGATTGGTTTGGCGTTACTGGTGAGTGGTTCGCGCAAGTTGGCGCGCTGGCTGGACCGCGGTGAAATCCTCGCTCGGCATCTCAGGAATCGCATGGGCCGGAGGTTTCGAGGGCGCCCCTGGGGTGAGTGATCAGCTCCCGTGTTGGGAAAGCCCGGGCCTCGCGGCGATGCAATCCGATCATGGCGCCGAGGATAAGGGCGAATCATCCGTCTTCTTGATGGCGAGCGAGCCTTTGTTGCTCGGCCATCCGTGCGATCGCCGGCACGTTTTCGGCGTAGGTGGGATGGACGTGCTGCCATTGGCCCAGCTCTTCGAGAGTCGTGCCCTTTTCGATCAGATCGATGAAAAGCTGCGCCAGCTCTGCGGCCTCGTAGCCTACGAGCTCGGCACCGAGAAGCCGGCCGGAATCGCGCTCGGCCACTATACGGAAAAAGCCGTCCGCATGCCCCCATTCAATGGCCCGCGCCATCTCTTTCACGTTCATCTTCGCGCTGACCGTGGTGTAGCCCAGCGCCTGCGCTTGTACCAGGCTGAGCCCGGCCCGCCCTACCTGCGGCTCGGTGAACACCGCATAGCCCAGCACCCGGTCGTCTCTACGCCGCCCGCCGCCCTCGAGGATTGTTCGCAAACGCCGGTAGTCTTCCCAGGCCACGTGGGTAAACGCCGGCTGGCCGGCCGCCTCGCCGATCGCGTAGACGCCCGGCCGCGCGGTCTCGAACTGGGCGCTGATTTCGATGTGTCCGGATTCGTCGATCGTGATTCCGGCCGCGTGGGCCTTCAGCGCATCGGTGTTGGGAGTGCGCCCGGTGGCCACCAACAGCGCATCGACTTCCCATCGCTTGTCTCCGGAATCGAGGGTAAAGACTGCGTTGTCGTACGCGACGTCCTCGACCGGCGCATTGTGATGAATGCGAATCCCGTCTCGCGCGAGCGCCTCGCTCAGCACGGCGCTCACTTCGGCCGACTCCGCGGAGAGTACGCGGTCGCCGCGCTCGAAGATGTGGACCTCGCTGCCCAGGCGCGCGAGCCCTTGTCCCAGCTCCAGGCCGATGTACCCTGCGCCGATGGCCGCGACCCGATCGGGTAAGGTCCGCAGGTCCCAGATATTGTCATCGGTCAAATAGGGCGTGTCCGCAAGCCCACGGATCGGCGGGATTTTCGGCCGGCTGCCGGTATCGATCACGATCAAGGGTGCCCCGAAAGTCTGTTGGCCCCCGTGGATCGCGCCTCCTGCGGTGAACGAGGCCTCGGCCGCCACCACGCGTACGCCGGCCTCGTTGAGCTTGCACGCGACACCCTCGGCCAATTGGTCACGGATTGCGCGCACCCGCGTCATGACGGCGCCAAGATCGGCGCGCACTTCGCAATGAATGCCCAGCGGCTTGCCTTGCCGGGCACGACCGGCGGTGTGCGCCGCGGCGAGAAAGGCCTTGGACGGCGTGCATCCGCGATTTACGCAGCTGCCGCCTGGGCGGTCCCGCTCGAACACGACTACGCGCTTGCCCTGGCCGGCGAGCTCGGTGGCCAACGGGACACCCCCTTGGCCGGCACCGATGATGATGGCGTCGACTTGTTCCACGAGAAGGCTCCTTCTCCGTTATTCGCCCGGCGCGGGCGCAGCAGTGTGGAAGGGGCGGCGATAGCCTACGGCCCGACAATTGGGATTTCTCACCGACCCCCTTTTCTACCTTTTTGCGGTTATTCGTCCTGTGCCCTTCGCTCCTCGGGGGCGGGGCGCTCGATGTCCGCCTGCTCGGCCGGCAGGTAGGGGGTGCGCGTGAAGCGCAGGTGGACGATGTCGGGCGGGAACAGCATCTCCCAGTTCCATTCGAGGAACACGCGCACCTTGCGGCCCAGGGTCGGGATGTGCAGCAGGTAGAAGCCGCGCCACAGCAGCCAGGCGATGAATCCGTGCAGGCGGATTCCGAAGAGCTCGGCCACGGCCTTGTTGCGGCCGATGGAGGCGAGCTGCCCGCGGGGCCGGTAGCGAAAGGGCCGGGTGGCCTCGCCGCTCACGCCGCGCGTGATGTTGTCGGCGAGCTGGCGGGCCTGCTGCACGGCGAACTGCGCGGTGGGCGGGCAGGTCCGGCCGTCGTAGGCGTTGACCACCGCGGCGCAGTCGCCGATGGCCCACACGCCGGGGTGAGCGGGTACCGACATGTCGGGGTCGGTGCGCACCCGACCCTTCGCCATGGGCAGCGCCAAGGACTGGATCAGGGCGCGGGGGGCGGTGCCTATGGTGGAGATGACGTTCAAGCCTTCGATGCGCTCGCCGGACTGCAGCTCGACGCCCTCGGCGTTCACCCGCGCCACGCGGGCATTGACTCGAACATCCACCCCTGCCCTACGCATCTTGCGCGCCGTGTAGTCGCCCAGGGTGGGGCTGATCTCGCCGAGCAGCCGGTCGGCGCCGTGCACGAGCGCCACCCTGCAGTCCCCGCGTTCGACGCCTGGGTAGTATCTGTTCACCTTGCCGACGAAATCGTTGATCTCGGCGGCCAGCTCCACACCGCTGAAGCCGCCCCCGACGACGATGAACGTGGTGCGCAGCCGCCGGCGCCGGGGGTCGTCCTCCAGCTCGGCGCGCTCGAGCTCCATCAGGATGCGGTTGCGCAGCGACAGGGCATCGCCCAGCAGATTGAACGGGAAGGCGTGCTCGGCCATCCCCGGTACCATGCCCGGATTGGCCCGCACGCCGCAGGCGAGCACCAGGTGGTCGTAGGCGACCCGTCCCTCGCGACCGTCGCGGTAGCGGACCTCGCGCCGATCGAGGTCCGCTCCCGTGACGTCGACCATTCGGAAACAGGTGCGGCGCACCATCTGTCGCACCGGCGCCACGACGTGACCGGGCAGGATCGACGCGCCCACCACCTCGGCAAGCAGCGGGTTGTAGGTGATGTAGTTCTCGCGCGAGAGCAGATAAATGTTCCACTCTCGGGGCATGCGACGTTCCAGGCGCCTGGCCAGGGTCACCCCGGCAAAGCCGCCGCCGACGACGACCACACTGCGGCCTTCCTGCTGTGACATGGTCTTCTCCTGCGCCGGTTTGGGCGGCGAGCGAGGCGCGCGCCGTATCCCTAATGCATAGACCCAATCGAGCAGGCAGAGCAAATGCCGGCGGTTTCGGTATGGTT
>JABAHS010005698.1_pt3 | contig 14182 bp, 15 predicted proteins | sample 7062111 | NCBI WGS metagenome assembly JABAHS01 (sample SAMN14534600, study PRJNA622989) | marine sediment metagenome | biome: marine biome [ENVO:00000428]; feature: marine pelagic biome [ENVO:01000023]; material: deep marine sediment [ENVO:00002113]; isolation source: pool of 4 deep marine... | reverse complement strand
CTATTTTGGAGCACCTATCAAGAGAAAAAGACTCTACAAATTAGTTACAACCATTTAGAGAGTCGGTCTTTTTCAAATTGTAATTTTTCATCCAAGTGCTCAGATGTTGATTCTGTGAGTTTAGTTGATGGTTCAGGTCCCGAAAACATGTCTACCTCAATTAATGATGCAGTATCTCGTCCTGATTCAATAAAGCATCCACCTTTTCCATCAAATAAGGCAGAATCTTCTTTTGATTGAATTTTAGCTATTATATTCTGGGCAACAGTTAATCCTTCTCCTTCTGCAAATACTCCTGCCTTTGGAACTGCGAGAGTTTCTGTAACTTTCAAACTAGTGACATCCCCTATTGCATAGACATTCTCAAATGGGGTTTTACAGTCTCTATTGATTGGGATAAAATTATCTTGTTTTGCCAACCCAGATTCATAAATTACATCTGGTGCAATATGAGGAGGAATTGCTAACAGTAAATCAAAATTAGCTTCGCCGTCCTGAAAAATTATTTTGTTTTGTTCAATCCTAGTAACTTTGGAAGAATCATGAAAAATGATTTTTTCAGAGCTAATCAAATCAAGAATTTGTTTACTTATTTCCGGTCCTGCAGCTGGTAATGTTATTGGGGCAGGACTGTAGAAATGAATCTGAACTGAATCCCTTATACCAGCATCTCTGAGCATGGAATCAATCAGCAAACTAGCCTCAAATGGTGCTGGAGGGCATTTGTAGGGCATTCCCATAATTGAGATTGCAATTGTGCCTGACTTTAATCCAGTAATTTTTTCATGAATTTTTTCAGATTCTCTGTAATCATAAAGGTTCATTCCATTTTCAACCAAGCCAGGAATTTTCTGTGGTGCTAAAACAGCACCCATAGCAATGATTAGGTAGTCATAAGAAAGATTCTTTGTCGAAGTTTTGATATTTTTATTTTCTAGATCAATTTGAAGAATCTCTTCGTTGAGAAAGTCAATATTTTTTTTAGCTAAGGCACTTAGAGAACCAGTTGAATTTTCAAAGGTCCTTGTGCCTTTAATTATCCAAAGTTTTGCAAAACCAACCATAAACCAGTTTTTTTTATCAACTACTGTGATTTTTACTTGTGATGAAGAAAGTGATTTTCTTATTTCGTTAGCAGCTGACAGTCCACCAAATCCACCACCTAAAATCAAGACATGAGGAATATCTTCTGACAATTTACCGATCTTGTGTGGTTGGTCTAATCAAAATTTCATTTACGTTGACATGACTAGGAGATTCAACAGCATAAAGAATTGCATTTGCAATATCTTCTGCTTGAAGTGCTTCCATTTTCTTTGCATTTTCTACAAATCCTTGGAGGGATTCATCGGTAATGGTATTGGTAAGTTCTGTGGCAACAACACCCGGCTCAATACATGTAACTCGGATATTTTTTCTCACGCTTAGTTCTTCTCTTAATCCTTCACTAAATGCAGTAATAGCATGTTTTGTTGCGCAATATACACTTCCAGCTGGAAATACGATTCTTCCAGCAACTGAGGAAATATTTACAATATGACCTGACTTTTTTTCAAGCATATGACTTACAACTGCTCCGGTACAGTACAATACACCTTTGATGTTTACATCGACCATCTGATCCCACTCATCAATTTTCAAATTTTTTACAAAACTTAGAGGCATCAAACCAGCATTATTGACTAGAATATCTACAGATCCCCATTTTTCTAAAACATTGTTCACAAATGAATTACATTCATCTTTTTTTGTGACATCAAGTTTTTGAGAGTAGACCTCCCCATTATTTTCCTTAATTTTATTTTCCAAGGCTGCAAGTTTGTCTGTTCTTCTGGCTCCAATTGCTACTTTGGCTCCAGCCTTAGAGAGGGCAATCGCTGTAGCATACCCTATACCACTACTTGCTCCTGTAATTATGGCAACTTTATCATTAAGCATCAAAATTCACTTAATGACATTCATTTGATAAAGAGTAAAAATGTTTTCGTGAATTTATAATTAAATAATAATTTCAATAAAACTAACAGGTTTATTAGAATAAAATTATATCGTGAAAATATGAAGCCAGAAAATTGTGCATATTGTGGAGATATGACTGATTTACCATTTCATTGTAGTTATTGTAAAGATCCATTTTGTTCAGAACATAGACTACCTGAAGAGCATAGATGTGTTAAACTAACTCAAATTAGAGCAAAAAAATTTGGGGAAAGAAAAGTTATTCGAGATGGCAATATCGGAAAATCTAGTGGGTTCAAGAGATTTTTCAACAAATTTAAGAAATAAAAAATTTCAGTAGGGACTTTTATCGGGGGATATTTTTGCTCGTTTTCCCTGATAGATTAAAGCGATTGCTAATGCAAACATTACAAGTGCAGTTAGGGGGAAATTTTGTGGCGCAGGTAAAATAAACCAGTAATATACTCCAAATCCAATTGATACTGCAGCTTGTGTCCATAGTTTAATCCATTTGGGAGATTTTACTGCACGGCTAATTCCTTCAACAATGAAAATTCCAATAACTGGATAAATTGTGTAAAACAGAAAATCAATTACATCGACTCCAGTATGTGACATATTAAGAAAAATACTGTTTTAGTGTAATTTCTACCTAGTCTTCCCAGTGTATTTTTGTGGCAACTTTTTTTGTTATCAGTGCCTGAGCATTCTCATATGGAAGTGTAGCAATGTCTTCGGGTTTGAATGGTCCATACTTTTCTAAATCAGCTCCCACAATTTCATCTACATTTTGAAGAATTCTAAGCACAACTGTCTTAGTTTTATGATTTTGAGATATGGATTCAAGGAATTTTGATTTTCCATTAATTGTGGCAGATAGAATCATCTCGGTTCTTTCTCTTTTTTGTTCTTCTGCATCTAGGATGAATTTTTCTTCATCTAAAAGATTTGTAAAATCAATCCCATCTAATTTGGTCGTTTTTTCTAATCTTATGTTTAGTAAAAGGGCTGCAAGGTCCGATGTCATCTCGATTAACGATTTTTTGATTTTGCTTTCAATCCCATCAAATTCCTGTTTTTTCAAGTTTCCAAGAAAATCAGAAAGACTTCGATAAAAATCTGGGTCTATCTCTTGAATTGAATCATTTTCTGTTTCTCGTAGAACTATTGCATGTAATGAGTTGATATCAATTTCTTTTGATTCGGACATTTCTTACCTAATCCTTAAATGATGGATGTATTTGTGTTAGCTTTAAGTATAAAATTGCCGTATAAAGTTAGCCACGGAAAAGCACTCCAGGTGTCGTATTCACCAGATGAGGTTTTCTCTAGAATTCAGCATGAAGACATTCAATTTATTGACCTTCAGTTTACTGGCTTGACTGGGAGATTTCACCACACAACAATTTCTGCAAATACCTTTACTCCTGAACAAATGAGAGATGGTCTTCCCAAGCTGGATGGTTCCTCAATTGTTGGTTTTACAAGTATTGATGATTCTGATCTTTTGCTTAAACCTGATCCAAATACCTTTGCCATTATTCCCTGGATGACTGAAAATAAAACTGCTAGATTATTGTGTGATGTTTATTGGGGAGAAGGTAGAGGAAGACTTTCAAGAGATCCTAGAGGGATTTCTCAAAAAGCTGAAGAGTACATTAAATCTCAAGGTTATGATTATAGTGCTTGGGGTCCAGAAGTAGAATTTTTTGTATTTGATAAAATTCATTGGGATGTCCTAACACCCTACAAAGGTCAATCATACTCTATTGAATCAAAAGAAGCTCCATGGAGTCAGGAAGGATCTGGTTATCCTATGGGTCTTCAAGAAGGATATTATCCAAGCACACCATCTGATACTCTTACTCCATTTAGAAATGAATGTGTAAATATTTTGAATACTAATTTTGGAATTCTATGTGATAACCATNNTGGTCAGTGTGAAATTGATATCAAATATGATTACATGACAAATGCTGCAGATGCTGCTCAATCTTACAAATATGTGATTAGAAACATTGCTGCAAAATATGGTAAAGTTGCAACTATGATGCCAAAACCAATTGCAATGGATTCTGGTTCTGGTATGCATGTTAATGTTAGTTTATGGAAAGGAAAGAACAATGTGTTTTATGATTCTGATCAAGATGATGAGCTAAGTCAAACTGCCAGATATTTTTGTGGTGGAATAATTAGCCATGCAAAAGCCTTATCGGCAATTTGTAATCCAACCACCAATTCCTATCACAGATTAGTTCCAGGTTATGAAGCTCCTGCATATATTGCATGGAGTTCAGGAAATAGATCTGCAATTGTTAGAGTTCCAAAACATCTTCAAGGAAAAAATTATTCTCATCTAAAAAGACTTGAATTTAGAGCGCCAGATCCTTCATCAAATCCATATCTTGTTTTTGCTGCTGTTACTGCAGCAGGTATGGATGGTATCAAAAAGAAAACAGATCCGGGTGAACAAGTTCGAGATGATATTTTTAAAATGACAAAATCGGATAGGGCAAAAAGAGGTATTGGTGTTTTGCCTAAAAGTTTAGGCGAGGCTCTAGATGAGTTAGAAAGTGATAGGAAATTCCTTACTCCAATATACACGAACGATGTAATCGATAAAATAATTGAATTGGAAAGAAGAGACCAAAGAGAGATTTCAATTAGGCCTCATCCGCATGAATTCTATCTTTATTTTGATGTTTAAATTCAGACTCTACCTGTAAACTGAAAAATTAATGCTAATGAAATAGCGATTAGACCAAATCCTCCACCAAAATACATTATTCGTCTTTTTTCAGAAGAGGCCGATTTGTATACGAGAATTGCTCCGGCTAGGCCTACAAATAATACAATTACTCCTAAAACAACTGTATCAAAAGAATTACCAGTAATTAGTGGATGGAAAAATCCTGCAAGTAATGCAAAAAACATTACCAAATAAACATACTTGAATCCGGTTCTTATTTTAGACGAAGTCTCACTCAACATATTTTTTGAAAATGATTAGAAAATAAACTTTTGATAAAAGACTCTAGGGCTAGTTTTACATCATTCCGGGCATTCCACCCATTCCAGGCATACCACCCATGCCTCCCATTCCACCCATATCGGGCATTCCACCCATTCCAGGCATACCACCTTCGGCTCCTGGAGGTGGACCAGCAGATTTTTGGGTGGCAATAACATCATCAATTCTAAGAATCATACATGCTACTTCAGCTGCAGCTGATACAATTTGAAGTTTAACTGCTAATGGTTCAATAATATCACTTGATTTCATATTTGCAATTTTTGCTTTCATTACATCAATTCCAGTCCATTTTTCTCCTTTGGTTTGTTTTGATCTTAGAATAGTCAGAGTATCAATTGGATCCATTCCTGCATTCTCTGAGAGAGTTAATGGAATTGTTTCTAGTGCATCTGCAAATTTCTCTGCTGCTAGTTGCTCTCTACCTTCAAGGGTTTTTGCCCAATTTCTTAATTTTGTAGCAGCATATGTTTCTGGAGCACCTCCTCCAGCAACGATTAATGGGTTTTCAATTACATCTTTTACTACCATTAATGCATCATGTACTGAACGTTCAACTTCATCTACTACTCTTTGTGAGCCACCACGTAAAAGTAGTGTTACAGATTTTGGATGTTTACAGCCTTCAATAAAGACCCATTTGTCTTCTTCAATTTTTCTTTCTTCTACTAATTCGGCGCTACCAAGATCTTTTTCAAATAGATCATCAAGGTTAGTTACAATTCGTGCACCAGTAGCTTTTGCTAGTTTAGTTAGATCACTTTCTTTGATTCTTCTTACTGCAATAATTCCTGATTTTGCAAGATAATGTTGAGCCATATCATCAATTCCCTTCTGGCAAAGTATGACATTTGCTCCTGAACCTATTACTTTGTCTACCATGGTTTTGAGCATTCTGTTTTCTTCATCTAAGAATGACTTCATTTGTTGAGGATTTGAAATGTTAATTTTTGCATCAGTTTCAGTTTTGCTGATTTCTAGTGCTGTGTTAATCAAAGCAATTTTTGCATCATTAATTTTTTTTGGCATTCCCCCATGAACAATTTCTTTATCTAATACAATTCCCTGTATTATTGCAGAATCCTTAATGGAGCCTCCTGCTTTCTTTTCTACTTTAATATCATCAATATCAACTTCATAATTTTCTCCCTCCTTTTCTGCAACTGAAAGAATGGATTTTACAATAATATCTGCTAATTGTTCTGAATCTTTACGAACAAGTTTGGTTTGCATAGATGTTTTGGCAATTTTATTAAGAATTGATTTATCATTAGCTGAGATTTTGTCTGCTATGTTTTTGAGATACTCTTTTGCCTTTTTACCTGCTTTTCTGTATCCGTCTACGATAATTGTTGGGTGAACATCTTGGTCAAGTAAGGATTCTGCGCTTTCTAGTAGAGAACCTGCCAAAACTACTACTGATGTGGTACCATCGCCTACTTCATTATCTGTGGTTTTTGAAATTTCTACCAACATTTTTGCTGCTGGGTGCTGAACATCAATTTCTTTCAGAATGGTTGCACCATCATTTGTAATGGTTACATCGCCTAGAGAATCTACTAGCATCTTATCCATTCCTCTTGGACCAAGGCTAGAATGAACAATTTCGGCAATAATTTTTGAAGCTGCAATGTTGTTTTTTTGAGCATCTCTTCCTTTGGTTTCAGATCCTCCTTCTTTTAGTAATACAACTGGCATATTTCCTTTGGAGGTAGCTTGCATACCCATAGTTGGAGCATTTTTCAATTCCCCTTTTATACCTTCCATAAAATTGAAAATTTCAGGGATCTAGAATCGGTGTTTTTAAATTGGGAAAATCAATTTGCAGTTCATGGTAAAATCTTCCAACAGAGTATCTTATGATAAAGTATTTTCAAAATTAAAAGATCATCACAAATGGTTTGAATCTTCTATTCCATTAATTGCAAGTGAAAATGTTCCTAGTCCAGCTGTTCGTGAGGCAATAATCTCAGATTTTGGTAATAGGTATGCCGAAGGTTGGCCAGGCGAGAGAGTTTACGCTGGATGCGTCTACATTGATGATGTTGAGTTCGAATGTATGAAATTAGCAAAAAAACTTTACAAAGCAAAATTTGCAGATGTAAGACCAGTTTCAGGGGTTGTTGCCAATCTTGCAATTTATTCTGCATTTACAAATCCTGGAGATATTATGTTGGCCCCTTCAATTCCAGCAGGAGGCCATATTTCTCATGGTAAAAAGGAGCATTCTGGAACTGCCGGTCTGGTCCATGGATTAGAAATTGAATTTTATCCATTTAATGCAGAAGAAATGACTATTGACATCGATAAAACCAAAGAAAAAGTCAAGCAGCTAAAAAAAGACGGTAGATTACCAAAGATGGCAATGTTTGGAGGATCGTTGTTCCTATTTCCTCATCCAGTGAAAGAATTGGCTGATTTTCTTAAGAGCTATGATATACACATAAACTATGATGCAGCTCACGTAGCAGGATTGATTGCTGGAGGAAAGTTTCAAGATCCATTAAGAGAAGGGGCAGATACCATGACTATGAGTACTCATAAGACTTTGTTTGGTCCTCAAGGAGGTCTTGTTTTAGGCTCAAAGGAACATGAAGAAGGAATCAAAAAAGCAATGTTTCCAGGTCTTACTAGTAGTCATCATATTCATCATATGGCTGGAAAGGCAATTGCGTTTGCTGAAGCCTTAGAATTTGGAAAGGATTACGCAAATCAAATAATTAAAAATGCCAAAGCCTTTGCAGAAGCTCTAAGCGATTTAGGATTCAAGGTTTTAGGTGAGAGTAGAGGATTCACAAAATCACATCAAATTGCAGTAAATGTTCTTGATTATTCTGATGGCGGAAAAGTTGAGGCCGAATTGGAAAAAGCAAATATTATTGTAAACAGGCAATTAATTCCTGGGGACATCAAAGCTGGAAGAAACTATTTTCACCCTGGTGGAATAAGGTTAGGTGTATCTGAGATTACCAGAATTGGAATGAAACAAAAAGATATGAAAGAAATTGCCTCATTTATCAAAATGATAGTTATCGACAAAAAAGACCCCAAAAAGATTCTTCCAAAAGTTAAAGCCTTTAGAAAAGATTATCAAAAAGTTCATTACTGTTTTGATAAAAAATTAGGTGCTTACGAATACGTAAAATTAAGATAAAATTTTAGGATGTATAATCGGTAAGAAGGGACTGATCTCCTTTATTCTTTCCAAAAACTAGATCAATTTCGTCAGATAATGCGTGAATTCGGCCTTTTTGATATGCACTTACTTCATAATTATCGACCAATCGTTTGGCTAATTTTAGATATTTCTCAACCGATCCCCTAGTAATTGTCTGAATTAATTTATGACCACAAATGCAGTTTTTAATTAAAGGAAGACGACGATATGATTTTCCACAAGCTGTACATCTGAAACTTTGCCTAGCATACGCACGAAGGTTTCCCATTATATCAGGTACTAGATGTGTGGAAATCACATTTGATACAATTTCGGATGTATTTACAGCATCAATCATATCTGCATTCCGAATTTGCATGTCAAGCTTATCCAGCATAGAACCAAGAGTTGAGTAAGCACTTCTTGATTTTGAGGTGGTAAGAGATGTGGTTTTATGAGTAAAGTGATAGTCATAGAATTGTCGTTCTGTTTCTAATCTGGATTCAATGATTTCAACAGAATTAACGGTGGAAGCTTTGTTTTGTAGTAACGTTGATTTGAAGAATTCTAATGGTAATGATTTTGTAACCTCCAAGTTATGGGCTTGAGGTTGAGATTCATGAGGTAAGACCAATGGTTGAATCAACAATGGAGCATCCATTAAACCTCCTATTCTATCTGAAAGAAATTGTCGTGAAAAATTAAGGAGACTGTCCATCAAAAGCATTATTGAATCTGCATCTCCATCTGCATCTCTTCTTTTTGCCGAATGCCAATTTGGAGTACCAAAACAAACATGGGTTTCTGTAAATCCTATAATCCTTCCAACAATACCTACAGAGGTATGTGGAGCCAGACCAATTATTAGATGTCCAATTAATTCTTCAATATTCTTTACTTTGTAAAATGAAGATTTACCATAGAATTTTTCCAATAAAATATCCAGATATTTACAGATGGAAACAAGATATCTGCCACTTTCAAAGGGTATTATGACATCTTGCATACGAATTTCGATGGTTTGGTTTTCGTCGATAATTGGTTTTCCATCGATATCATGGGTATATCCTAACTCCTTGAGTTTGTCAATAGGAGTTCCTATCCAGGATGGCTTGAACTGAGTTATAGGCGAATTTGTAGCATCAAACCGGACTGTTCCATCTTTGAAGGTTGTAAGGCCAAAATTTTGTCGTACTAACCCCTTTTCTAATGGCTCAGGTATTCTATCCTGACTAATCAATTCTTTAACACCTTTGAAAGGTTCTTGGGCACGCAATCCCATTTTTTCTTGAGCATTAAGCAATCTTTCCTTTAGAGGGAATGGTTGGTAGGAATGTGACGGGGCTTTTCTTTTACATTTTTCACAAAATGGTGTATCTAATGTTTCTCTGCAGTTTGAACATTGATATTTTATGGAGGTTTTTTTGCCACATTTTGAGCATTTAATTCCAATGGAGGGTTCATTACAAAAGTCACATTGGCGGTTGAAAATATTTGTGAAAAAATTGGAATGTCTGGAAGCTTTCAAAAGATCTCGAGTTGGACCTCCTTTATCGCTAATTGGGAACAAGACATGGGTAGGTGGCTTCATTTGTCGAGCAGCTGCTTTTTCTGGTCTTCCAATCCTAACCCCAATCGATGTTGAAGATTTGTTTTTTATTGGAATTCCAGAGGATTCTGAAATGATTTTTGGGACAGGTCTGTCACTAATTTTTGGAGGATTTCGAAATAGTAAATTATAGAAAATTTTTGCTTCATTTTCCTTGAGAATTATGAAGTCATTTTGGAGGTGCGGAACTCCTAATTTTTCTAAGATTTTTTTTGCATTTTGTGGATATTTTATTGAGGTTTCACTAAATTCAGAAGGTTGTAAAATTTTGGATAATTCTGATGAGGTAATTTGATCCCAAAAATAAAGATATGAAGGATGTAAAGGGATTTGAAAATCCAATGATATCTTTAAGGCTTCATCAAATGAGGGTGTTTTATTGAGAAACTGGCCTAGATTCTTATCATTAGGCTCATATTTTGCGAGTTTTTCTCTTAGTTCTTCTATCCAAAATTCCTCTACATAACCTGAGGGAACTAGCTGGGCATTGTTTTCCAAGAAATCCCCAAATGAGATTAAAATGTCTCCTAAATGGAGAATTTTATCAATTTCTTTTTTAATTTCTATTCCGTGTTTGACATCTCTAATTTTAACAACATTCCCATTTTTTAGACGAACTGTTGGAGGCTCTATTGAATCCACAAAAGCCACAGTTGCACCTTTGCCTGGAATGTCAATCTTGATTTGCGTTCCCACCGCTATAGTATGGTCTAAAATCTCTGCAATTACTGGATGAATTCCTACTGCGGCAAAACCGGTGTTACAAGCACGGCCATACCTTAATCGAAATCCTCCCAGTTTGTTAGGCATTGATAAAACAGATCTTCCAGTGATTACCTCACGCATTCTCTTTGTGGCTGCATCTTCTTGGTCATCACCAGTTTGAACAGCCCCCTTAAGGTCGCCTAGCCATTCCCAACCATCTAAATTATAGAGTTGGATTCGTTTTAGCAATTTTTTTGCCCTTCCAATCAACCCATCATTAAGTACTCGTAAAGCCCCTCCTCTTACTCTGTCTGTTTTGATTCTTGTCATCCCTTTGTGATTTACCACTTCATAGGGATCAGTATCTACTCCATCAAGTTCAACTGGAAGGTTTGAAATTACATGGATTATGTCTTCATCTAAAATATGAAATTGAAAATTTCCAGCTTCTCTTTCATATATTCTTAGTTCTTCAACAAATCTTCCAGTTTCATCATCAAAAGAATCAGCTTGATATTTTGATAGACCTACTGCTTTTCGTACATGATCAGCTATTAACATGGTTACAGCAGATTCTGTTCCTCCAGCCGATCTCATTGGACCTGCTATTGAAACTGAAAGATATTCAGATCCATCCTTGTTTTTTTTGATTTTAACCTCACTAATTCCCTGCAAAGGAGCAATTGTGACTCCTTCTGTGACTATGGCCAAGCCTACCCTTACGGCTAGGTCTAGTTTTTCTTCAAGTGAAGCCTCTTCAAGAGAGTATTTCCCCAAGGCAATTTCTTTTGAAAGAATTAAAGCTGAGAGTTCTTTTCCATTTATTTTTAATAATTCTCGAAGAGGTTCAGCAATGTCAATTTCGTGCATTTTTGCAACCCTATCTGCTAGATCAAATGCGATTTTCGGCTCAATTATGCCAGAGGAATCAACCAAAGATGATTTTGCCTCAGCTGCCTTCTCAAAAATGGTGTAGGTTTCATTAGAAAGATCTGTATAGTAATTATGATAATAATTAGGCATTTTTATGCCACGTAAACGGGAAATGGCATCATTTTCAGACATTATTCAGTCCTATTTTTTTGATTTTTGAATTGCTTTAGCAATTTCAGTTAATTTTTTGAGACTGCCTCCTTTCTCGAGGAAAGTTCCTATTACAAGGGCATCAGCTCCGGCCTTTACCAATTCTTTAGCAATCTTTACTTCCTTTATTCCACCTCCTACGATTAAGAATCCATTAAACAATTTTCTTACAGTTTTGACCATTTCAGGGGTTACAGTAGATTTTGCTCCGGATCCAGCCTCAAGATAGACAAACCTCATACCTAGGAATTGTGCTGCCAGAGCATAGGCTGCTGCTATTTTTGGTTTTTCAAATGGTATTCCTCGTGCAGAACCTACAAACCATGCTGATGTTCCATCACCAATGACAAGGTAGGCAGTGGGAAGGGGTTCAAGTCCAAATTTAAGGACACTTGGTGCACCAAGGGCTTGGGCTTGTGTGATGAAATATGGATTTTCTGAATTCATTAGAGAGCTAAATAGGATTGCATCAGCATCGGGCACGACACCGGTAACATTGCCAGGAAAGAGGATTATGGGAATTTTGATTCCTTTTTTGATTCCTTGGACCACTTGTGCCATTTCAATTTGATCAGTAGCAGATGAACCTCCTACGAGGATAGCAGAGGCGCCTATTTTCTCTACTTCTTGAGCAAGTTTTCTAGAGGACTCAAGGTTTGAAACCTCTGAATCTATTAATACGAATAATAATGCATTTTTCTTTTTTAATTCGGATTTTAGGAAGGATTCAACTTTTCCTGTCATGAAATTGGTTTGTAGATGACTCTTTAAAGTTTAATTGGAATAACGGTATACAGATTTGTATAGCTATGTCGGAGTTTGAAAAATCTAATTTTAACAATATTATACGAAAAATTATCAAAAAATCATTGTTTACAGAGCGACAAATTGAAATTATTTTAAATCAGAAGGATCTTCTTGAATCCAAGTTTTCAATAACAAAAGGTGCGTATTATAGACAGGTAGGCCAATCTAGAGAGAAATTAATTGCATTATTTTATTCAATCATACTTTTACGAGGTTTAGGCATATTATTGCCAGATGATATTGATGTGATATCGAAGCTTTCTGACCAGATAAGTGTGATAAATGATAGTGATGTTTTTCCTGAGCGAGAGGATGATGTGATAAATGTGATTGATAGAGTAATCCGACAGGCATGCAACGTGTGATATGGTAATATTTTGCGAGTTCTAAAATCGAACTTCATTGTGATTAATGATGTATGTTTGTTAATCTAAAGTGTGAATTAATGTTGTTCAATCACGATATATCACAATATAGGAATAATTTTTGTGATGTTAGTTGAAATTCCTGATCCAGAAGTAATTTTGAGTGTGATTATTGCTTTCTTGGTAGGTTTGGGAGGACTTTTTGGATATTACAAGCTTCGTCCAATGGTAAAATCAAATGAATCTGGTGATTCATCACAATCAGAAAGGTTGGAGTATTACGAAAGGCAGTTAATTGATATGAAAATACGTCTTGATGCGTTAGAGATTGAGGGGGTTGGCGAGAAATCAACGGATCCTAACCTGGAATTGAAGCAGTTTCTTGAAAAAATAGCTAAAAACAATGTAAGAGATATGCCATTAAAGATTGAAGAAATTGCAGAAACTAAGCCTGGAACTCAACAAGAATCAAATGTGGAAATCGAGCCTGAGATTACCCCTCTTACGCCTAGTTTGGACCATGCTAATGCATCAGATTATGTGTTGCATCTAATCACAAAGCAACCTATGACATCACGTGACATTCAAATCACACTGAAAAAGAGTAGAGAACATACTTCTAGATTAATGAAAAAATTATTTGATGATGGATATGTTGAAAGAAATACGGATTCAAAACCTTATCGATATTTCATTTCTGAAAAAGGAAAACAGAAGATTGGTGTTTTAGAATCTAGTCCCACTACTGTTTAGTTTTGATTTTAAATTTTTTAAATTAAAAGATCAACCAAAAATCAAATTTTAGGCCTAATTTTATTATTAATTATAATTTAATTATTTTATTAAATTATATATATTATTAATTTATAGTAATAATATGTCTGTTCAAGAAAATGAAGTTCTAGTAAAAATTACATCAGCAGGAACAATATCGATTCCCAAACAATTCAGAAAGTATATGGATATTCAGAAAGGTGAATATGTAAAGTTGATTTTGGGTAAAGACCGTCTAATTGTGCGAAAAATCATTATTTCTTGATTTATTTCTGTTTTTGACTAAGTTTAATGGTTTGATAAGTCCATTCTCTACCTGTTCTAACTCTATCAATTTTTCCTTTAGTGGAAAACCTGGATAAATATGTCGAAATAATACTCAATTTTACTGGTTCGTTATATTCATCTTCATACTTTTCCAAAATATTTGTAGATGTGAATTTACCCATAGGGAAGAATTTATCCACAATATGCCAGATTTTAGCCCCTATAGAATCAATTTTGGTAGTTTCTTGTTCTTCTTCAATATTCATCAAGTCCATCATTTCAAAAATCTTTAAGACTTTATCACGAGTAACATTTCCTTCTAATTTTATATCATATCGTGCTCCATCGGAGTCTTCCATATCGATACGTATTCGTTTTTTTGCCATCTTTGAGATCTTTGAGGATCTAATGTTAACAGTTCAATT
>JABAHS010025440.1_pt1 | contig 14186 bp, 14 predicted proteins | sample 7062111 | NCBI WGS metagenome assembly JABAHS01 (sample SAMN14534600, study PRJNA622989) | marine sediment metagenome | biome: marine biome [ENVO:00000428]; feature: marine pelagic biome [ENVO:01000023]; material: deep marine sediment [ENVO:00002113]; isolation source: pool of 4 deep marine... | reverse complement strand
ACACGACGCTGCTCGTGACAACAATGGAGATGGGCGGCGACCTCGCCGCCGCGCTCGGGGACCGGCGCGCCGCGCTGATGCGCGGTCACGGTTCCGTCGTCGTCGGCAGATCGGTTCGCGAGGTCGTGTTCAGCGCGATCTACCTCGAAGTGAATGCCAAACTGCAGCTACAGGCGCATACGCTCGGCGACATCCTTTTCCTGAGTGACGGCGAGGTCGAAGCGATTCTCAAACGACGCGGTGCGTACACCTTCGAACGGGCATGGCAAGGTTGGTGTCACCGCGTCGGCCGACCCTACGAGCCGGCACCCGGCAGCTAAGCGAGACGGCGTCGCTTTACTCAGTGCCCGGTGGCCAGCGACACCAGCGCCGCCGGATCCTCCGGGGCATGGCGGCCGCGCCAGACGATATGCAGGTCCGGCCGTAACAGGAATAACTCGTAGCCCTCGTAGACCTCGATAGCGTGGGGATCGTCGAAGCTCTGGACCTCGATCGGCGCCCCGAAGCGTTCGAATTCAGCGAGTAGCTCAGAGACGTCCTCGCGGCCGTCGTCGAAGCGCAACAACGTGTAGCCTGCGCCGAGCTGATCGTGGATGGCCGAGCCGTCTTTGAGCCAGACGTGCGGCAAGCGAAATCCCGGCCAGGTCGTTGGCACGTAATCGGGGTCATCCGGGTCGGGTCCCGTGCCCGCCTCGGGCCAGATCAGGGGCGAATCGATGTAACGGTAGCCGGCTTCGATACCCAGAATCTCGTTGGTCTTGCGCTGCTCCTGGTCGGCGATCTTAGCGACCTCGGCGCGAATCGCCGCGCCCTCGGGGGTTCGGTCCCGGATCTCTGGCCGCCAGGCAGCTCGCCACTTGCGCCGACCTGCATTAGCGCGCCGCGATGCCGCGACGTTGCGGATGCCGAGCTGGCGGCGCTCGATTTCATAAGAGCGCAGCAGATTTTCACCGCCCCAGCCAGAGAGGGTGCCCTCGAGCTTCCAGGCCAGATCAATGACATCGCCCACGCCCGTGTTCATGCCGAGGCCACCGGTCGGGATGACGAGATGAGCAGAATCGCCGGCGATGAAAACGCGGCCTTCGCCATAGCGATCGGCAACGAGCAGCCGCTGTGTCCATTGCCCGATGAACAGGGTTTCGTAGTCGATCGGCATGTCGACGATCTTTTCGAACAGGGCCGGCATCTCGGACTCGTCCTCGACAACGGCGTGCAGCGTGAAGTGCTTGGTGTCGTCCTGAACGATGATGAACCCGGACTGATCGTCGCAGACGTGGTAATGGCGGCCTTTACCGATCGGGATCCGCTCGTAAAGGTCATCGCAACGGAACAAGGCCTGGCACAAGGTCAGCATCTCGCCGTCGCCTTCGAGGCTGATACCGAGTTGCTTGCGAACCCGGCTGCCGGCTCCGTCACAGCCGACGAGATAGTCGCCGGACAGTTTTTCCTCGCCGCCATCGCTGCGCTCGAAAAAGGCCGTGACCGAGTCACCGTGGTCTTCGAAACGGGTGAATTTACAGCCGAAGCGAACATCGACATTCGGGTCGGCTTCGGCAATCTTTTTCAGCAGCGGCTCCAGCGTGTACTGCGAGATGAGCTGATACGGCTCGAGTGTGCGGGTCCCGTCGTTGTGGGCGGCGATGTCTTCGCGGCACTCGGCAACGGAGCCGTAGGGCAGGCGCAATATCGGTTCCTCGGTCAGCCGCGTCACGACGAAAACGTCCATCGGGCACTCGGCCGGCAGCCCGGCCGCTCGAATGTCATCGACGATCCCGAGTCTGCGATAGATTTCCATCGTGCGCGCGTTGCAGCGTTCCATTTTGGGGAAGCCCGTCGGCGCATCATTGCGCTCGAGCAGGACGCAGCGCACGCCAAGCCGGCCGAGCGCAATCGAGAGCGTCAGGCCGACGGGGCCCGCGCCTACAATGATGACCTGTGTATCGCTCATCGGTCTAATCGGCAACCTCTTGCGCGCGTTTCCTCCTCAAGCCGCGGATCGCCGGCAGGAGCAACGTCACAAAGACACAAATAACCAGAACAACAGATGTCGGCCGGCCAGAGATGTAGTCCACGAGCTGACCGTCCGAAATTGTCATGGACTGATGGAAAGCCTGTTCCATCGTCCGGCCGAGGACCAGCGCGATAATAAACGTGAGGCGAGGATAATCAAAGCGGATCATCAGGTAGCCGACGATGCCGGCGATTCCGCAGACGATCACGTCACCGAGCTTGCTTTCGAGCACGTACACGGCCGTGAGCGTGAGCGAAATGACGATCGGCACGAGCGCGTGTGCCTTGACCCGCGTGATCAGCATCAGCCAGCGTGCACCGAGAAGCCCGACGACGGATGCGCCGACAGCAGACAACGTAATCGCAAGTATCAGCCCGTATATCTCGCGCTGACTCTCGATCAAAATCGCCGGCCCGGGTTCGATGCCGTGCAGGATCAGGATGCTGAGCAAAAGCGCGGATTCCGCGCTGCCGGGAATGCCAAATGCCACGGCAGGCAACAAGGAAGCACCGTCCTTGGCATTGTTCGCCGACTCGGGTGCGATGACACCGATGATATTCCCTTTGCCGAAGGTCTCGGGTTCGCGCGAGGTCTGTGCAGCCGAGGAATATGCGAAGAACGAGGCGACCACGCCGCCGAGTCCCGGAATCGCGCCGATGAAGGTGCCGATTGCGGACCCGCGAAGCAGGTGCGTCCAGTGCCGTAAGACGGCGCGGATACCGTCGCTAACGCCGGTCAGCCGTGAGGCCGAGTGGTCACCCGAGACAATGGAGCCGCCCTGCAAACCGAGCAAGAGCATCTGCGAAATGGCGAACATGCCGGTCAGTACGGGCACGAGCGGGATGCCATCCCACAGGTAGTCGATTTCGCCGGCGAAGCGCAACTCACCGCTGACGCTATCCATGCCGACGAAAGCGGCCAGTAGCCCGAATCCTGCCGAGATCAGGCCGCGCAATAACTTGCCGCGCGTCGCGACGGCGATCGCAACGAGGCAAAGCGTTGTCAGGAGCAAGAACTCCGGCGGGCCGAACAGGTAGATGATTTCCCGAGCGAGCGGAATCACGAGAAGCAGCGAAAACAGTCCGATCAGTCCGCCGAGCGCTGATGCCGTGGCCGATGCGCCGATGGCAAAGCCTGCTTTTCCCTGGCAGGTTAGCGGATAGCCGTCAAACGTCGTGGCCGCATTCGGCGGCGTGCCCGGCGTATTGAGCAAAATGGCGGTCATCGAGCCGCCGAAAGACGTTGCTCCCATCGATCCACCCGCCAGATACATGGCGGCCAGCGGGTCCATGGCATAGGTTACCGGGATTAGTAACGCAAGCGCCGTGGTGCCGCCGAGTCCCGGAACTACGCCGAACGTAAGCCCGACGAGAATGCCAAAAAACGCGTAATGCGCGTGACCGCTGCCGATGAAAGCGGTTAACGCGTCACTGAGCAGTGCGAAGTCCAAAGAGCCTATTTACCCTTGAATTCGGCACGCAGCAGCTCGCCGTATTGCTCGTAGAAGCGCATAACCTCCTGCATTGCCTGCTCGGTTGCTGTGCTGTCGAGCGGCGAGAAGGGGTTATTGGTTTTCTCGGCCCAGTCGGCGACACGCGGAGCACGCATGGCCTCGATCAATGCCGAGGACAGCCGGTCTTTTATCGCCGTGGGCATACCCGGTGGTCCTGCGACCACGCGGCGCAGACCGAAATTTTCATATTCGGGATGACCGAGTTCAGCGATGGTCGGCACATCGGTAAACGATGACGCTTTCTCAAAGCTCACGAGTAAGCGCACGTCACCGGATTCGATATAGGGTCGAAGGCTGCCCAGCGGATTGATCCGTGCATCGACATCGCCACGCATTACCGCCAGCGTCGCCTGCCCCGAACTCTGGTAGCCCGTAACGAGTTTGTAAGGGCAGCCAAGCTCGGCCATCGTGATGACCGTCGCTATCGACGCGGTTTCTGTAAAGCCGCCCTGGGCGGCGAAAGTCGCTGGGCGGCCGAGCTTGCAAAGTTGGGTGAAATCACGGATCGGCGACGCGGCTTTGACGGCCAGTGCGTAGCCGTCGAAACTCAACTGTGCGATCCAGCTGAGCTTGTTGAGATCGTAACGGACGCGCTCGCCGACGACGGCAGGCATGGTCATGCCGGGCATGCTCCAGAGGCCGATCGTGTATCCGTCCGGCCGCGCGCGGTAGACGGCGTTGGCACCGATGCGACCGCCTGCGCCCGGGACATTTTCGGGTATGACGATGGCGTCCAGGATTCGCTCGAGTTCCGGTGCTAGCGTGCGCGCGTAGGCATCGAAGCCTCCCGGGCCAAATGGGATGATGAACCTGATCGGCTTGTCCTCGGGCCACGCCGCGAGCAGGTTTGATGAAAACAGCATTCCTGTGAACACGGCGAGCAAGGTGTATCTGTGCGGCAAGTCCCTGCGCTTCACAGCGATTTACTCATGAATAGAGCTCCCCACCGAACAGCAGCCCGGGGAACAGTGTGTAGTCCAGCAATACTTCGAAGACGAGGCCGACTCCGGCGATCACGGCGATAGCGGTCAACAGGGCAGGCCATAATCGCCTGCGGCCGAGCAAATACATATACGAGAATACGAACAACGGAATCGTTAGCAAAAAACCAAGCAGGATCGTACTGCTCACCACACCAATGACCCATGCGAAATGTACGACCTCGCTTCTGAAGGTCGGCAGGAAATCGATTTCCCTGTCGTCGAACCCGGCCCCCAGAGTCGTGTGCAGAAATCGGCCGGGTAGGGACGGCACCCGGGACAGAAGGTCGAAAACGCCGAGTACGAGAATCAGCGCGGCAGTCGTTGCCGGCAGGCGTCTGGCTGCCTCGCCATAGTCTGCCGACCACACCAGGAGTAGGACCCCGAACAGAATCACCACGAGCGGCGGGATGATGGACTCTGCTTTCCCCATCTGGCCGTTGTCGTCAATTTTCACCATCTGAACATGTGAAGCTTCGAAGCCGCCACCAGTGGCAAGGATATCGTAATCGTGCAGGCGGGCTCGCTGCACACTTTCACGGGTAATTGTTTTTCCGTCTGACGCGTCAATATACTTGATTCATAGTCGATGCAGGGTTTGCCGGACGGGAATGGATGATTGTCTTTCGCACAAACCTGTCGAGGCTATGCGGTCTGGCGGTTCTTGGCCTTACCCTGATTGACAGCGGTCTGGCGGCTGAGCCGCAAGCCCAGACGGTCGAAGCCGACAGCGCGCTCGTTTCCTACGACGCCGAGTTCTTTCGCCGCTACCAGCCGAACACTGCGCTGGACATGGTCAATCAGCTGCCGGGTTTTGTGCTCGATGACGGCGCGGATACGCGAGGCTTTGCCGCGTCCGCCGGTAACATCCTGATCAACGACCGGCGGCCGAGCGCCAAGCAGGACCTGCCGTCGGAGATCCTGGCCCGCATCCCGGCGACGCAGGTCNNAGGTGATTCGCGCACAGGTCAGGGATATCGATCTCCAGGGCCAGGCGGTTGTTGCCAATGTCATTTTCAAGGACGTCGAGGGTGCGGCCGTACGCTGGCGGGGAGGCTACCGTTACAACGTCGAATTCGGCACGACCCTAGAACTCGCCACATCCGTCTCGGATACCTGGCGGGACATCGAATACAATGCCGGGGTTGATCTGCGTGACTATGCGCGTGGTGACTACACGCCGCAGAACATATACGACGGCGCCGGCGATCTGATAGAAGAGCGCTTCGACGTGGGTGACGTTGCCGGATTCCGCGGTGCCATCACGTTCAATGCCGCAAAAAATGTCGGCGAGACGCTCCTGCGCGTGAATACCCAGATCAATGGCGAGGTGCGTGACGGCAAGCGCGTCTCCGAGCGTACGCCGGTCGAACCGCCGGGACCGCCGAATGTTCAGGCGTTTCCCGAGGACCTCGATTTACTTGACATCGAAATCGGCCTCGACGCCGAGCGCGAAATCGGCACGAATCTGCTCGGTAAAGCGATTCTGCTGCATTTCGACAAGGATCAGGAGACGATATCGACGCAGCGCTCCTTCGACGCCGACGGTGTGCTGACGCGGCTACGCATCTCGGATACACAAACGCACTCATCGGAGACGATCGCGCGCTTTGAACTCAACTGGACCCGGTGGCCAAATCATGTGCTCCAGTTCAATGTCGAGGGTGCGTTCAACTCGCTCGACAATGCATTGTTGCAGACAAATGACACCGGGGACGGCCCGGTGATCGTTGACGTGCCCGGAGCCAACTCGCAAGTCGAGGAGATTCGCGGGGATATGTTGCTCAAGGACACGTGGACAATCGGCGCTTACGAGCTCGAATACGGATTGGGTTTCGAAGTCTCGACGATAGAACAAAGCGGCGATGCTGAACTCGAACGAAGTTTCACCTACGTCAAGCCGCAGCTCGCTCTGACGTATGCACCCGGCCAGGGTGCGCAGACGCGTCTGCGAATCGCGCGCGAGGTATCGCAGCTCGACTTCAATGACTTTGTCAGCGCGACCGTTTTCGAGGACAACGACCTTGCGCTGGGCAATCCCGATCTGCAGCCGGAGACCGCCTGGCGTGCTGAAATCAGCCATGAACGACGTTTCGGCAGGGAAAGCGTGGTGAAAATCCTCGCGTTTCACGATTGGGTCAGCGACGTCGAAGATCTGTTACCGCTGACACCGAACTTCGAAGCCCCGGGGAACATCGGCGACGGACGGCGCTGGGGTTTCGAAATCGAGAGCACACTGCCGCTCGATCGTTATGGCTTGCGAGGCGCAAAACTGGATTTCGCTGCTCGCTGGCAGGATTCGACGGTCGTCGATCCGGTAACCGGCGAAGACCGAATTTTCTCCGCCGGAGAGCGGACACCGAGGCTGTTGCCACTGGAGTATCGCATGGACAACGAATACGCGATCGTGGTCGATTTTCGCCAGGACTTGCAACGCAGCCAGGTCGCCTGGGGTTGGGACATCCGTTCCCGTGCGGAGCGGCCCAATTTCAAGGTCAACGAACTCGTCGTCGAAGACGAGGAAACCGAATTCAATGTTTTTGTCGAGACCACCCGTTGGCTCGGCATCAAGATCAATCTTGCAGCGCAAAACATTTTCGATGTCGTCGAGAAGCGGGACCGGATTCTGTATGTGGGCGAGCGCGACCTGTCGCCGGTCGACCAGCGCGAAGTTCGCCGCCGGGTTCGCGGCTTTCGATTCGCGCTCGAATTCAGCGGGAGTTTTTGAGATATGGCTAAACTTTCCAATCCGGACGCCGAATTTCTGGCCGCTTATCCATTGGCCAAACGTCTTAAATACGTATTGGGTCTTGTCCTGATCGCGATACTGATCGCGGGCTTCTGGCATCGCGGTCTCGTCGACGGATTCGGTCGCGACATTGTCGCCGGCACGACGATCGGTGATACCACCGAACTCGCGGGCCAATATGATGACCGTGGTGGGGGATTTGGCATTGTTTTTGCGGCGATCGCCGGGCTCGCGGCCACGTTCACGGCCTGCAACTGCGTGATTTTTGCCATGTTGCCGGGTCTTGCCTGCTCGACGGATCAGCGCGGGGAACCACAGTCTCCGTGGCAGGCACTCTGCATGTTCACCGTTCCCGTCCTTGTGATTACTGCGGTGTACGGTCTGTACGTGGGCTTCTTGGGACCCGTCGGTATCGACTACGTCAACAAAATCGAAGTGCGGCACGCGCAGTCCTTTGCCGTCTTCTCGGCCCTCGGCATAGCCATGGCGATCTGGGGCCTTCTCGAGCTGGGTCTTCTGGACGCGCTGAAGTACCGTGCCTCCGAGACGACGCGTGCTTTCTTCGCGCAGCTCAGTGTCAAAGCGGCCTTGCTTGGCGCGATGGTCGGTATGTTCACAGTCGGCCGGCCGTATCCCTTGTTCCGCGATTTCCTCGTTTATGCGGCCAGTAACAAAAGTCCCACCTATGGCGCACTCGTCATGATGATCCAGGGTCTCGGCCAGATCGCAATCATGGTGCTGCTCTTCGTGCTCCTCGTACGGCTCGCCGGCAGCCGCCTTGCAATGCTTGCCAACGCGCAGCCGTTCAAATTCCGCTTCATCAGCGGCATGGCCCTGCTGGCCGGCGGGGTCTATTTCATCGTCTACTGGGGGCTGGGTAGGGCACTCGAGTTCGGCCGCTGGGGCTACAAACTGGGTTGGTATATCTGAGGCATCACCGCGTGAGCGGCCGAAATTCGGAAGTCGGGTCTAAGAACAATGAATTTTCCGGTCGCTGTGGGTAGAGGACTACCGGGCAATACCTAAGAAGGCGGCTTATCAAGTACACTGAGCCCATGCCTGCCGGCCTGCGCAATCTTGCCAAATATTTTCTCAGGAGCCTGCGCGACCTCCTACCCATTATCCTCGTGATCACCTTCTTCGAGGTCGTCGTGTTGCAGACGGTGCCCGACGGGCTGATCGGGCTGATCGGCGGCGCGCTCATGGTCCTCACCGGACTCACGTTATTCATTATCGGGCTCGAGGTAGCGCTGTTCCCGATCGGCGAGTCGCTCGCCTACGCGCTCGCGAGGAAGGGCAGCGTCGCCTGGCTTGTCGTCTTCGCTTTCCTGCTGGGCTTCGGAACCACGGTCGCCGAGCCAGCGCTGACCGCTGTCGCTGGCGAGGCCGCACTGGTGGCCACCGAGGCCGGTGCCATCGCGAACACCGACGACGCCAGCGCGGCCTACGTGCTGGGCCTGCGAATTACGGTTGCCCTGTCGGTCGGTGTTGCCCTGATCCTGGGCGTGCTCCGGATTGTGTTCGGCTGGTCGCTGCCGCTGATGATCATCTCGGGCTATTGCCTCGTGATTCTGATGACAGCAGCTGCGCCGAAAGAGATTGTCGCTATCGCTTACGACTCCGGCGGCGTGACCACGTCGACCGTCACCGTGCCGCTGGTGGCGGCGCTCGGGGTCGGCCTCGCGTCCTCGATCCGCGACCGCAACCCGATGACCGACGGTTTCGGGCTGATCGCCTTCGCATCGCTGACGCCGATGATCTTCGTCATGGCCTACGGGACCTTGCTCAGTTGGACCTGATTGCCGGAGTAGTGCGGGCACTCGCCGCGACGACGATCGACGTCATTCCGATCGTCGCATTCATTTTTGCGTTCCAGCTGTTCGTTATCCGGCAGCGCATCCCGAATTTCCGGCGCATGGCCGGTGGACTCGTGTTGACGATCGTCGGTCTGACGCTCTTCCTGCTGGGTCTCGACCAGGCGCTGTTCCCGCTCGGCCGGCTGATGGCCGAGCAACTGACCGACCCGACGTTCATGGCTGACGGAAACGGCCTGCCTGGCGCCGGCGCGGGGCAGGGCTATCTCTGGGTGTACGTATTCGCGCTCGCGATCGGTTTCTCGACGACGATTGCTGAACCCGCGCTGATGGCTGTGGCGGTAAAGGCTAACGAGACCTCGGGCGGTGCAATCGGGGTTTGGGGCCTCAGGGTGGCTGTTGCGATTGGCGCGGCGATCGGTGTTTGCCTCGGCGTGTATCGAATCATCACGGGCACACCGCTGCATTATTTCGTGATCGCGGGCTACATCATAGTCATCATCCAGACCGCCTGGGCCCCGAAGCTCGTGATACCGCTCGCCTACGATTCCGGTGGGGTCACGACGTCGACCGTCACCGTGCCGATCGTGACTGCGCTCGGCCTCGGGCTCGCTGCCGCGGTTCCGGGGCGCAGCCCGCTGTCCGATGGCTTCGGCATGGTCGCTGTCACGTGCCTGTTCCCGATTATCACGGTGCTCGGTTATGCGCAGATCAGCGTCATTGCGGCAGCAATGCGCGGCAGGCGGAGCAAACCCAAGGATTCAGTTTCGATGGAGGAAAGCTGATGCGATTCAAATTGATCATTGCATTTGTCGAGGACTCGATAACCGATGAGATCATCGATGCGGCCCGGGAGTCCGGGGCGACGGGCTGTACTGTCATTAATCATGCCCGGGGGGAGGGTAAGGTTGCCCCGAAGAGTTTCCTCGGACTGTCGTTGACGACGCAGCGGGACATGATATTGCTGCTCGTCGAGGAACACATGAGCCGCGACATACTCGAGCACATCGGGCAGGTCGGTGAATTCGACCAGAAGCCCGGAACCGGCGTGGCCTTTCAGATCGATGTCGAAGATGCGGTCGGGGTGTCGAGCCAGACCCGGCAACTCGTCGAACAATTGGAGGAGGAACTATGAGCAAAAGAGATTGGTTGCCGGTGCGTCAGGTCATGCGCACCGACGTCACTGTTGTCGATGGCAAGATGGATGTACTGGACGCCCTGCGCACGATGAAGCGGGTGCAGGCTACGTGCCTGATGGTCGAAAAGCGGGATGAATGTGACGAGTATGGGATGGTGCTGTTCTCGGATATCGCCAAACAGGTTATCGGTCGGGATCGAGCGCCCGAGCGAGTGCATGTCTACGAGGTCATGTCCAAACCGGTAATCTCGGTCCGCCCGGAGATGGATATCCGCTACTGCGCTCGATTGTTCGAGAAGTTCGGCATCAGTCATGCCCCGGTTATCGAAAATGACGAAGTAATCGGCATCATCAGTTACTACCAGCTCGCGCTCGAAGCCTTGCCCGAGCTTGACTAGGGAGCTTCAAATTCACTTGTGTTTACCGCGAATCGCGCGCGATTTCGCGATCGCGGGTTCCATCGAAGTAACGGCTGCCCGAGAGCAGTCGCAAGAGTGGCCGGCCGACGGCGACCGGCAAGTACGGCACCTTGAAGAGCATGCTGCTTGCTGCGAGCAGCGCCGGGCGGCATGCGCTCACCGCGCGCAGGGTCAGCGCCATGGACCNNTAGTCGACGCGTGCATAATCGGTCGACGCATACTCCCGCGGATATCGGCTCATGAAGATGCCGCTCGAGTAACGACCGGCTACATAGATCTTATCGAGAACACCCGCGATGGACTGCGGCGTAGCGTGCACCGCCCGCAGGGCCGGTAAGGAACAGAGCACTGGCGAATCTGCATCTTGCCTGAGCCTGCAGATAAAGTCGCGGTCCTCGAATCCATAGCGCGTGTACTCAACCGAGTAGCCCCCCACCGCATTGAATAAGTTCCGCTCTACGAGGCAGCAGGCTGTTGTCCAAGCCCGCCAGTCGGCTGCCTTGCGCTGTCTCTCCAGGGCCCTGTAGTAACGGCTCAGAAAGTCGCTGCCCGAGCCGGTCGTGAAGCCGAACCCGGCGCCGATACCACGCCCGATAGCCGCTGCGACGGCGTGCAGGCAATCCTTGCCGATGAGGCGGCAATCCGCATCGAGAAGCAGCACATAATCGGCACGGCTCGCTGCAACGCCGGCATTGCGCGCTGCCGAGCGTGTTGCCTGGGCGGGAACGCGCCGCACGCCCTTCGGCGCCATCGAGTCCGCCAGCCGTCTCGTTGCATCGCCCGGACCGCAGTCGGCAATGATGATGCCGAGCGCGAGATCAGCCGGGCGGGACTGGTGCAGAACGGCTTCGATGGTGCCGGCAATGCCGCGCTCGGCTCGGAATGCGGGAATAATGACGTCGAGGCTGGGCATCCGGGGTCTGGGCTGATTCATGCCGACTACAGATCGGTTCATCGGCAGCGCTTAAGATTGTAGACGAAACTGTCGCGGCTTGTTCCGGCATACTAGTCTGATGCCGACGTCCACCGAGCCGCGCGGCCAAACGAAACCCCGGGTAGCTGTCGTCGTGCCGCACTTCAATCAACCCCGGGATCTGCGACATTGCCTCGCCGCGCTCGAGCAGCAGGATTATCCGCACTCGTTACTGGACATCGTGGTTGTCGACAACGCCTCGGAGCAGAACCTGCGGCCAGAGATCGGCGCGCAGTCGCTCGCCCGGCTGGTGATGGAATCCCGGCCCGGTTCTTACGCCGCACGCAACCGGGGTATCCGCGAGACGACCGCGCCACTCATCGCCTTCACGGATGCCGACTGCCGGCCGGCCGAGGACTGGATATCGTCAGGCGTCAAGCATTTGCAGGGCTCGATGGCGCAGCCGGCCATGATCGCCGGAGACGTACAAATGGTTCTGCCGGAGGGCCGGGTGTCGACTGCAGCGCTTTACGACTACGCCATCGGCATTCGCCAGAACCGGTTTCTCACGCGGTCGCACTTTGCGGCCACGGCCAATTTGATGGCATCGCGCGAGCTCTTTGTCGCGATCGGAGAGTTCGACGAGCAGCTGCTGTCCGGCGGTGATCGGGAATGGGGCAATCGGGTGCATCGCGCGGGCTTCACGCAGGAGTTCGCGGCAGATTGTCGGGTTTATCATCCGGTGCGCGAGTCCCTGAGCGAGGTTCTGGCGAAAGCGCGCCGGACTGGAGCTGGCCACCGGCAGTTGCGCTCGACTGTCGCTGCGGCCGGAGACCAGAGCGCGTGGACAGATCGCCTGCGANNNCAGCTGGGCATTTTTGTAGTTGCCGGGCTGGTCATCATTGCGCGTTGGTATGAGCGGCTCCGACTGCAGCTCGGCGGCCGTCCGTGGCGCCTGTGACGGGACCGGTCGGATCGAGGCTATAGCAAGACGACTATTGAAACGAAGTAGCCTGCGATACTGACGAGATCCTGCAGGATCGTCGCGAGAGGTCCGCTGCCGTAGGCGGGATCGATGCCAGCTTTGGCTAGACTCCAGGGCAACAACAAGCCGATTGTCGTCGACAGGGTCGCTGCGATCACGAGAGCAATGCACACGGCCAGTGCAAGGCGAGAGTCACCCAGCGTCCAGGTAATCAGCGGAAACGACAGCGCAGCAAGGATCAGTCCGATCAGCATGCCCGTGAACAGTTCGCTTCGAGTCAGTTCGAGCAGCGTCATTCGACTCGTCGACAGGCCGCGAACCGTGATCGCGACCGACTGCGTGCCGATAGCGCCTGCGAGATAAACCAGCGCCGGAACAAAAAATGCAACCGCGAGCCTCGACTGCATCTCGGCCTCGAAGCCGGCCATAAGCCAGGTCGCAAGGGCACCGCCGCCGAGCCCGACGATCAGCCACGGCAGTCGGTGCAGGGCCCGCGACCAAACGCTGCTCTCGAGCGCATGGCGAGCCAGCGCCGTTTCTCTGAGGATGCCGGCAAAAAGGTCGATGTCTTCCATGTGCTCGCGGCGCTGAATCCTCAAGAGCGCGCGCGCCGGAACGACGCCGAGTAAGCGCCGACCCGCATCGACGACCGGCACTTCGGACACGCCATGCNNGCACGGCGACGAGCTCCTGGTCCTGCTCCGGCTCCACGGTTGCTTCCGGCGGACGCATGATCTCGCCGAGGCACCGCTGCATACCGGCGCCGAGAAGCGTCCGCAGGCTGACGATGCCGAGCAGCCGCTCATGTTCGTCCAGCACGTAGACGGCATTCGCCGAGTCGTAGGTTTCCCCGGCGAGGTTGGCGAGTATGCTGCCGACGTGGTCATCGGTTCTGCCCACGGGCACCCGCTCGACCATGTGCCGGGCTGCGGTGTCGTGCAAAGATTCTTCGGGCCCCGCCGTTGGATCTTGAGTGTCGTTTGTCACACCGGCATCCCACGTCACCGCATCGATTACGGCCGACCTTACCGCGCTGCTGCCCCGGTATAAAGGCGGCATTGAGCGGCAAGCCACACGAAAGGTTTGCCGGCATCGCCCGGCAAACGAATTGGGCGCCGTAACACCCGGCACTTCGGGGTATCATGCGCTCACGGACGGCACGTACACGCGTCGGTGAAGTTCGTATTGGCGACATGAGCTGCCACGCATGACCCATCGGAGCCGGATCAGCACAGGAGATTCGGGACGTATGATGCCAAAAGCGCTGAATTTGCCGGCTCCTTGTCGACGCCAGGTGTCGGAAGTCAACCGTCGCCGCAGGAAAGTCGGCCGGCGACGATCCGGTGTCACCCGCGCACTGTTCTCCGCTGCCGCCCTGACGCTTGTTATTGCCGATCCTGTGTGGGGCGAGGACGCGGGTCTTATCGGTCAGTTGTCCGGCGAACTGCAGGCGGATTTTCGGTATAACTACAGTTGGGAGCCGTTACGCGACATCGTGCTCGGCTTCGGCGTCGCGGCCATCGTGGCCAATGGCCACATCGACGATCGCGTCCAGGAGATCTTCCGCGACAAACTCAATGGTGAGGCGGGCGGCAATGTCGCTACGTTTTTCAACAATTTCGGAGACGCGGCACAACCGCTGAGTGTCTTGCCGATCTACCTCG
>JABAHS010092514.1_pt2 | contig 14189 bp, 18 predicted proteins | sample 7062111 | NCBI WGS metagenome assembly JABAHS01 (sample SAMN14534600, study PRJNA622989) | marine sediment metagenome | biome: marine biome [ENVO:00000428]; feature: marine pelagic biome [ENVO:01000023]; material: deep marine sediment [ENVO:00002113]; isolation source: pool of 4 deep marine... | reverse complement strand
CCCCGGGCCGTGGACCCGGACACGACTGCGAACCTTACACTGTATGCCAACGAGCTGGTTCCCCCAACCCCTTGTTCGGCCGCCATCGCCGCACGCCCCGCGCGGGCGCTCGCGGCGACCACCGATTCACCTGCCATTGTGTTTTGGGCGCGGCAGCGGGCGATCGCGGCCGCCGGGGACGCCGCAGACTGTCGCCGGCCGCTGACCGCTATCGCGCCGCGTATGGACCAGGCCNNCGCCGCGCGGGCGCTCGCGGCGACCACCGATTCAACCGCTATCGCGCCGCGTATGGACCAGGCCGTATAATCGCTCACAACCGCACCAGCCATGGAGTTTCTGGATGCCTTTATTCCGCCTGCTCGCCATAGTCCTGGGGCTCGCGCTCGCCGCGCCCGGTGCCACAGTGCTTTCAGGCTGCGGCCAGAAGGGCCCCCTTTACCTGCCCGACCGAGCCGCGCAGCACACCGGAGACGAGGACGACGAGGAACGGCGCTGAGCTGACCCGGTCATGGATTACTTCGACTACCGCGAAACCGCTCTGTTCTGCGAGCAGGTGGACCTGCGCGAAATCGCCACCCGTTTCGGCACCCCGTGCTATGTCTACTCGCGCGCCACACTGGAGCGCCACTGGCGCGCCTTCGACGAGGCGTTTGCCGGACGCGAGCACCTGGTGTGCTACGCGGTGAAGGCCAATTCGAACCTGGCGGTGCTGGATGCCCTGGCGCGCCTCGGCTCGGGCTTCGATATCGTCTCGGTGGGCGAGCTGGAGCGCGTGCTGCGCGCCGGCGGCGACCCCGCCCGGGTGGTCTTCTCCGGGGTGGGCAAGCGCCCCGACGAGATGCACCGCGCGCTGGAGGCGGGCATCCGCTGCTTCAACGCGGAGTCTGAGGCCGAGCTTGCGACGCTCGACCGGGTGGCCGCCGGGCACGGGCGTCGCGCGCCGGTGGCACTGCGGGTGAATCCCGACGTGGACGCGCGCACCCACCCCTATATCTCCACGGGCCTGGCGGAGAACAAGTTCGGCATCGACATTGCCCGCGCCCCGGCCCTGTACCGACAGGCCGCGGAACTGCCCAACCTGGCGGTGATCGGGGTCGAATGCCACATCGGCTCGCAGCTCACCGAGCTCGCCCCCTTCGAGGATGCCCTGCAGCGCGTGCTCGCGCTGGTCGACCGCCTGCGGCAGGAAGGTATCCCCGTGCGACATGTGGACATCGGGGGCGGCCTGGGCGTTCGCTATCGCGACGAGCGGCCGCCGGAGCCGGCCACCTATGCGGCCGCCATGGCCGCCGCGCTCGCCGGCCGCAATCTGGAGGTCCTGCTGGAACCCGGGCGGGCCATCGCGGCCAACGCCGGGGTGCTGCTCACCCGCGTCGAGTGCCTGAAGGCCACACCGCGCAAGCGCTTCGCGGTGGTCGACGCTGCCATGAACGATCTGCTGCGCCCGGCCCTGTACGAGGCCTGGCAGGAGATCGTTCCGGTGCAGCCGCGCGGGGATACCCCTACGGCGCGCTACGACGTGGTAGGTCCCGTGTGCGAGACCGGCGACTTCCTGGGGCGGCAGCGGGAGCTGGCGCTGGAGGCGGGGGACCTGCTGGCGGTACGCTCAGCGGGGGCCTACGGCTTCACCATGAGCTCCAACTACAACTCGCGCCCGCGCGCCGCCGAGGTCATGGTGGACGGCGACCAGGCTCACCTGGTGCGCGAGCGCGAGACCCTGGACGACCTCATGCGCGGCGAGCACCTGCTGCCCCGTTGACCCGCAAGCCGCCCCCGCGTTTTGGCTTTTGACTTTTGACTCTTTGAAATGCACCGCATCCCCGAGCCCGAGCTGATGGACGCCCCGGCACAGGCGCATGCCTACGCCCATGCCGACTTCGAGGCGCCGCACGGGCGGTTCATCGAGCTCCTGCGCGAGCGCCTCCCGGGCTTGGATCTCACCGGTCCCATCGTGGACCTCGGCTGCGGTCCGGCCGACATCACCATCCGTGTGGCGCGTGTCTTCCCCCGCTGCCGCATCGACGGGGTGGATGGCGCCGCTGCCATGCTCGAGCATGCCCGCGGGGCCGTCGCGCGGGCCGGGCTCGGCCGGCGCATTCGGCTCATTCACGGCCTGCTGCCCGGCGTGAAGCTGGCCGAGGGCGCCTACGCGGGTGTGATCAGCAACAGCCTGCTTCACCACCTGCACGATCCCGCCGTGCTGTGGGCCTCCGTAGATCGGTGTGCTCGCCCGGGGGCCGCGGTGTTCGCCATGGACCTGATGCGCCCCGATGACCCCGAGCAGGCCACGGCGCTGGTCGAGCGCCACAGCGGCGACGAGCCCGAGATCCTCAAGCGCGACTTCTACAATTCCCTGCGCGCGGCGTTTCGCGTCGAGGAGGTGAAAGACCAATTGCGCGTCGCGGGCCTCGCGGGCCTGCACGTAGCGGCGGTGAGCGACCGCCACCTGGCGGTCTACGGGCGATTGCCCCGGCCGTGATCGTCGGGGCTCAGGGCTTGCTGCGCTCGAGCCGGATGACCTTGCCGTTGGCGTCGAAGGTGATGACGGTCAGCCAATCGCCGCTGTAGCGACCGTCGGGCAGGTAGTACCAGATCTTGCGATAGATATAGTCGTTGGAGATCACGGTCTCGCGGTCGGGCTCGCCCACCCGCAGCAGCACCTGGCCTTCGCTCATGCCCTCGCGCAGCAGGCGGTACTTGTGGAAGGGGATGGCATCGGCCGCGGCCCACCGTGCCGTGACCGCGAGCAGCACCAGGGTAATCCGGGCGTGCACGTTCATGCGCCCTCCGTCGACAAGCAGTGTGCCATTCCTAACAGACTAGCCGGCTGCGCGACACGTGTGAATGCGGCCAATCTGGTACGCTTGGCCCATGCAAATCGCCTTCACCAAGATGCACGGCCTGGGCAACGACTTCGTCGTTATCGACGGGGTCTCCCAGCGAGTGCGGCTGGACGCCGAACGGGTGCGCCGTCTCGCCGACCGGCGCCGGGGCGTCGGCTGCGATCAGGTGCTGCTGGTGGAGCCCGCACAGGGCCCCGGGGTGGACTTTCGCTATCGCATCTTCAACGCTGACGGCGGCGAGGTGGCCCAGTGCGGCAACGGGGCCCGCTGCCTCGCCCGCTTCGCCCGCGAGAAGGGTCTGAGCGACGAAGAACACATTCGAGTGGAGACCCTGGCGGGCCCCATGGAGCTGCGGCTCGAGCCCGGCGGCGAGGTCCGGGTGGACATGGGCGTGCCGCGCCTGGAGCCCGCCGAGATCCCGTTCGACGCCCCAGAGCGCCGCGAGCGCTACGACCTGGACGTAGACGGCACCGTGTACTCGATCGGGGCGGTGTCTCTGGGCAACCCCCACGTGGTGCTGCGCGTGGACGACGCGGACCGGGCCCCGGTTGCCGAGCTCGGCCCCCGCATCGAAGGCCACCGGCGGTTTCCGGAGCGGGTGAACGTGGGTTTCATGCAAGTGATCGATGGCGGTCACATCCGACTGCGGGTGTTCGAGCGCGGCGCCGGGGAGACCATGGCCTGCGGCTCGGGGGCCTGCGCGGCAGTGGTCGTCGGCCGCGTGCAGGGCCTGCTGAACCGGCGGGTTGCCGTGGATCTACCCGGTGGGCGTCTTGTGGTAAGCTGGGCCGGCCCGGGGGAAGCCGCGCTCCTTACCGGCCCGGCCACCAAGGTTTTCGAGGGAACCATCGAGCTATGAATACCCACCAGGACCACGACTTCACGGAACCCGAGCTCGATGAGCGCAGTGTCGCCACCTATCTGCGCCGGCACCCGGAATTCTTCCACAATCACCCCAGCGTAGCGGCCCAACTGCAGATTCCCCATCACTGCGGCTCAGCGGTCTCTTTGATCGAGTACCAGGTAAACATGCTGCGTGAACAGAACCAGCAGATGAAGCACAAGCTCAAGGAGCTGGTGCAGGTCGGCAGGGAAAACGACCGTCTAGGCGAGCGCATGCTGCAGCTCACCCTGGCGCTGCTGGATGCCACGAGCCTGGACGGGCTGCTCACCGCACTGGACGACATTCTTCACCACGACTTCAAGGCCGACGCCGTGGCGGTGCGCCTGTTCGACCCCGATGGCGCCCTGGGCGGCCGATGGCCCGACAAGGTCATGGATCCGAAGGATCCCGAGCTGATCATGTTCCAGGGGTTCTTCCGCGCCAACCGGCCGCTGTGCGGCCACCTGAAGGCCGAGCAGCTGGAGTTACTGTTCGGGGCCGCCGCCGAGGGCGTGGGCTCGGCCGCGCTGATCGGCCTGGGGGAATACGCCGAGCTCGGCATGCTGGCCATTGGCAGCCGCGAGCCCAACCGGTTTCACCCCGGCATGGGCACGCTGTTCCTCAGCCGCATGGGGACCCTGATCGGCTGCGCGCTGGGCCGCTACCTCACGCCCCGGGACGATGGGTGACCGCGGTCAGGACCGCTGGATCCAGGGCTTTCAGACGTTTCTGGCGCATGAGCGCCGCCTCTCGCCCCTCACCCTGAAACACTATCTTCGAGACCTGGCCCGCTTCCAGGCTTTCTGTAGCGCCGAGGGCATCTCGCGCTGGTCCGAGGTGGACAGCCAGCGGGTGCGGGCCTACGCCGCGCAGCGCCACCGAAGGGGTATGTCCGGACGCACGGTGCGGCGTGAGCTCTCGGCGTTGCGCAGCTTTTACGAGTACTTGCTGCGCGAGGGAGGCGCCGGCCACAATCCCGCGCGGGAAGTGAGCGCGCCCCAAACTCGGCGGCGCCTGCCCGACGTCCTGGACGTGGACCAGATGAGCCGCCTGCTACAGCCGGCCGGCGCCGATCGGCTGGCGCGGCGGGATCGGGCCATCATGGAGCTGCTGTACTCCTCGGGCCTGCGTCTGGCGGAGCTGGTGTCGCTGGATGTGGCCGACCTGGACCTGGCCGATGCCACCGTGCGCGTGACCGGCAAGGGGGCCAAGGCCCGCGTGATCCCCGTGGGGCGGGCGGCCCGGGCGGCCCTGGGCGAGTGGCTGGGAGAGCGCGGCGCCCTGGCCGACCCCGACGAGCCCGCGCTGTTCGTCAGTCGGCGGGGCGGTCGGCTGCAGCCGCGCAGCGTGCAGCAGCGGCTGCGCCACTGGGGGCTGCACCAGGGGCTGGCCGCGCCCGTGCACCCCCACATGCTGCGCCACTCCTTCGCCAGCCACCTGCTGGAGTCCAGCGCGGACCTGCGGGCGGTGCAGGAGCTGCTGGGTCACGCCGACATCGGCACCACGCAGGTCTACACCCACCTGGATTTCCAGCACCTGGCACGGGTCTACGACCGGGCGCACCCCCGCGCAAAGAAGAAGCCCTAAGCCCAGGGCGCCGTCCATTGAAATGCGGTCCGGCGCCCCAATACTCCACAGGGGCGGCCGGCAGGGCGGTATTCTGATCGGACCGCCGCAAATCATGTACCATCGGTAGATTCACGCACGTAGGGGCGCGAGGAGACCAGTGTGGAGCAGTTGCAGGGGACGACCATCCTGTCGGTACGCCGCGGCACCAAGGTGGTGATCGGCGGCGACGGGCAGGTCTCCCTGGGCCAGACCGTGATGAAGGGCAACGCGCGCAAGGTCCGGCGCCTATACCACGATCAGGTCCTTGCCGGGTTCGCCGGGGGCACCGCCGACGCCTTCACCCTGTTCGAGCGCTTCGAGGGCAAGCTCGAGCAGCACCGCGGCAACCTGACCCGCGCCGCGGTGGAGCTGGCCAAGGACTGGCGCACCGATCGCACCCTGCGCCGCCTGGAGGCGCTGCTGGCGGTGGCGGACAAGAGCGCCTCGCTGGTCATCTCCGGTAACGGCGATGTCATCGAACCGGAGCAGGACCTGATGGCCATCGGCTCCGGCGGCCCCTATGCCCAGGCCGCGGCACGGGCGCTGCTCGAGCACACCGAGCTGGATGCCCGCGCCATCGTCGAGAATGCCCTGCAGATCGCCGCCGACATCTGCGTGTACACCAACCGCAACCTCACCATCGAAGAGCTGGAGAGCGAGGTCCCGGCGCAGCAGCCGTAGCCCCTCACCGGATCCTTTTTTATGTCCGAGATGACCCCCCGCGAGATCGTCCAAGAGCTGGACAAGCACATCGTCGGCCAGGACGCGGCCAAGCGCGCGGTCGCCATTGCGCTGCGCAATCGCTGGCGCCGGATGCAGCTCCCAGAGGAGCTGCGCAACGAGATCACGCCCAAGAACATTCTGATGATCGGGCCTACGGGCGTGGGCAAGACGGAGATCGCGCGCCGCCTGGCGCGCCTCGCCCACGCCCCGTTCATGAAGGTGGAGGCCACCAAGTTCACCGAGGTGGGCTATGTGGGGCGGGACGTGGAGTCCATCGTCCGCGACCTGGTGGACGTGGCGATCAAGATGAACCGCGAGACAGAGATGGCCAAGGTCCGCCACCGCGCCGAGGATGCCGCCGAGGAGCGCATCCTCGACGCCCTGCTCCCCAGGGCCCAGGGTTTCGGCGCCGAGGCCGAGCGCACCGAGGAGGCGTCGGCCACCCGCCAGAAGCTGCGCAAGAGGCTGCGCGAAGGCGGGCTGGACGAGCGCGAGATCGAGATCGAGGTATCGGCGCCCTCGGTGGGCGTGGAGATCATGGCGCCGCCCGGCATGGAGGAGATGACCAGCCAGCTGCAGGGGCTGTTCCAGAATCTGGGCGGCGGGCGCACCCGGACCCGCAAGCTGAAGATCAAGGACGCCTTCAAGCTGCTGCGCGAGGAGGAGGCCGCCAAGATGATCAACGAGGAGGAGCTCAAGCTCGAGGCGGTGCGCAGCGTGGAGCAGAACGGCATCGTGTTCCTGGACGAGATCGACAAGGTCGCGCAGCGCTCCGAGCACGGCGGCCCCGACGTCTCGCGCGAGGGCGTGCAGCGCGACCTGCTGCCGCTGGTCGAGGGCTGCACGGTCAGCACCAAGTACGGCATGGTGCGCACCGACCACGTGCTGTTCATCGCCTCCGGCGCCTTCCACCTGTCCAAGCCGTCGGACCTGATTCCGGAGCTGCAGGGCCGCCTGCCCATTCGCGTCGAGCTGGACGCCCTTGGGGTCGACGACTTCGTGCAAATCCTCACTGAGCCGGACGCCTCCCTCACCAAGCAGTATGCCGCCCTTATGGACACCGAGGGCGTGCGCCTGCAGTTCGATGCGTCCGGCGTGCGCCGCATCGCCGAGATCGCCTGCGACGTGAACGATCGCACGGAAAACATCGGGGCGCGGCGGCTGCACACCGTGATGGAGCGGCTGCTGGAACAGGTTTCCTTCGAGGCCGCCGAGCGGGCGAGCGAGTCGATTGCCATCGACGCGTCCTATGTGGAGGCGCACCTGGCGGACCTTTCCCGGGACGAGGACCTGAGCCGCTATATCCTTTGAGACCGCGGTCCGCCGACCGCGCACGCACACCGGCTGCTTTTGCAGGCCCGATGGAGGGATCGAAAATGGCGTCACCGAGACCTACAGAAATCAGTGTGCGCACCAAGTCGAAGACGCTCGAGATCGCGTTCGACGACGGCGAGCGCTTCGTGTTGCCGGCGCAATACCTGCGCTGTTTTTCGCCGTCGGCAGAGGTCCAGGGCCATGGCCCCGGGCAGGAGGTGCTGCAGGTGGGCAAGGAAAATGTCAACATCGAGAAGGTCGAGCAGGTGGGGAACTACGCGATCAGCATCCATTTCGACGACGGGCACAACACCGGCATCTACTCCTGGGACACCCTCTACCGCCTGGGCAAGAACAAGGAGCGGAATTGGGCCGACTACCTCAAGCGCCTGGAGGAGGCCGGCCAGACGCGCACCTCGCACTGAGCCGATGTGGGAGGTGCCGGCAGGCCGCTGCAATGGGCCCTCGGGCACGGGGGCGTTGGCGCCGGCGCCATGGGACCTTACAATCCTGCCCGTCGCCCCGCAGGGTTGAGACGATGGAAGACAAGGACCAGAAGGCCGGGACCACGCACTTCGGCTACGAGCAGGTGCCAACCGAGGAAAAGGCCCGCCGGGTGGGCGAGGTGTTCGACTCGGTGGCCGAACGCTACGATCTCATGAACGACCTGATGTCGTTCGGCATCCACCGGCTGTGGAAGCGCTACGCGTTGGAGCTGGCCGGTATACGGCGCGGACAGCGGATTCTGGACCTGGCGGGGGGCACCGGCGATCTGGCTGCGCGGCTCGCGCGCGCGGCCGGGTCCGACGGACAGGTGGTGCTCGCCGACGTCAATGGCGCCATGCTCACCCGCGGGCGCAGGCGGCTCACCGACCGGGGAGTGGTGGGGAACGTGGGGTTCGTGCAGGCCGACGCCGAGCGCCTGCCGTTTCCCGACAACTGCTTCGACTGCGTCACCATCGCCTTCGGCCTGCGCAATGTCACCGACAAGGAGGAGGCGTTGCGCGCCATGTGCCGCGTGCTCAGACCGGGCGGTCGTGCCCTCATCCTGGAGTTCTCCAAGCCGAGCGTCCCCGGCCTGGCCCCGCTGTACGACCTCTATTCGCTCAATGTGCTGCCGCTCATGGGAAGATTGGTGGTCGGCGATGCGGACAGCTATCGCTACCTCGCCGAGTCCATCCGGGTACACCCCGACCAGGGGACCCTTAAGGCCATGATGGAGGCGGCGGGCTTTGAACGCTGCGAGTTCTTCAACCTCAGCGGCGGAATCGTCGCCCTGCATCGCGGCTTCAAGCTCTGAGGACCCGGGAGCGGACGCGAGGAGGCCCTATCGTGAAGGCACCCCAGGCGCTGCTCGCGGCCATCGAGGCCGCATTCAATCGTTACCTGGCACTGGACCCGGCGGCCCTGCGCCGTGTGGGCCGGCTGGAGGGGCGGGTCATCGCCATCGAGCTTACCGGTCTGGACATTTGCCTGTTTCTGCTCCCCGGGCGGGACGGAGTCCAGGTGGTCGGCCACTACGAGGGCGAGCCCGACGCGCGGCTCACCGGCACCCCGCTGGCGCTCATGCGCATGGGCCTGTCCGACGACGCCTCCCGCCAGCTGTTCGCCCATGGGGTGGAGATCCGCGGCGACACCGAGCTGGGCCAGCAATTCAAGCAAATCCTCGACGAGGTGGAGATCGACTGGGAGGAGCAGCTCTCCCGCGTCACCGGTGACGTCGCAGCGCATCAGATCGGGCGCGCCGCGCGTGGTCTGGCGGGCTGGGGCCGGCAGACGGCGGACAGCCTCACCCGGGACCTGGGCGAGTACCTGCAGGAAGAGGCCCGGCTGGTTCCCGGCGCCGCGGAGGTGCAGCGCCACATCGCCGAGGTGGACACCCTGCGCGCCGACGTGGACCGCCTGGAGGCGCGGGTGCAGCGGCTGCAGAGACACCTTGAGCCCGAGCCGGGCCCGGGAGAGACGCCGCGGTGAAAGCGCCGGGCAGAGCCGGCCGCACGCCGGTCACGAATCCGGGGGGGCGGCCGTGATCCATCCCGCGCTGCTGATGCGCCTGCTCTACATCAACCTGGTGCTGGTCCGCCACGGGCTGGACGAGCTCATCATCGCCACGCACCTGTTCCGCCCGGTGCGTTTCCTCATCTACCTGGCCCCGTGGTATTGGCTGCGCGGCAAGCGTGCCCCGCGCGGGGTGCGCATCCGCCGCGCCCTGGAGGACCTCGGGCCCATCTTCGTCAAGTTCGGCCAGATCCTGTCCACGCGCCGCGACCTGCTGCCCGACGACATCGCCGAGGAGCTCGCCCGGCTCCAGGATCGGGTGCCCCCGTTTCCCGGGGCCCAGGCTCGGGCGATCATCCAGCAGACCTACGGCAAGCCTCTGGCCGAGCTGTTTCGCACCCTCGATGAAACGCCCTTGGCCTCGGCCTCCATAGCCCAGGTCCACGCCGCCACCCTGCACGACGGGCGCGAGGTGGTGGTCAAGGTATTGCGCCCGGGCATCGAGCGGGTGATCCGTCGCGACGTCTCGCTCATGTTCTACGTGGCCGGGCTCGCCGAGCGCTATTGGCGCGAGGGCCGGCGCCTGCGCCCGCGCGAGGTGGTCGCCGAGTTCGAGAAGGTGATCTACGACGAGCTGGACCTGGTGCGCGAGGCGGCCAACGCCACGCAGCTGCGGCGCAATTTCGAGGGCTCGGCGCTGCTCTACGTCCCAGAGGCCTACTGGCCCCTGGCCCGGACCAACGTCATCGTCATGGAGCGCATCTCCGGCACGCCGATCAGCGACATCGAGGCCCTGCGCCGCCAAGGCATCGACCTCAAGCGGCTCGCCGAAGACGGCGTGGAGATCTTCTACACCCAGGTTTTTCGCCACAACTTCTTTCACGCCGACATGCACCCGGGCAACATCTTCGTCTCGCCCGAGGGCCAGTACATCGCGGTGGACTTCGGCATCATGGGCACGCTCACCCCGGAGGATCAACGCTATCTCGCCGAGAACTTCCTCGCCTTCTTCAACCGCGACTACCGGCGCGTGGCTCAGCTGCACCTGGAGTCGGGGTGGATCCCGCCGGGCACCCGGGTCGATGAGTTCGAATCGGCCATTCGCACGGTGTGCGAGCCCAATTTTAACCGCCCGCTCAAGGACATCTCGTTCGGCCAGGTGCTGCTGCGCCTGTTCCAGACCGCCCGGCGCTTCAACATGGAGGTGCAGCCCCAGCTCGTGCTGCTGCAAAAGACGCTGCTCAACATCGAGGGCCTGGGCCGCCAGCTCTATCCCGACCTGGACCTGTGGACCACGGCCAAGCCCTTCCTGGAGCGCTGGATGAGCGAGCAGCTGGGCGCCCGGGCCTTCGCCCGGCGCATGCGCGAGAACGTCCCGCAGTGGTCCGAAAAGCTCCCCGAGCTGCCCCTGCTGATGCACGACTACCTGCGGCGAGCCGCCAAGGGGGCTCGGGGTGGGGATCGTAACGGCGAGGTGCTGGAGCGGCTGCGCGGCGAGCTGCGCCGCTCCAATCGGCGCACGGTCACCGCCATCTCCGGGGCGGCCTTGGTGGTCAGCGCCGCGCTGCTGCTGGGCCTCGACGGCTACGCCCCGCGGATGATCGCCGACGTGCCCATCGGCACGTGGGTCCTGGGGACCCTCGGTGCGCTGCTCCTGGTAGGGGCGGCCTGGCGGCGGTAGGTGCCGGGCCAGCTCGAGGACCTGGTGGCGCAGATAGATGGCGCCCACGAGGATGGCCAGCGATACCACCCAGAACAGGATATAGGTGGTCATGGACTGGCAGGCCTTGATCTTTTCCAGCCACGTGCGCGGGCGCACACCCTTGACCGCCAGGTCCACGCACACTACGTTCACCTCCAGCAGCAGCGCCGCCGCCTGCACGTGGCCGCTGCCCAGCAGCACCCCGGCGCCGGCCGTCTACGGCAGCAGGGCCACGGCCACCATCAGCCCCACCAGCACCGCTGACAGTCCGGTGGTCAGGGACAGCACCGCCACGGCCCCCGAGGCCGGGGCCAAAGCCACACCGTCCATGCCCACGTCGGTGCGCGCCGCCAGCTCGTGGCTGTGTTCCAGCAGCGGGACCGGCCACAGGTAGCCGATGGCTCAGGCCAGGACGAGGGCCAGCGCCAGGCCGGCTAGGCTGGTGGCCAGTGCGCGCCACATCAGGGTGCGGTCGCCCAGGACCAGGGCGATGTTGGGGCCCAGCAGCGGGGCGATGACCATGGCACCGATCACGACCGCCACGTTGTCCCGGATCAGGCCGACAGCGGCAACGATGGTCGACAGGAACACCAACAACAAGAGGGTGTTGTCGAGCTTCGCGTTGCGTTCCACCTGCCCGTAGAGCTCCTCGCGCGTGGTCTGCGAGGTGCTGCGCCGCTCCTCCTCCTCGACCTGCTCGGGCTGGGGCCACACCGCCTCGACGGGCTGGATCAGCACCCGGGAGGCATCGCCCGCGCCAAGGGCGCTCTGCAGCACGGCCTGACGCTTCTCGGGGCGCACCAGCGGCCTCACGCTGCCGCGCATCTCGCCGCAGTCCGGGCCCCGCCAGTGCTCCAGGACCTCCTGCTGCTCGGCGATCCCGATCACCGTATCCATGTGGGCGGCGTCCGTGATGACCTCGATTACCTTCAGGCTCACTACCGGAGGTTCCGGTTCACAGTTGCGGGTATGGGGCCCGCCGGCGCGGCCAGGTCGCCGGTGCCGTTGCGCAGGCATCGGGCGCGGGGCACCGATCGCAGGGCCGGGCACCCCTCGGTGACGGCCAACGCGGCACCCTGGCGCCGCCGAGTCAGGGGCGCTGGAGTGCCGATTCCACCTCGGCGCGCTTGGCCCTGCCGGCCAGGATCTCGATCAAGGCAAGGGCGAAATCCATGGCCGTGCCCGGGCCCCGGGAGGTGATCACCTTGCCGTCGGTCACCACCGGCTCCTCCACATAGGTCAAATTCAGGGCATCGACGCCCTGCAGGGCTCCGGGAAAACCGGTGGCGCGCTTGCCGTCCAGCAGCCCCGCGCTGGCAAGTACCTTGGGCGCCGCGCAGATCGCCGCCGTGAAACGCCCGCTGTCGGCCATCTTGCGCAGCACCTCGCGCACCCGCGGATCGGCCTCGAGATTGGCCGCGCCGCCGGCACCGCCGGGCAGCACCAACATGTCGTAGTCGCGGCCGAGCGCCTCGTCGAGGGAGCAGTCCGCCAGCAGGCGCACCCCGCGCGAGGCAGCGATCGGACCGTCGCCCAACGCGGCCGTGACCACCTCGATGCCGGCCCTGCGCAGCAGATCGACTACGGTGACGGCCTCGAGCTCTTCACACCCTTCGGCGAGGGGGACCAGGACGCTCGCCATGATTCAACTCTCCTTTGCCTGAGCTTTAGCATTTCAGCGATCGGGACAAGGCGCATCCGCTCCTGCTCCAGGGTGGGGAGCAGCTGCTCCAGCATCTCCAGCGTAGCCGGACGTGGATGGCCGATCCCAACTGCGAAGCCCCGCGCCCGCGCCTTCGCCAGCAGCTCATCGAAGCGGGTACTGATCGCCTCGGGGTCGCGCCGGTTGTCCAGGAACACGTCTCGCTCGAGGCCCGGAACCTGATTCTCGGCGGCCACCTGCAAGGCCACGGTGGCGCTGGTGGTGCGGCTGTCTACGAAGAACAGGTCGCCGTGGCGGTTCAGCGCCTGCATCAACCACAACATGTGACCCGGATGGCGCGTGAGCAGGCTGCCCATGTGATTGTTCACTCCGCTCACGTGGGGCACCGACGCCAGATCCTGCTCCAGCGCCTGCACTAGCTCGCGCTCGGTCATATCCAGGGTCAAGCCGCCGGCATCCAGCGGGCGCAGCCCCACAGGCTGCATCGGCAGATGCAGCAGCACCTCCTTGTTGTGACTGTGGGCGGCCAGGGCAAGCCGGCGGGCATGGAGGCTGCGTGGGAGAAAGGCGCAGGCGACCGCGCCGGGCAGCCGCACGGCGCGCAGCCCCGCGGGGAGGTCGCGGCCGAGGTCATCGATGATGATGCTGATCGCGGGCCAGCTGTCCACGGGCGCGGCCGGCTCGGCCGCGCCCGCCGAAGACACCAGGCCCGCCAACAGCGCTCCCCAAAAGCGTCCGGCCATGGCGCTCCCGCTCTGCCTTATCGTTCGATGCTCGGCACTTGGTCTCTGGCCTCGTCCCGTCGTGGCGGCGGACCTCTTGGTCGCAGGCCGCCGGGGACCGCGCATCGAGCTGCATTCGGCGCGCAGCGCCCGGGGGCTGCGCGGACAGGCGCCTATCGCAGCTTGCGGGCCACGTGCAGCCCCTTGAGGAGATTCAGCGCCTCGAAGAGCTGGTAGTCCGTGCGCGCAAGCTCCCTTTCCGCCTCGGGCAGCTCGGCCTCCCCGGGCTCCTCGCCCTTGACGTCGTCGATATCCGGGTGGACCTGGTTACCGTTGCTCAGGTGTCGCTTGAGGTCGCGTTCCTTGACGGGGTCGATCGGCGACTGGTTCGCTGCGGCGACCTGGACGTTCTTCACCTCGATATCCGGGGTGATGCCCTCGGCCTGAATGGATCGGCCCGATGGAGTGAAATAACGCGCCGTGGTGAGCTTCACCGCTGCGCCGCCGCGCGAGGGCATGATGGTCTGCACCGATCCCTTGCCGAAGGTCTTGTGCCCCATGATGACCGCGCGGTTGTGGTCCTGCAGCGCACCGGCGACGATCTCTGAGGCCGAGGCCGAGCCGCCGTTGACGAGCACCACCAGCGGCGCGCCCTTGGCCGCGTCCCCGGGGGTGGCATTGAACCGCAGCCGCGAGTCTTCGACTCGCCCCTCGGTATATACCACCAGGCCCT
>JABAHS010000860.1_pt1 | contig 14196 bp, 10 predicted proteins | sample 7062111 | NCBI WGS metagenome assembly JABAHS01 (sample SAMN14534600, study PRJNA622989) | marine sediment metagenome | biome: marine biome [ENVO:00000428]; feature: marine pelagic biome [ENVO:01000023]; material: deep marine sediment [ENVO:00002113]; isolation source: pool of 4 deep marine... | reverse complement strand
ATCCACTCAAAACCAGTGTGATCGAAATCGACTTGGTATAAGGCTGGCTCGTTTCTATATACTCTATTCAATTCTTTCACAAAGAGCTGTAGCTTTCTATGTGGTTCGTATTCCAGCAGATGCCAATCTAAACTGTGGGCCTCTTCCCATTCATCCCACTGACCAATTTCTGTGCCCATGAACAACAATTTCTTGCCTGGATGACCAAACATAAAAGCAAGTAAGGCGCGCAGGTTCGCAAACTTTTGCCACATATCGCCAGGCATCTTGTCTAGTAGGGAGCGTTTGCCATGCACCACCTCGTCATGGGAAAGCACCAAAACAAAATTCTCATGAAATGCGTACAGCAGCGCAAAGGTAATCATGTTGTGATGGTACTTTCGATGGACCGGATCCTTGGAAGTATAGGTCAAGAAATCGTTCATCCAACCCATATTCCATTTTAAGTTAAAACCGAGACCGCCTAGATAGGTTGGTCTCGAGACACCTGGCCAGGCCGTAGATTCTTCGGCGATGGACAGTACGCCAGGGTAATAACTGAAGATGAGTTCGTTCAGCCGCTTCAAGAAGTCTATGGCTCCCAAATTTTCACGTCCACCAAATTGATTCGGTATCCACTCGCCTTCCTCTCTTGAATAATCCAAATAAATCATCGAGGCCACTGCGTCCACCCGGATACCGTCAATGTGGTACTTTTCGAACCAAAACAGAGTGTTGGCGATGAGGAAGTTGCTCACCTCGTTGCGGTCGAAATTAAAGATCTTTGTATCCCAGTCTTGGTGTTCTCCCATGCGTGGATCAGCGTGCTCGTACAGGTGGGTGCCATCGAAAAATGCCAATCCGTGGGCATCACGCGGAAAATGGGCCGGCACCCAATCGACGAGGACACCGATGTCATTTTGGTGGCAGTAATCAACAAAATACTGAAAATCCTCAGGTGTTCCAAAACGCGAGGTGGGTGCAAAATAGCCCAATACTTGGTATCCCCAGGAAGCATCAAATGGGTGCTCCGCCACTGGGAGAAGCTGGATATGGGTATAGCCCATATTTTTTACATAGTCCACGAGCTCATGGGCTAACTCGCGATACGTCAGGAAGCGATTGCCCTCTTCTGGCACCCGCATCCACGAACCGAGGTGGACCTCATAGATTGAGATAGGCTGAGCTAAAGGGTCTGTCCTCCCACGTCTATCAAGCCATTCCTGATCAGCCCATTTGTGCTTGCTTAGGTCTGCAACAATTGAGCCCGAGGCTGGGCGAACCTCGAACTGGAAACCATAGGGATCAGACTTTTCAAAGATATTCCCAGATTGATCCTTGACCTCGTATTTGTAAACTTCTCCCACCCCGATATCGGGCACAAAAAGTTCCCAGACCCCGGAGGAACCCAGGACCCGCATTTGGTGTTTGCCGCCATGCCAGACATTAAAGTTGCCAATTACACTCACATTGCGCGCGTTGGGCGCCCACACCGCGAAGTACACTCCTTGAACGGAGTTGACCTCCATCGGGTGCGCGCCAAGCTTTTCATAAATCTTATGATGGTCGCCCTGTCCGAAAAGATATAAATCCAATTCACCCATCTGTGGCAAAAAGAAATAAGGATCGTAAACAAAGCGCTCATGACCATTTGTCGCCACGATTCGATACTGATACATGAAAATTTCTTCTGGCCCAGGCAAAACCACTTCAAAAAAATGCTCATTATGTGCGGATCGCATGGGGTATTGTTCGCCAGTCTCCGGATTGAGTAAATATACTTCCGTCGAGTCCGGCACAAAGGCTCGCACCACCCAGTTTTTGTGACCGTTGACTTCCAGTTCATGAGGGCCCAGAATCTGGAATGGATCGTGATGCAGATTGCGTACGATGGCTTCCACTTGTTCGGCGGATATTGTCGGTTCCATGCTTCACTCGTATTTTTTTAAACGTGATATGAAAAATAGCTAACGTTGTATGGTATCATCATGCAGCTTCGAAAGGCGAGTCTTTTAGTTTCCAGGAGACATGGCTGTGACACCGTGGCCTAGAAACCCCAGTATCTATGAAATAAACACTTGGGTCTGGCTCCACGAACTGAGTCAGCGTTACGAACGCTCAATCACCTTATTGATCGTACCACCGGAGGAATGGGACAATATCGCTGGGTTGGGCGTCGATGCGGTCTGGTTGATGGGCGTTTGGGAGCGGAGTCCGGCGGGCACCCAGATCGCGCGCCAGCACGAGGATCTGAAAGCCGAATACCAGCGGGTCCTGGCAGACTTTTCGCCAGAAGACGTAGTGGGATCACCTTACTGCGTACGCCGCTACGTGGTAGACGAGCACCTCGGTGGGCCGGAAGGGTTGGCCGCGGCACGGGAGGCCTTGGCAGAACGGAACATCCTGCTGATGCTGGACTTCGTGCCGAACCATGTGGCGCTGGATCACCCCTGGGTTGTCGAGCAGCCTGAATACTTGATTCAGGGAGACGCTGATGATCTGGAAGAGAGACCTGGTGAGTTTTTCGAGGCAGACGGAAAAATTTTCGCTCATGGACGGGATCCCTATTTTCCGCCGTGGACAGACACAGTGCAACTGAGCGCTTTTTCTCCGGGGCTGCGCCAGGCTGCCATTGACACGCTCGGTGAGATCGCCGATCAATGCGACGGCGTGCGCTGCGACATGGCCATGCTGCTCATCAACCGTATTTTTCAGCAGACCTGGGATCATCGCGCCGGAGAATGGGCTGCGTCAGAATTCTGGTGGCAGGTGATACAAGGTGTCCGTGAGAAGCACGACGGTTTCCTGTTTATGGCAGAGGCCTATTGGGACATGGAGTGGGAACTGCAGCAGCTGGGATTCGACTACTGCTACGACAAGCGACTTTACGACCGCCTGGTTCACGAGAGTTCCGAGACCATTCGGCAACACCTGAGAGCCGATTTGAATTACCAAAAGAAGTTGGTCCGTTTCATCGAGAACCACGACGAACCTCGTGCTGCTAGCATCTTTTGGCCGCAACGTTTAGGCGCCGCCGCGGTAACCATTGCCACACTGCCTGGAGCAAAGCTATTCCACCAGGGACAATTCGAAGGGCGCCAGATCAAGCTGCCAGTGCAATTGGCTCGCCGCCCCTCCGAACAGGTAACTCAGGATCTTCAAACTTTTTACCGGACCCTGTTGCAAGCAATCAAAGCGCCGGTTTTCCGGGATGGCGAGTGGCGGCTGTGTGAGCTTACTGGCTGGCCGGACAATGATCGTTACACCAACCTGGTCGCCTGGTGCTGGCGCAAAGGCGACGAAAGACGACTGATCGTGGTGAATTTTTCAGACCTTATTGCCCAGGCACGCATCCGCCCACCCTGGGATGACATCGTCGGGCGGGCATGGCGCTTGATCGACGTTTTCAGTGGGGAGGTTTACGACAGAAGCGGTGCCGAAATGAGCGATCCAGGCCTCTATGTCGAACTTGAAGCGTGGGGTTTCCATTTCCTCAGGGTTGAGGAACAATAAGAAAGGTTTCAGTGTTCAGTGTTCAGGTTTCAGTTCTGTTGTCTTTCTTTCCTGACACCTGACACCTAAAAAACTGGGATTTGGTGCTTGGGATTTAATATTTTGAAATGCTTCATCCCTCTAGAGGTGGCTCAAAGTGGGGATCCTGCGGGCCCGGGTTTTTTACTTGTTTTCGTCTTATTCCGGTTTAATGGGGTGATAATGGAGCCGGATGTTACTTCCGTAAAGGGAAAAGATCAAGTTGGAACAGACGCACTTGGTGCCATCAGCTCCCTGTTGCACAGAAGCCAGTAACTACAGTCCCCTCTTGAACAGAGTTCAATCGCTCTCTTGAAGCAATCATGAAATCCTTGTTTTTTTTGCCGATCTCTAATGTAGTTTATAGTACACCCTTCACATAGTCCCCCGGAATACTCACTGGTATGGGGTCCACTTACCCATATCTTTCTGCATTTGATGCAGATGTATGTCATTTCCTGTTCTCCTATTTTGATAGAACCTCCATTACAGCAAGGGGCGTGCCAAAATGCTGGAGAATGTGAAAGATTGAAAACCTGACCCTTCAGGCCGGGTAAGAGTTCAATGGCTTTACCCGTAAAATAGGTTTCAGGTTTCAGTGTTCAGGTTTCAGCAGAGACGGAAGTTTCGAATGTAATCATTCAGGCTCAGCGTTTTTTCTTTTCCTCCCTGACACCTGACACCTGAATCCTCAATCGCAAGAGGGAAAGAGTATGGAAGCCCCCTCAGGGGACAGTCCAAAGTCGGGTCCTTTGGGTCCGGCTTTATTATTGAACCCTTGACTGAAATTCGCTGGTGCTGATATGATGGCCACCCATAAAAGGACGGTGCCGGTAGGCCACATATTCATTGTGGGCCGGGTTTAAAAGGGAATCCCGTGAAAGTCGGGAGCGGTCCCGCCGCTGTCATCCCGACCTCATCTCCACAGCAAGGTTGTGCAGATGAGGTTAGACATCTCCGGTATACTCCGAGCCGAGAAGGGTACTGGCAAATATAGCCGGAATCCAGCCCGGAGTTAAAGTCACTGCCCAGTAAGTCCCTCTACAGCGCTTGGGATGAAGCGGGGTGGGAAGGCGAGCCGAAGATCGGGAGAGCCAGAAGACCTGCCGTCTTTCAAGAATCGTCAACAATGGTAAAGTTGCCGGTTCGCGGTACGAGGATACCGAACCCCTCGAGGTTAAAGAAAGCTGGGTGCAAGCCTTGAGTCTTCAGAAAGACTCAGGGCTTTTTTTATTGGAGGTTTCAGGTTTCAGTGTTCAGGTTTCAGTTTGTTTGTTTTTCTTTCCTGACACCTGATCCGCCTCCGGCGGAACACCTGAAACCCTGAGACTTGGTGCTTGGAAACCGGGGACCCGCCCGCAGGGTGGGGTGTCCGAAGGACCAATTTGCCTCGGAATGAGGAGAAACGGAGGCAGAAGTTGGAGACAAAAACCGCGGTTAAATTGTTGGTTCTGCTAGCCTTGGTTTCTCTTCTAGTGTCCCCCACTTTTCTGTCTGCCCACGGAGACAAAAGGCCAATGAAAAAAGGAATCCTTCTGGTGGCTTTTGGAACCACTGTTCCCGAAGCCCAAGTCTCGTTCGAAAACATTGAGCGCTCAGTAAAAAATACCTTTCCAGGAATACCTGTACGCTGGGGATACACTTCACGCACTATCATTCGGAAAATGGCTGAAAAGGGGAAGCAGCTTGCAACACCAGAAGAGGCCTTGTCCAGCATGATGCGAGAGAATTTTACCCACGTAGCAGTGCAATCACTCCACGTAATGCCAGGGGCGGAGTATCATGGTTTAGTGAAGAATGTCCAGAGATTTGCATATATGAGCAAAGGGCTAAAGAAAGTCATCGTCGGCTATCCGTTAATGGCCACCAGCGAAGATGTGCAAAGGGTAGCGGAGGCCTTCCTCAAAGTTATTCCATCAGAACGCAAGGAAACGGATGCGGTTGTCTTTATGGGCCACGGCACCCATCATCCTGCCAATGTCTATTATGCGGCCCTAAACTACCATGTGCAGAAATTAGACCCCAATATTTTTGTGGGTACGGTGGAGGGTTGGCCGGAAATAGATGAAATGAGGGCTGATTTAAACAAGAGACGAATTAAGAAGGCCTACTTGATGCCCTTTATGACAGTGGCCGGGGATCATGCCAGAAAAGACATGGCAGGTCCGGAGCAAGACTCCTGGAAATCCATCTTAGAGCGGGAAGGAATCCAATGCGTGGTTGTGCTCAAAGGCATAGCTGAATTCCAGGAGTTCGTGGACATTTGGGTTGATCATTTACGGACTGCGTTCGAGCATTTTGAGTAGAAACTGATGTGAGATGTGGGATGTGAGATGAGGGGATAGGCAAATTGTCTTCATCAGATAAAACCTCACCAAATTTCCAGGAAATTCGCGGCCAACTGACTGCCTCCAGGAGAGTTTTTGTTCTCAGTCTGGTACTGCTGGCAATAGTATCTTTTTTATCAGTTCTCGCAGCCACCGGAATCGGCCATTTGCAGATTCCGTGGCAGACGGTAATGGCTGCCATTGGTGAGGGCTTGGGCCTTTCTCCGGTTGGATCTGTGGAACGCACCCCCCTGGTGGTGGTTTTTGACATTCGTTTGAGCAGGGTGGTTCTTTCTTTTCTGGTGGGATCTGCCCTGGGGGTGGCCGGAGCTGTTTTCCAGGGAGTCTTGAGGAATCCACTGGCTGATCCTTTTACCATAGGTGTTGCCAGCGGTGCCGCCTTCGGAGCAGCCCTGGCTTTTGCCCTGGGATTGGGGGGAGCCTCCTATCTGGGACTGGGTACCATTCCGCTGTTGGCACTGGTGGGAGCCCTGGGTGCTCTGGCCCTGGTGGTTATTCTCGGCCGGGTACAAGGACGCTTGCGAAGGGACACATTGGTGCTGGCCGGGATAGTAGTAGCGACGTTTCTCTCCGCCCTCATTGCTTTAATCAAGGCACTGGATGAAGAGGCGGTTTCGGCGATTGTTTTTTGGGTAATGGGGAGTTTTCAGGGACGAGGCTGGATCCATGTTGCTTTTTCCCTACCCTATCTGCTCTTGGGTTTGTATCTAGTGGTAAAATGTGCCCGGGAACTGGACATTTTAACGCTGGGGGAAGTGCAGGCGCGTCAACTTGGGGTTGAAGTGGAACGAGTGCGCCGCCGACTTCTGGTTGGAGGTAGCCTGCTTACAGCCGCAGCAGTATCGGTTTCCGGAGTAATCGGCTTTGTGGGTCTCGTAGTTCCCCATCTGGTGCGCATGACCATGGGAGCGGCGCATCAGCGGCTCATGGTTATCAGCGGGCTCCTCGGAGGCCTGGCCTTGCTCTGGTCTGATGTGGTGTCACGCACCCTTTTACCTGGGGGTGAGGAGCTCCCGGTTGGCGTGGTCACTGCGCTGGTTGGCGGACCTTTTTTCTGCCTTCTCCTCAAGCGGAGGAGGGGAGGCGTGATTCTTGATTAGCGTTAAAGGCTTGACCGCGAAGTACGGGGATCGAGTAGTGCTACATGGGTTGGATTTCCATGTCGGCAAAAGTGAGCTCGTTGGGCTACTGGGTCCAAACGGAAGTGGTAAAACTACGCTACTTCTTTGTCTGAGTAAGGTCGTGCCTTTGCACGCGGGTGAGGCGACTGTGTCCGGCCGCGAGCTTTCGGCCTACTCTGCTCGTGAGTTGGCATTGGTGGAAGCCACGGTGCCTCAACGTCTGGAGATCTCTTTTCCTTTCAGGTGTATTGAAGTGGTACTTATGGGACGCTATCCACACCAACGTGAGTTCGGCAGTGACAGCGACGAAGACTTGGCCAGAGCTATGGAGGCCATGCGCCTTACTGACACCCTGGATCTAGCGCAAAGGCGGATCACTGAGATTTCCGGAGGAGAAGCACAGCGGGTGATTATTGCCCGGGCCCTGGCCCAAGAAACAGAACTCCTGCTGCTCGATGAAGCCACGGCCAACCTGGATGTGGCTCACAAGATGCAGATGTTCGACCTCTTTTCGGAAAAAAACAACCATGGTGCCACTTTCCTGTGTGCCATGCATGATTTGAATCTGGCAGCCCTTTACTGCCAGCGTTTGATTTTTCTGAAAAACGGGCGGATCAACGTTGATGGACCCACCATGGAGACCTTTACTGAGGAGAATCTGTCAGAGATCTATGAGACAGAGGTCAGAATTATCCCGCACCCCGATACTGGTGTGCCTCAAGCGATGTTTGTGCGGGGCGCAGAGCGCAGAGCGCATGGCGCATAGCGAAAAGGCCTAGATTGTAGGGTATAGAGCATAGAGTAAGATGTTCAGATTTGGTCGACACATAATGGTTTTGATGCTGGCTTTGACGTGGCTGTTTTTACCGAAGATGGCCGTTGCCGAGGTGCGGGTGACGGATGACCTGGGGCAGGTAATTTCCCTGGAGGAGCCTGCCAGGAGAATCATTTCACTCTATGGAGCTTACAGTGAAATCTTGTTCGCAATGGGACTGGAGGACCGTCTGGTGGCCCGGACCAGGGCGGATCGTTTTCCCCCTGCTATTGTAAGCAAACCGAGCGTGGGAACCCACCTGCGGCCCAACATGGAGTTGGTGCTTGGATTGCAGCCTGATCTCATTATTCAAGCCTCCGGCAGGAAATATGGACACGAAGTCATCCGTCAGATAGAGGAAAAAGGGCTCATAGTAGCCACCTTTCAGCCAACTACTTTTGAAGAGCTTTTCTCAGTCATTCACAGACTGGGAACTCTTACAGGAAGTGAGCAGGCGGCCGACCGCTTAGTGAAGCAATTGCGAGGTCGACTCCAGCAATTGAGCCAGAGGTTGTACGCAACCGAGCACCGACCCAGTGTGTTTTTTGAGGTACGTTATCCAAATCTCCTGGGGGCAGGGCAACAATCCATTGTGAATGATGTGATTTTGAAGGCTGGGGGCGTCAACTGTTTGCCAAATAGAAAGAAACTGGTTCGGATCAATATCGAAACCCTGGTTGGCCACAATCCTGAGGTGTACGTGGTCCAAAAAGGTCCGATGAACCGCAATCCGGCCGATCCGAAATACCGGCCAAACTTCCGGGTCCTAAAGGCGGTGGAAGAGAATCGGGTACTGTTCGTGGACGAGCATATTTTTTCCCGACCAGGACCCAGATCGGTGGAGGCGGTGGAGAAGTTGGCGGCTTTTCTCCATCCAGACCTGGCGAACTGAAGAGAGTTTGCAGGTCAGATGTGGGATATGAGATGTGTGTCTTTTCGGGAGTCCGTTTTTATCCCACATCGCACATCACACATCTCACATCGGTCAAGAATATATAGGTGGGGATTTTACTCCTAAACCAAAACCATAAGGAAAAAAACATGAACCCCGGAACCTTATACGGAGTAGGTGTTGGACCTGGTGATCCAGAACTTATTACGCTTAAAGCGATGAAAGTGCTGAACCAGGTGGATGTGATTTTTGCAGCGGCCTCTAGCAAGAATGAGTATTCCCTGGCACTTGAGAATGCAAGATCACATATGCTGAACGGTGCAGAGGTCGTAAGGCTCAGTTTTCCAATGACCCGCGAGCAGGAGGCCTTGGAAAGAGCTTGGGAAGAAAATGCGCGCCGGATTCTGAAGTTTGTCCAAAAAGGTAGGGACGCAGCCTTCATTACCATTGGAGATCCTCTCACCTACTCCACCTTCGGATACGTGATGCAGACCATCCAGGAGATGGCTCCTGAAGTGCCTGTCCAGGTTATCCCTGGTGTTACCTCTTACCAAGCTGCTACTGCAGCTGCCCATGAAATCGTCGCGGAACAAGAGGAGACCTTCTGTGTGATTTCCGGCTCTAAAGGAGGAGAGCAACTCAAGGAGATGATCAACAAGGTAGACTGCGTGGTCATGCTAAAGGTGTACCGGCATTTAGACAAAATACTGGACACACTCGAGGAACTGGGCATACAAGACCGGGTCACACTCGTGTCTCGATGTGGTATGGAAGATCAGGTGATCTGCAAGAATCCACAGGAACTGCGGGGCAAGAAGGTACCGTATCTCTCGCTGATGATTGTAAAGAAAAGCAAAGATAGATGAAAGACCAGTTTTTGCTTTGGACGGCATTAGTCGTAAACGTAAGGTCCAAGGAGTCAGGAGTCAGAATCCAGAATCCAGAAGGTAAGACAAAATGCATGAGCAGCTTTTTTTACCTCCTGGCTCCTGGCTCCTGGCTCCTGAATTCTTTGTGCCTGGTTCTCACTGTACGGTGATAGGTGGATCACCCCGCAAATGACAGACACCGTTTTGCAAAAGAAGAAGAAACCCCCCCCGTGGCTGCTGTACGGTATTCTGGGAGCTCTCTTGCTCCTGGCTCTGCTGGTTTTTTATTTTGGCAGTCCAACCATCTCTTCTTCCTTTAAAGATCCCGGTTTCCTCTGGAAACGTCTTGTCAAACCACTGCTGCGCATGACCCTTCTCATTTCTATCGGGCTTTTTGCCGGCCAAATTATCGAAGCTTCAGGCTGGACCGGCCGTCTCTCAGCCATTGTGAGACCGCTGATGCGTTGGGGCCACCTACCTGATGGATCTGGAGCTTCGTTCACCACCGCTTTCGTGTCCGGTACAGCAGCGCAGGCCATGTTAGTGACCTTCCATGAGGAAGGTAAGCTCACAAGAAAAGAAGTGATTCTGACCAGTCTATTGAATGGTTTGCCAGCCTATTTCCTCCATCTCCCCACGACATTTTTCATCATCCTTCCGCTGGCAGGTCAGGCCGGATTACTTTATCTCGTTTTGACGCTGATAGCCACGCTACTCCGAACGGCAGGCCTGGTTACTTTTTCAAGGTTTTCGCTTGCTCCACGGGTCCTGAAAATGGTGGACGAAAAAAGAGAAAGAAAATCCTGGAGAGTTGTTATTGAAGAGACCTGGCAAAAGTTTCTCAAGAGATTGCAGCGGATTATGCTGTTGGTGGTTCCTGTCTACCTGGTAATTATGCTGGTAAGTCAGTTGGGGTTTTTTAGTTGGCTGCGTTTGAAGCTTGCCGGCGGGCTCACCTCCACCGTGGTCCCGGTGGAGGCCATGAGTGTGGTAATCTTCAGCCTGGTAGCTGAATTCACTTCCGGGTTTGCAGCTGCAGGGGCTCTCTTGGATGCCGGGACCCTTACTATTAGAGAGACAGTGATCGCTTTGCTGTTGGGTAACGTGGTAGCGACCCCCGTGAGAGCACTTCGACATCAACTTCCCTACTACATGGGGATCTTTAGACCGAAGCTTGGGGTTCTGTTAATCACTTTGGGACAAACGCTCAGGGTAATCAGCGTTATCATTGTTGGAGCGGCATACGTACTGCTGACAGCGCTCTAGGGGTTCTCGCCTGCTCACCCTTCGACAGGGCTCAGGGCTCGCTCGAGAACGCAGAGGACACAAAGATAGGAACGCCACTAGGAGTGTCAGGATCGCCTAGAAGCTACCGAAAAACGGAAGGTCCCGATGCATGCGCATCGGGACAGTGGGCAGCACTTGATGGTCAGAATAAGCAAGCTTATTCCTGTCCCTCAAGCGAGCCCCACTTAGCCTCTAGCCGATCCCTAAATCAGAGTGGATGCATCTTCTTTTGCAATAGTAGGTAATATTGAGCTCTCGGAGTTTAAACGAGCTCTCTGAGATACTGGAGACTCTCGTAAGTGCAGAAGAATACAACTGATTTCTAAAGTGTGTTGATTATTCTGGCAATTTGGCCTTTCAGGAAAGGCTTATCTTCTCCCTGTGGTCTCACAGATTCTCGGTGAGCTTTAAAAAAGTTATGGTAGGATCGCTCAAAATCCCCTGCGCAGCAGGAGCTACCGAGGCGGATGCATCGGTAGATAGAGAGAGCACTTGTGGGCGGGGATAAGCTTGCTTATACGGGGTTACATGTGCTCTCCTGTTAGTTTTGAGCGATCCTTTATACTAGCTCCTGTCTGCTCTTCTGATAGAGAGTTTAACCTCTGTGCCTCTGTGAGCTCTGTGAGAGATTGAAAAGTCCGGAGAACGAAGGTCATGGCCAAAGCAAGAAACCTGATGATCCTTGGCACCGGTTCGGATGTGGGAAAGAGCATCCTTGTGGCTGGTCTGTGTCGGATTCTCAAACAGGACGGCTATAGGGTAGCTCCATTCAAGGCCCAGAACATGGCACTCAACTCCTTCATCACTCCTGAAGGGGGCGAGATGGGCCGGGCTCAAGTTGTACAAGCAGAGGCCGCCTCCATTGAACCACATGTTGATATGAACCCAATCCTACTGAAGCCCACATCCAACGTGGGCTCCCAGGTCATAGTGCACGGCAAGGTATTCGGCAATTATACCGCAGAGGAATACTATCAAAAGAAATCCGATCTGGTAGGGCAGGTCATGGAAAGCTATGGTCGCTTGGAGGCACAATACCAGGTCCTGGTGTTGGAAGGCGCGGGTAGTGCAGCAGAAATTAACCTCAAGGATAAGGATCTGGTAAACTTTTCCATGGCGGAGCGGGTGCAGGCCCCCGTGTTATTGGTGGCAGATATCGACCGCGGAGGAGTATTTGCGAGCATTGTAGGACATATGGAGCTTTTTACCCCGGCAGAACGGGAGCTGGTGAAGGGATTTGTCATAAACAAGTTCAGAGGCGATCCATCCTTGCTCCGCTCTGGGTTGGAATTCCTCGAGACCCGCACCGGGAAGCCGGTCTTGGGCCTGGTGCACTATTATAAAGATATCCACATCCCCGAAGAAGACAGTGTTGCCCTGGACCTCAAGATGAGGATGACAAAAGAGAGATCACAGGAACAGGTGCGGATTGGTGTTATCCGACTGCCGCACATTTCAAACTACACGGACTTCGACAGCCTAGAGCAAGAGCCATCTGTGGATCTGACCTATTTCACTGCGCCCGAGCAGGTTTTTGATATGGATCTGGTAGTTCTGCCCGGCAGCAAAAATACCCTCAACGACCTTCGTTATCTGCATAATCAGGGCATTGCTGAGGCAGTCATTACTTTTCACGCCAAAGGCGGTACTGTGGTGGGCATTTGCGGTGGCTATCAGATGCTGGGTCGGAAGGTGCTGGATCCTTTGGGTGTGGAGAGTGATCTCCAAGAAGTAACCGGCTTGGGCTTGCTGGATATGGAGACTGAGATTCTGGGAGAAAAGGTAACTACTCAGGTGAAGGCCAGGTTGCTCTGGAGAGAACTAGCTGATCCCAAAGAGGAAGTGCACGGCTATGAAATTCACATGGGACAGAGTCGGGTTCTAGGGCCAGCCACTCCGCTGCTGGAAATCGTAGAGCGCAATGGTAAGCCGGTGCGTGTCAAGGACGGTCTGATTTCTAGTGACGGCCGCGTCTGGGGAAGCTATTTACACGGCCTCTTTGATAATGATGGCTTGAGGCACCGTCTCATTCGTCGGCTCATGAGTGTTAATGATGTGGAGCTAACCAAAGAGAGGTTGGGGTCTTTCAACCGTTGGAAAGAAGAACAGTACGACAAGTTAGCCTCGCATCTTCGCAGTCACCTCGACATGGACCGCATCTATCAGATCATTGGTATTGCAGACCATCACAAGTGACGTCGAGCATTCGTTCGGAAAACTGAATGAACAACCACACACCTTATCCAGACCGCGACCCCCACCGCTGGATGGTTTTTTTCGTCGTCAGCGTAGTGTACTTTTTCGTCTATTTCCACCGGGTGTCCACTTCGGTCATTGTCCCGGACCTTTTAGAAGCGTTTCACACGAACGCCACGGCGCTGGGCTTCATGTCGTCCTTATATTTCTATCTCTATGCCTTTGAACAGCCGCTTGTGGGATATCTGTCCGACCGGATCGGGCCCCGGCGCGTGATCGGCTACTGGTCTTTAGGGGCTGCCGCGGGGTGTTTTCTTTTTGGCATGGCGCCGAACATCGGCTGGGCTTCAGTGGGCCGCGCCCTTATTGGACTTGGCGTCGGTGGTGTTTACGTGCCGGCGGTCAAGGCTATCTCCCAGTGGTACAGAAAGAATGAGTTTGCCACTATGATCGGCGTGCTCATGTCCATGGGCAATCTCGGGGCCGTGATTGCCACCACACCCCTTGCCTGGGCAGCCAGCACCTGGGGGTGGCGGTCCACATTTTTCCTGATTGGCGGGATCACGGTGGGACTGGCATTTGTGACGCTATTGCTCACCCGAGACTATGTGCTTCCACCAGAGCCGGTTCAGCTAGAGCCCGCCACAGCCCCTGGGAGCAATCCTGGTTCTAGAGCAAAAGTCTTCAAGGTGCTGGCATCGGGGCAGTTCTGGATCGTTGCGACAATTTTTTTCGGCATATACGGTACCCTGATAACCTTGCAGGGGCTGTGGGCAACGCCGTTTTTGATGACAGTTCTTGGAATCGAACGCATCTTTGCCAGCAAGCTGAACATGCTGATCCCGGTGGGCGTGATCATTGGTTCGCCCTTCTTCGGCTGGCTGACCGACCGGTTTTCACTCAGCAAGAGAAATACCCTTATTGCAATCCTGACCGTGTATACTTTGGCCTGGATAGGAATGATTTTCTTCTACAGTCGATTGGGGACCGCCGGCCTTTCTCTTGTTCTACTAGTGATGGGCATTACCACGGGCGGGTTCATCAGTACCCTGTGGGGGATAGTCCAGGAGATCACGCCTGAAGAAATTCTGGGCTTGACCTCCGGGTTGCTCAACCCGGCGCCGTTTTTCGGCGTTGCCGTGTATCAGGTTGTTACGGG
>JABAHS010050399.1_pt5 | contig 14210 bp, 19 predicted proteins | sample 7062111 | NCBI WGS metagenome assembly JABAHS01 (sample SAMN14534600, study PRJNA622989) | marine sediment metagenome | biome: marine biome [ENVO:00000428]; feature: marine pelagic biome [ENVO:01000023]; material: deep marine sediment [ENVO:00002113]; isolation source: pool of 4 deep marine... | reverse complement strand
TTGAATTTAAAGCAGTCTAATTCAATGAGTGAACGATTCCTAACCAGGAGGTGGAACCTTGGCATTCTTTAATAGACAAGAGAAGTCCACTAATAAATCATTTGACGCCATCTCAATCAGTCTGGCTTCGTCAGACAAAATACTTGAACGTTCTTTCGGTGAAGTGACGAAGCCTGAAACGATAAATTACCGTTCTTTCAAGCCGGAAAAAGACGGTCTTTTTTGCGAAAAGATTTTTGGCCCTGTACGCGATTGGGAATGTCATTGTGGAAAATATAAGCGAATTCGTTACAAGGGCATTATTTGCGACAGATGTGGCGTGGAGGTTACAACCAAGAGCGTGCGTCGGGAGCGCATGGGGCATATTTCACTCGCCGTTCCTATTGTACATATTTGGTTTTGGAAGTCCTTGCCTTCAAAAATCGGATACATCTTAGGCAAGAGCGTCAAAGAACTTGAACGGATCATCTACTATGAATCCTATGTCGTGATTGAGCCGGGGAATAGCGGGCTTAAAGCTTATGAGTTGATCAGTGAAGAAGAGTATTTTCGTATTGTCAGCGAATTCGCTGAGATTACTGAAGAGGAGCAAGACGGGGAAAGGCCGTTTGTTGCGAAAATTGGTGGCGAAGCAATCCTGGAGATGTTGCGTAGGACAGACATTCAACAGGTCTCCGGCGAATTAAGAAAACAAGCTAAAGAAGAAACTTCACATCAGCGCAAAAACGACGCGTTGAAGCGGTTGCGAGTGATTGAGTCGTTCAAAAAGAGCACAAACCGACCGGAGTGGATGGTTCTGTCGGTCGTTCCAGTCATTCCGCCGGAATTGCGACCGCTTGTGCCCCTTGAAGGCGGTCGATTCGCCACAAGCGACTTAAATGACCTGTATCGCCGAGTTATCATTCGCAACAATCGCCTCAAGAAACTCATGGAAATCAAGGCTCCCGAAGTTATCTTGAGAAATGAGAAGAGAATGCTTCAGGAGGCCGTTGATGCTTTGTTTGACAATGGCAGGAAGACCGCAGCGGTTCGCGGCGATGGGAACCGACCCCTGAAATCGCTGTCTGATATGTTGCGAGGAAAACAGGGCCGGTTTCGCCAGAATCTTTTGGGGAAGCGAATTGACTATTCCGGCAGATCGGTCATCGTGGTTGGTCCGGAGCTGCAAATGCACGAATGCGGTCTGCCAAAGGAAATGGCCCTTGAGCTCTTCAAGCCGTTTGTGATTCGGAAATTGGTTGAACGCGGCTTGGTGAAGACCGTCAAGAGCGCCAAGAAGATCGTAGACAGGCGTGGTTCGGAAGTCTGGGACATCTTAGAGGAAATCATTGACGATCATCCCGTTCTTTTAAACCGTGCACCCACATTGCACAGACTCGGTATTCAAGCATTTCAACCGAGTCTCATTGAAGGTAAAGCCATCCAGATTCATCCATTGGTGTGCGCTGCATTCAATGCAGACTTTGATGGCGACCAGATGGCGGTTCACGTGCCGCTTTCATACTATTCTCAAATTGAAACGCGGCTTTTGATGTTGTCGAGTCATAACATTCTTTCCCCCGCAAATGGCCGCCCATTGGCGATTCCAAGTCAGGATATTGTGTTAGGAATTTATTACCTCACAAAGGCGAGAAGCGGTGACAAAGGTGAAGGCAAAGTGTTTTCGTCTCTGGATGAGGCTCACCTTGCATACAGTGAAAACAGGCTCGGGTTGCACGCCAAGATCAAAGTCAGAATAAACGGGGAAATAGTTGAGACGACAACCGGAAGAGTTGTTTTCAATCGCATCCTGCCGGATGGTATCGAATTTGTCAATGAGCTTCTGACAAAGCGCCGGATTGAAGAAATTGTGGCTGATGTCTACAAGAAGTATGGCAATTACCAATCGGTCATGTTCTTAGATGACCTTAAGAAATTAGGTTTTGAATATGCAATGCGGTCAGGTGCCACCGTCGGCATCGAAGACGTAATGATTCCAGAGGAAAAGAAGGTGCTTCTCGAGGATGCCGCGAAGAAGGTGAGCACCATTCAGAGACAATATGAAAAGGGCGTGATAACCGACGGTGAAAGGTATAACAAAATCATTGACATTTGGACTCACACAACAAGTGATATCGCCGAAAAGCTTTTCTCGCATTTGGAAAAAGAGCGACAGGGTTTCAACCCAATTTTCATGATGGCCGATTCTGGCGCGCGAGGTTCGAAGGAGCAAATCAGACAGTTGGCTGGCATGCGGGGCCTGATGGCCAAGCCACAGAAGAAGATGACAGGGCAGATGGGCGAGATNNACCGCTGATGCAGGCTATCTTACAAGAAGACTTGTGGATGTGGCCCAAGATGTGATCATTACCGAAGAGGACTGTAACACAATTCTGGGTATTCGCATTGGTGACCTAAAAGAAGGTGAAGAAATAATTGAGCCGCTACGCGACAGGATACTTGGAAGAGTTGGGGCTGAAGATGTATTTGATCCTGAAACTCAAGATGAGATTGTCGAAGCTGGAACGCTCATCGACGAAGATATGGCCGACAAAATTTCGAATAGCGGCATTGAAACAGTCCGCATTCGATCCGTGTTAACTTGCGAAGCAAAACGCGGAGTCTGTGCTGCTTGTTACGGCCGTAACATGGCGACAGGCAAGTTGGTTGATATTGGAGAAGCGGTCGGTGTCATGGCCGCGCAATCCATTGGCGAACCGGGTACGCAGCTGACCTTACGGACATTTCATATTGGTGGTACCGCATCTCGAATTGCGGCTCAGTCACAGGTGGCCGCCAAGCAAGAGGGGAAGGTGAAATTCGAGAACCTCAAGTCCGTAAGTCAGCCAGATGACTCAGTCGTTGCAGTTGGCAGAAATGGCAAATTGAAAATTATCGACGATAACAACCGCGTTTCCTCTCAATATGTGGTTCCGTATGGAGCTCAAATTGTGGTGAGCGAGGGACAAATCATTGAAAAGGGCGATGTGGTCTTCCAGTGGGATCCTTATACCACAAGCATTTTATCGAACCACGATGGAGTCATAAAATATGTGGATTTGAAGGACAAAGTAACCTTCAGGGAAGAACTTGACGAGACCACTGGCCTGAAACAACGCGTGATTATAGAGACTCGAAATCGAAATCTCAATCCACAACTTCATATAGTCAATAAAAAGGGTGAAAAGCTGAGCAATTACATCCTGCCAACTCGTGCGCTGCTTCAGGTTCAGGATGAACAAGAGGTGAAGGCGGGAGAAGTTCTGGCCAAGATTCCGCGAGAAATTGCTAAAACGCGTGACATCACCGGTGGTCTGCCACGAGTAGCGGAACTGTTTGAAGCTCGAAAACCTAAAGAGCCAGCAATTGTCAGCGAGATTGATGGCATGGTTCACTTCGGTGAGATTCGACGCGGTATCCGTAAGATAACTGTGACATCGAAGGATGGCGAAGAAGAAAAAAGCTACTTGATTCCTTATGGAAAACACGTGCTTGTTCATGAAGGTGACTATGTCCAGGCAGGTGAAAAACTGTGTGAAGGTAGCGTGGCGCCGGAAGACATCCTGAATATCATGGGGCCCAATAAGGTTCAGGAATACTTGGTTAACGAAATTCAGGAGGTTTACAGACTCCAGGGCGTTCGAATTAATGATAAGCATATTGAGGTGATTGTACGCCAGATGCTTCAGAAAGTCAAGATCGAAGATCCTGGAGATACGATTTACCTCGAAGGCGATCAGGTAGAGAAAATCACATTCATGGAAGAGAATGAAAAAATCCGCAACAAAATTGTCGTAACGGATAGCGGTGATTCGAAGTTTGAAGAGGGCGAATTGGTCGACAAAGAGGAACTTGATAAGCAGAATGAAAAACTGAAAGATGCCGGTAAGACGCCGGCCTCGTCGAGACCAAGTCAACCAGCAACATTTTTGCCCATGCTGCTTGGCATCACCAAGGCCTCTTTGACCACAGAGAGCTTCATTTCGGCTGCTTCATTTCAGGAGACGACACGCGTCTTGACCGACGCCAGCATAGAAGGTAAGGTGGACAACCTTCTCGGGTTGAAAGAAAATGTCATAATGGGACACCTGATTCCTGCCGGTACGGGTCTGGGTAAATACAAAACGCTATATGTTTCGTCCAAAATGGAAACAACAGAAGAGCCTGAGGTTGAGGGCATCGAAGAGGATGAATATCAGGCAGCCGTTGGATAAGCCATCCGTTTGAATCGGATGATTTTTCTTAAAAAGTTATAAAATTTTATTGCTTTTTTAATTTTTCATGGTTATCTTGTAAGTCTGTGAATTTTTACGGAGTTTTTGGTTTGCCAACAATAAATCAGTTAATTAGAAGCGGTAGAAAAAAGGTTTCGAAAAAAATGACAGCTCCTGCTTTGACGAGTTCACCGCAAAGACGGGGAGTTTGTACGAGAGTCTATACCACTACGCCGAAAAAACCAAACTCCGCTTTGAGAAAGGTTGCCAGAGTCAGGCTAACCAATGGATTTGAGGTCACGGCCTACATACCCGGTGAAGGGCACAATCTTCAGGAGCATTCGATCGTTCTGATCAGAGGTGGACGAGTCAAGGATTTACCGGGTGTTCGATATCATATTGTGCGAGGTGTGTATGACACAAGTGGTGTTGAAGACCGAAACCAAGGCCGTTCTAAGTATGGTACCAAACGAAAAAGTTAATGAACGAATAGATCGTCATGTCTAGAAGAAAGCGTGCTGAACAAAGGGAGGTTTTACCAGATCCGAAGTATAACAGAATTCTGGTGACCAAGTTTGTGAATGGTTTGATGCTAAACGGGGGGAAAAGCATCGCGGAGAAGATTCTCTATTCAGCGCTTGATATTATTGAAGAAAGAACCAAAAAGAACGGGTTGGAGATCTTTGAAAAGGCCGTCGAGAATGTGAAGCCCGTTCTTGAGGTTAGATCGCGTCGTGTGGGTGGGGCCACCTACCAGGTGCCGGTTGAAGTGCGTTCTAATCGTAAGCAGGCGCTTGCTTTGAGGTGGATTATTGGATACGCTAAGGCGCGTTCAGGAAAGTCGATGGCAGAAAAACTTGCAGAAGAATTGATTGATGCATCAAATAATCAGGGAAATTCGATAAAGAAGAAAGAAGATACGCATAAAATGGCGGAGGCAAACAAAGCCTTCGCTCACTTCCGCTGGTAGCATGCCAGCTTACAACTTAGATTAAAACAAATTCAATATCATTTAGGGAAGCTTTGTTTTTGGCCTTCCCTTTTTCATGCTATATAGGTTAGAGAAGTTTAAGGTAGTTGATTAATCATGGCTAAAGATCTTCGTCTAGATAAGCTTAGAAANNTTGTTCTACGCAGGAAAGATTCATCGGATGGGTGAGGTGCACGATGGGGCTGCAACGATGGATTGGATGGATCAGGAGAAGGAACGCGGAATTACAATCACTTCTGCGGCAATCTCATGTCCTTGGAAGGGACATCGTATCAACATCATTGATACGCCTGGTCACGTCGATTTTACTGTAGAGGTAGAAAGATCGCTGAGAGTGTTAGACGGCTCTATTGCGTTGTTTTGTGCAGTTGGTGGTGTGGAGCCTCAATCGGAAACCGTATGGCGTCAAGCAGATAAATATCGCGTTCCAAGAATTGCCTTTATTAATAAAATGGATCGTGTGGGGGCTGATTTTTATGGTGCCGTTGAGATGGTCAAAGAGCGATTAGGTGCCAATGTTGTTCCGGTCCAGATACCCATTGGGGAAGGCGATATGTTTACGGGCTTGGTCGATCTGGTCGGCATGAAGGCGGTAATTTATCACGAAGACAGTTTGGGTGCGACGTGGGATGAGATTGAAATTCCGCACGATCTGGAGGAGAAGGCTTCCGAGTATCGCACTCATTTGTTGGAGTCAATTTCCGAGTACGACGATACACTGTTAGAAAAATATCTTGAGGGGCATGAGATTGATGAAGCTGACATTATTCGGGCGATTAGAAAGGCCACAATCAATGTTAGCATAACACCTGTATTGTTGGGTTCTGCGTTTAAAAATAAGGGCATTCAGAGGCTGTTGGATGCGGTTGTCAATTATCTCCCGGCACCTATCGATATGCCGGAAATAGTTGGGCATCACCCGAAAACTGAAGAGCCGATTTCCAGAAAACCCAGCCTAGACGAACCGTTCTCAGCGCTTGCTTTTAAAATAATGTCCGACCCGTATGTTGGGAGGCTGACTTATTTCCGTGTGTATTCTGGNNCTGGGACGAGTTTTGTTGATGTCCGCCAATAAGAGAGAGGATATTCCGGAAGTGCAAGCCGGTGATATTGTTGCGGCAGTTGGTCTTAAGGAGACCAAGACTGGGGATACGTTATGTGCAGAAAACAAGCCAATCGTTTTGGAGGCTATGCATTTTCCGGAGCCGGTGATCGCAGTAGCCATTGAGCCTAAGACAAAAGCCGATCAGGAGAAACTATCTCAATCATTAAATAAGCTGGCAGAAGAGGATCCAACATTTCGAGTGAAAACCGATCCTGAGACAGACCAGACCATTATTTATGGTATGGGAGAGTTGCATTTAGATATTTTGGTTGACCGTTTGTTGCGGGAGTTTAAGGTTGGAGCGAATGTAGGAAGACCTCAAGTTGCTTACAAAGAAGCTATCACAGCAAAGGTTCAGGCCGAAGGGAAATTCATCAGACAGAGTGGCGGTAGAGGTCAATATGGACATGTGGTGGTCGAAATGGAGCCTGCTGAAAAGGGCAAGGGGTTTGAGTTTGAAAACAAGATCGTCGGCGGCACCATTCCCAGGGAATTCATCAACCCGGTTGCCGACGGAATAAAGGAAGCGATGTCGAATGGTGTAGTCGCAGGTTACCCGGTCATTGATGTGAAAGTCAGGTTGGTCGACGGCTCCTATCATGAAGTCGATTCATCAGAAATGGCGTTCAAAATTGCAGGCTCGATGGCCTTTCGGAATGGTGCGATGAAGGCCGATCCTGTTCTCATGGAGCCGATCATGGATCTCGAAGTTATCGTTCCAGAAGAGTACTTGGGCGAAGTGATGGGGGATCTGAATGGCCGCCGAGGAAAGATTAAGGGGATTGCGCCACGGAAAGATGCACAAGTTGTGTCTGCCGCGGTACCATTGAGTGAAACTTTCGGTTATGCGACTTCTTTGCGATCATTAACTCAGGGCCGGGCCATTTTTACAATGCAGTTCTCTCAATATGAGATAGCGCCGGAATCCGTATCTGAGAAAATTCTAGAGAAAGTTGGCGTGTCTTAAATGTTAGCATATAGTAGTAGAAACTAAAACTTTTTTAAAACAGACGAATACTTTTCGAACCTACAATTTCTTAAACGTGGAGGAATAATCATGTCGAAGCAGAAATTTGAACGAAAAAAGCCGCACGTAAATATCGGCACCATAGGTCACGTGGATCACGGTAAAACGACCTTGACTTCGGCTGTTACGCTTCTTCTGAATAAGAAAGGTTTGGCGGATTACATGAGCTTCGAGTCCATTGATAATGCGCCAGAAGAAAAAGCACGAGGGATTACCATCGCAACTGCCCACGTTGAATACGAAACAGACAAGCGGCATTATGCTCATGTTGATTGTCCCGGACACGCTGACTATGTCAAGAACATGATCACCGGTGCCGCTCAGATGGATGGCGCCATTCTCGTTGTAAGCGCCGCCGATGGTCCGATGCCTCAAACCAGAGAGCATATTTTGCTGGCGCGTCAGGTAGGTGTGCCTTATATCGTGGTCTTTCTTAATAAAGTGGATATGGTCGATGACCCGGAGTTGTTGGAATTGGTTGAGTTGGAGTTGCGTGAATTGCTCAGTCAATATGAATTTCCTGGGGATGACATTCCGATTATTAAGGGCAGCGCCTTAGAGGCTTTGTCTAATCCCGACGACGGAGACAAAACCAAGTGTATTTTTGAATTGATGGATGCGGTTGACGAATACGTGCCAACGCCACAGCGCGATGTCGATAAACCTTTTCTCATGCCTGTTGAAGATGTGTTTAGCATCACAGGGCGCGGTACGGTTGGTACCGGCCGAGTTGAGAGAGGCAAAATCAAGACTGGTGACGAAGTCGAGATTGTGGGATTAGGTGCCAAAAGAAAAAGCGTGGTCACAGGCGTTGAAATGTTTCGTAAATTGTTGGATTACGGCGAGGCCGGCGATAACATCGGTGTTTTGTTGCGAGGTGTAGACAAGGAAGAGCTTGAACGAGGTATGGTTGTCGCCGCTCCAGGCTCCATTACACCTCACACCAAGTTTAAGGGAGAAGTTTACGTCTTGACGAAAGAAGAGGGTGGACGTCACACGCCGTTCTTCAACGGTTATCGGCCGCAATTCTATTTCCGAACCACAGATGTGACCGGTGAGTTGAAACTTGAGTCCGGTGTTGAAATGGTGATGCCAGGGGACAACGTCAATATGGAAGTAGAGCTCATTGTCCCAATCGCTATGGAAGAAGGCTTACGTTTCGCGGTTCGTGAAGGTGGCCGTACGGTCGGTGCCGGTGTGGTCACTAAAATCCTTGAATAGATCGATTTCAAACCCCGGTTGAAGCATAACACACGGAGATTATTTTTCGTGGTAGGTCAGAAGATACGAATTAAATTAAGGGCGTACGATCACAGACTGATCGATAAGTCGACGGATAAGATTATCCGAACTGCGAAAGCAACGGGCGCAGCCATTTCGGGACCCGTACCGTTGCCGACAAAGCGTTCGCTTTATACGGTCTTGCGTTCGCCGCACGTCGATAAGAAAGCACGTGAGCAGTTTGAAACTCGAATCCATAAGCGGTTGATCGATATTCTGAACTCAACGCCCAAAACCGTTGATGCATTAATGAAGCTGGAATTACCGGCTGGGGTTGATGTTGAAATCAAAGTGTAAAGTAAGGATGAATCGATAATGAGCGGTCTGATTGGTAGAAAATTGGGAATGAGTCGGGTTTTCGATGACAACGGGCGAAATGTAGCCGTGACTATGATTCAGGCAGGCCCATGCTCAGTCACTCAAGTCAAAACCGAAGAGACCGACGGCTACAGCGCTGTTCAACTGGGTTTTGAGGAAAAGCGCAAAAAAAACCTGACCAAACCGCAGTTGGGACATTTTGCCAAAGCTAATTCTAAACCTAAAGGGGTTGTCAAAGAATTTCGGATATCTGAAGCTGACTCGCTTAAACTCGGAGATGAATTGACGGTTGGCATCTTTGAAGTTGGCGATTCTGTTGATGTGGTGGGTTGGTCAAAAGGCAAGGGATTTCAGGGGGTGGTGAAACGTCATGGTTTTGGTGGTGGCCCGAAAACACACGGACAAAGCGACCGCTTGAGAGCGCCTGGCTCCATCGGTCAGTCTTCGTCTCCGTCTCGTGTTTTTAAGGGCGTTCGCATGCCTGGTCGGATGGGAAATGAAAGAATTACGCTTAAGAACAAGAGAGTGGTAAAAGTCTTTTCTGAGAAGAACATTATTATGATAGAGGGTCCGGTTCCGGGTCCAAATAACGGTCTTTTGTTAATAAGAAAAGCCTAAGTTGATCTCTGTATGCAAAGCACAATCTACAAAATTAACGGTAGAAGCTCGGGCAATAAGGTGACTTTACCCAAACATGTCTTTGGAGTGGAACCTAATCCTCATGCCGTGTACCTGGCTGTAAAGGCTTACAACGCAAACTCTCGACAGGGTACAGCGAGCACGAAAACGAGATCTATGGTGAGAGGTGGTGGAAGAAAGCCCTGGCGACAAAAAGGCAGGGGTGTAGCGCGAGCGGGCACGATCCGTTCCCCTCTTTGGGTGGGTGGCGGAAGAGTCTTTGGACCTCAACCGCGTGATTATTCAGTGAAGCTACCAAAGAAAGTAAAAACTTTAGCTCGCCTGTCTGTTTATGCGGAAAAGGCCAAGAATGACCAAATTACCGTAGTCGAAGACTTCAAGCTGGAGAATGGAAAGACCAGAGAGATCTTTTCTATTCTCAAGTCTTTGGGCATTGAAAAGGAGAAAACGCTTTTGCTGCTTTCCGAACATGATCCGGTTGTATTGAGAGCCGGGCGAAACATACCTAATTTAGAAATTAGAGTGGCTTCTACTGAGTCGACATATGACCTGTTAAATTGTAAGCGCTTGGTTATTCAGAAAAGTGCTATCGACACAATATCTGGGGCGTTTAAGAGATGAATAATGAAGCTTTGTTGATAAAACCACTCTTGACAGAAAAGATGCTCCGATTGCAGGAAGACCATGCAAAATACGCGTTTAAAATTGCGCGGAACGCAAACAAAATTGAGGTGAAAAAGGCAGTCGAGAATAAATTCAATGTACTGGTTGACAGCGTTAATATCATCAATGTTGAGGGTAAAAGCAAAAGCATGAATACCCGAAAGGGGATAACTCGAGGGAAGCGTGCGGATTGGAAAAAGGCAATCGTGACGCTGAGAGAGGGCTATTCAATCGATTTGTTCCAGGAGCAGTAGGTTAGAGGAGTTTCCATGGCTTTGAAGAATTACAAACCGATTACACCAGGGTCTAGGTCCAGTACGGGTTTGAGTTTTGAAGAGATTACAAGAACTCGTCCCGAAAAGTCACTTTTGCGGCCGCTTAAGAAGCGCGGTGGGCGCAATAATCATGGTCACACGACGACCCGTTATCGAGGGGGCGGGCATAAACGCTCGTACCGTCTAATAGATTATAAGAGAACAAAAGACGGAGTTCCGGCGAAGGTTGCGTCAATAGAGTACGATCCGAATCGTTCGGCAAATATTGCTTTGCTTCATTATGAGGATGGCGAAAAAAAGTATATTGTTGCGCCACTTGGTCTGAAGGTTGGCGACAAACTTATGTCAGGAGAAATTGCGGAGATTCGGGTTGGCAACGCCATGCCTTTACGGAGGATTCCCTTGGGTACACTGGTTCATAATGTTGAATTAGTTGAGAAAAAGGGTGGCCAGTTAGCAAGGGGGGCGGGCACTTATGCTCAATTGGTTGCTAAAGAGGGCAAGTTTGCGCAATTGAAGTTACCGTCTGGTGAAGTAAGAATAGTTAGACAGGAATGTCGTGCAACGATTGGTCAGGTTGGGAACGTAGATCATGAGAACGTTTCCAGGGGTAAGGCCGGACGTGCTAGATGGTTTGGCAGAAGGCCTCATGTGCGTGGCGTTGCGATGAACCCCATCGATCATCCTATGGGTGGCGGAGAAGGAAAAAGCTCAGGGGGGAGACATCCTAGTTCTCCGTGGGGGAAACCTGCGAAGGGTGGCATCACGAGGAGGAAGAAAAAATCTGATGATTACATTGTGAGCAGAAGAAAGTAAAATAGAGGAAGGTTTATGCCCAGATCAATAAAAAAAGGCCCTTATGTTGATGAAAGACTTCAGCGGAGGATTCAGGAACTCAACAGGACCAATCAGAAAAAGGTGTTAAAAACTTGGGCAAGGCGTTCAACGATTACGCCAGAGTTTGTGGGGCATACATTGGCGATACACAATGGCAACAAGTTCATTCCGGTGTTCATTTCCGAAAACATGGTCGGGCATAAGCTTGGTGAATTTGCTCCAACGCGGATCTTCAAGGGCCACGGTGGAAGAGGTGCGGAGAAAGCTATGAAGATTAAATAAAAAACCGAAACTGGATTATGGAAGCACGCGCAGTTGCAAAATACGTTCGAAAATCGCCCAGAAAAGTGAGGCAAGTGGTTGATTTAATTAGAGGGGCTCACGTTGACGAGGCCTTGAATATTTTACATTATACTCAAAAATCAGCAACTCTGCCAGTTGAAAAGACTTTGAGGTCGGCAGTGGCGAATATGTTAAATAATGAGGGAGCATCGAAGGTCGATCCCGAAACTTTGATCATCAAGGAAGCGCGAGTCGATCAGGGTTTTACATTTCGCAGATTTCGTGCAGCTTCAATGGGCAGGGCCATGAGAATGCGTAGGCCAACATGCCACATAACGATTGTGGTTGCGGAATCATAAATTTGAAATCTTTAAAATCGGAGGAATTTTGGGTCAAAAGACAAATCCTGTTGGTTTTCGCTTAGGAGTCATTAGAGACTGGGAGTCCAATTGGTATGACGAGCGGGACTTTTCCAAGAAATTAAAAGAAGATCTCATGCTGCGAAAGTATATCCGGCGGCGACTTCAAAATGCAGGCATTTCCCAAATTCATATTGAGAGAACTCCCCAGAGGATCACGTTAACCGTGCATACAGCGAGACCAGGAATTGTCATTGGCAGAAAAGGGGCAGAGGTCGATAAATTAAAAGAAGAACTTCAGAGAATCACCGAGAAAGAGATTCAACTGAATGTCAACGAGGTTAAGAAGCCTGAATTAGATGCTTATCTGGTTGGAGAGAATGTCGCTCGCCAGCTTGAGGCAAAGATTTCGTTTAGACGAGTTATGAAAAGGGCGTTAATGGCCACCATGCGTATGGGTGCGGAGGGTGTTCGCATTTCATGTGCCGGTAGATTGGGTGGAGCCGAGATGGCGAGGAGAGAAACTTACAGGGATGGCCGGATTCCATTGCATACGTTGCGTGCAGATATTGATTATGCGGGAATTACCGCGCGAACACAGTATGGTTCGATTGGAATAAAGGTTTGGATATGTAAGGGCGAGATACTGGGAACGCAGGGAGTTTAGACAATGTTAATGCCTAAACGTGTAAAATATCGTAAACAACAGCGTGGTCGCATGAAGGGAAAGGCTGCACGGGGTGCCAAGTTAGCTTTTGGTCAGTTTGGTCTGAAGTCTATGGACCCCGGCTGGGTAACGGCAAGGCAAATCGAGGCTGCAAGAATTGCGATGACACGGCATATAAAGAGGGGAGGGAAGGTTTGGATTCGGGTTTTTCCAGACAAGCCCGTGACTCAGAAGCCCGCCGAAACTCGAATGGGTAAAGGCAAGGGCTCCCCGGAGTATTGGGTGGCCGTGGTAAAGCCTGGTAGAATTCTGTTTGAACTTGGTGGAGTTCCCGAGGAATTGGCCCGTGAAGCTCTTAGGCTCGCGTCTCATAAGCTACCGCTTCACACCAAATTTGTTAGCCAGGCTGAATACGGAGAATAGTGGATGAAGGCTTACGAATTAAGAGAATTGACCCAATCAGAAATTGAGATTCGACTTGCCGATTCATTGGAAGAGCTGTACAATCTCCGGTTTCAACATGCTATGCACCAACTGGAGAATCCTTTGCGAGTGAAAGAGGTTAAGAGAGATATTGCCCGCTTCAAAACCGCATTACGTGAGTTTGAATTGGGCATCCGAACGGAAGAAGAATGAGCAAGAGAGAGTTAGGAAAAAGCGCAATGGAAAGTAGAAGCATACGTAAGACAAAAATCGGCAAGGTTGTTTCTAACAACATGAACAAAAGTATTGTGGTGTCTGTGGAGAGACGTGTGAAGCATCCACTCTACAGGAAATATTTCAGAAAAACCTCGAAGTTCATGGCGCATGACGACCAGAACCAATGTGAAGTGGGCGATCTTGTAAGGATAATGGAAACCAGGCCGTTGAGCAAGACAAAACGTTGGCGCTTAATCGAAATTGTAGAAAAAGTGAAGTAACTTCAGAGAGAAAGACCTAAGCATGATACGACAGTACTCGAGATTAGCTATTGCGGATAATACAGGTGCAAAGCGGGTAATGTGCATTTTAGTTACGGGTGGAACGCGGAAGAAATATGCTGGTATCGGGGATGAGATTGTGGTCTCGATTAAATCTGCAATTCCCGGAAGCGGGGTTAAGAAGGGTGACGTAAGCAAAGCGGTTATCGTTCGAACGAAGAAGGAAGTCCGAAGATATGACGGTTCATACATTCGATTTGATGAAAATGCTGCTGTGCTGATTACCGATCAAAAGGAACCTAGGGGGACACGTATTTTCGGTCCTGTTGCAAGAGAGCTTCGGGAAAAACAATTCATGAAGATTGTGTCATTGGCCCCAGAAGTACTGTAAGAATCGGAGCGGAAGAAAAAATGAATGTCAGACGTGACGAACAAGTTTTGGTTATTTCGGGCGAATATCGAGGTAAGAAGGGGCGAGTTCTTAAGGTGTTTCCTGAACAAAATAGAGTCATTGTGGAAGGTGTCAATTTTATAAATAGGCACATGCGCCCCTCACAGAGCTTGCCTCAAGGTGGGATAATCAAGAAAGAGGCAGCAATTGACGCATCAAACGTCATGGTTATTTGCCCAAAGTGTGATACTCCGACTCGTAC
>JABAHS010099545.1_pt1 | contig 14219 bp, 14 predicted proteins | sample 7062111 | NCBI WGS metagenome assembly JABAHS01 (sample SAMN14534600, study PRJNA622989) | marine sediment metagenome | biome: marine biome [ENVO:00000428]; feature: marine pelagic biome [ENVO:01000023]; material: deep marine sediment [ENVO:00002113]; isolation source: pool of 4 deep marine... | reverse complement strand
TTTCATCATCTCCTCAAAATTATCAGCATTCTGGCAGGCTACCACGCAGCCATAAGCCGCCGCCACCCCGATTGCCGGAGCGCCGCGCACACGCAGCATTTTGATCGCCTCGATAATATCGCGATAATCGGTCAGTTCAAGATAGACTTCTTTGCCGGGAAGTTTAGTTTGGTCCAGAAGAGTCAGCTTTTTATCCTCAAATTTGAGCGTATAAAAATTCATCTTTATTCTCCCATGACTGTAATTATGAGCTCGCGGGTTCGTGAGCGGTTGTCAAAATCGAGAAATACAATCTGTTGCCAGGTGCCGTGCCTCAGTTTGCCGGATACCACCGGCGCAGTCAGAGACGGACCAATCAGGGCTGAACGCAGATGTGAAAAGCCATTACCATCCCCCCAGGTTTTATCGTGCTCATAGGAGCGCTTTGAGGGTATGATCTTTTCCATCAATTCTGGAAGGTCCTTCCGAAGCCCGGGCTCATATTCAATGGTCGTGATTCCGCCGGTTGAGCCGGGACAGAAGATATTCACCAAGCCATTTGTAATCCCACTCTTTTTTATCGATTCCTCCACTTTGGAGGTAATATCATGTATATCACACATCCCGTCAGTTTCGAGTTTAATTCCAAAATTCTGAACCATAGTAATCCCTCTCCCTGCTTGATACGATAATATTTTTCGAGTAAGGCAAGATATTAAGAACATACAGATTACGAAAGCAAAATAAATAAACATGCGAGTCTGATTTGACTCTCTACCCCATATGAAATGTGGGTTTAATCGACCATACTGCTATATCAATCCACATCATAATCTATTAATATTCATATGGTTGCTCTGATCGAGAAGATTCCCATGCAACAGGCATAGACTCGTAACATTGTAGACAGGTTTTGATTATATCCTATAGCTGGCTTATCGACATGGTGCCCCCTCAAAAAAAAGAGCCGCCTCGAAGGCGGCTCTTTCAACTCTACCTGTATCTGCAATGTCCAGAATTTATCGGTTATATTTTCCCTGTCTCCTACTCGGTGGCGGCCAGGTCGCTGCCTACGATAGTTGGGGTAACGAAGATAACCAGGTCACGATTCTCCACCTGCTTTTTCTTGTACCCAAACAGGTATCCCAGCACCGGTATATCCTTAAGAAGCGGTACACCGATATGGTTTTCGAGGATATCCTGACTGGTCAGCCCGCCGATTACAACCGTCTGACCGTTTTCGACAACCACATTCGTCTCCGCATTATTGGAATTGATAACAATTCCATCCGGATTGAAAGCGTAGGTTGAACGTTCCGGAATAAGATGCATAAGGATCCTGTTCTCGGAGGTGATATGCGGAGTTACACGCAGAATCGTACCGACTTCCTCGAACGTGATAACCACATTTCCGGAGGGGTCAAAGGTCTTGATCGGAATCTTCTGACCGCTCTGAATCTTGGCCTCTTTATTGTCGACTGTGGTGATCTCAGGATGGGCCACAATCTTGCCGTTACCATCTGAGGTCAATGCCTGCAGCGTGGCAGTCAGATTCCATCCCGGCTGCATGGTATGGAACAAATATGTTCCCTTCGGATCGGAAACGTCATCAGCATCAACCGTAACAGTATGATCAAATGTGCCATCACCCAGGTCTCCCTCACCATAGACACTCCAGTTTATACCATATTCTTTCAATGTCTGGCTGGAGACTTCCACAATCTGGGCGGAGATCTTGATCTGCGCGGTTTCCTTATCAAGCTCTTCCACAAACTGCTTGATAAGCTCGATATTGGATGGAATTTCGCTGACAATCAATGAGTTTGAGCGTTTATCGACCTCTATCTTACCGCGGTCAGTCAGAATCGACTGTATCGGCTCGACCAGGTCATAAGCGCTGGCATTATCGACTTCAATAATCTCTGTCTTCAATGGAATTATCTGGGCCTGTTCGGACCTGTGTTTTTCAACCATGGAGGTTTCTTCCAGATACTCCTTGGTAGGAACCACACGAATATATCCCTTTTCCTGCACGGCTGTGAGGCCGTAGGTTTTCATCAGGATATCGAGCGCCAGCTGCCATGATACATTCTTTAAAGCCAGATTGACTTTTCCTTCCACCGAGGGAGCGGTCACAATATTGACATCACCATAATCGGCCAGGAAATTCAGCACCGATTTGATGTCGGCATTCTGGAAATTCAAGTCCTTAATCGGTTTGTTTGGATCGCCGCCCGCCTGTGCAAAGATTGAGACCTGCAATATCAGAAGGGTAATGGCAATCCAGATAATTTGCCTTGTTCCCGGAACTCTCTTCATAGCTACCTACCTCTTAGTCTTCTTCTTCAACATCCATGGTTAAAGCCACAGTGCGGCTCCAGCCAAATTCACTTATTTGGAAAAGTACTTTGTTACTGTATATCTCTATCACATAACCGTTTTTGACTTTATCCCCGTTTTCGAGAATATAGCCGTAACCTTCTACATCCTCCAGCAGGACCATCTTGTCGTAGTTACCGCGCAGCACACCGACCAGCCTCAAGGTCTCGACATCCGGCATCTCGCCATTCTGGTAACCGGCAAGATTCTCGGCAATCAGGGGCATGAATGGATCACGACGTCCGAACGACTGATACCTGATTACCTCACGCTGCGGGAATGACGCCGCCAGCGAACCTTTGACCTTGGTGGGGCGGTCCGGATTTTGACGCAATTCTTTTTCCGACTCCCAGTCCTTGGGCTTATTTTCTTCCTGGTCATCCTGGGTGCTTCCAGGCTTCTTCGGCTTGGGAGTCTGATCCGGCTGCTGCTTTTCAATTGCCTTGATCGGCTCGGACGGGGTAACAGCCTGGCTGTCGGAAATAACTTTCTTGGCATCGGAATCAGTCTTTTTCGACTCGACAGCCTTCACCGGCTTGGGAGTTTTGTCTGCATCTGTCTTGGTTGTAGTTTTCTTGTCATCGGTGGCGGCCAAATTCTTTGGCTTCTGCACCGGTTTTGCCGGAGCCTGAACTTTCTTAGTCGGCTCGGTCTTGTCTTTTTCCGAATCTTCGTCCAGAATCTCGGCCATCTTGGCTTTCAGCTCCTGCCTCTCGGCGGCTGAAAAACCTGTCTCCGGCTTGGTATCGACATTTGTATTGGCCGGGGGATTGAATTTGCCTTCCTCCTTTGCCTTCTTCTCAGCTTCAGGATGTGCGGGCATCGCGGCCGGCTGATCTACTACCTTGGTTTCAGTTTCTGTAAGCGCCAGTTTGATCTTCTCGCTTTCATCCATGGGCGCCGCGGTCCAGAATGAAAATTCACCTTCGGTCGGAGCTGAGAATACAATAGTGACTCTTCCCTCGCCCTGCTTCATGGTGTAGGTTACCGGACGGCTCACATCGGCAACAATTCTGACCACCTTATCAGGGTTGATCTTATACTGGCTGGTTCTTATAGCAGTAATAATATCCGTGGGAAGATCACGGAAATTGAACTGGGGAAGTTTATGCAGGCACTGCTTAAGGTCCAGCACGATCCTGTGCGGCTTTCCGGCTTTGGCTTCTTCAATAAAATGCGAGAATGTAAAAGGGCCATCTGCATAAACCGTCAGCTCAACAAATTCTCCCTGTTTTTTCAGGCTGATATTCTCGACATGAGGCGTGGCCAGAGCCGATTGGGCCAGACCTGCAGTCAAAAATGCCGATAATATAATTAAAAGAAACGCCTTGTTTTTCATCATTACCCTACCTATGGTTGAATACCTGCCAGCTTCTGGCCTTCTTTAACATAATATGTAGAAAGAGTAAACTTGGCTTCCAACGTCATATCATCAAAGTTCTTCTCTTTCTCGGACTTTCTGGTCTGTATGTCCAGACCCTTGACCGAGATTTCCGAGACATTCGTTATAAATGGGAAGTTGGCCGCACTTGCCAGAAATTCTCCGAACTCGTGGAAGGTGCCGTTGAACTTGATCTCATAGTCGGCGATCTTATAGAAATCCTTGCTCCGCTCTGATTTGGGGGCAAGCTCTATGACTCTTGACTGTGTGCGCGCCGAGGCAGTGTGCAGCTGCATCAAGAACTGGGCAACCTGCTTCTCGCTCGGAAGAAGCATCTGTACTTTATCATATCTCTCCAGGAGCTGTTCGTATTCTTCCTGGAGACCCTTCAATGATTTCGCCTTCAGTTTTACCTGGTTGAGTTCGGTCATTAATTTTTCATACCTGGCCTGCTTCTGGTCGAGTTCACTCACATACTGAGAGTAAAACCTCGAGTGCCAGAAGATTACCAAAACCACCACAACAAGAACACCGATGGCGATTTTATGTAGTCTGGGATCTTTTATATCCATCATACCTCCGCAACATTATTGATCAGCCAACGGGCTTGATACACTTACTTCCGGCTGATATTCCTCCTTCAGCCAGGCATCGTAATCGACAACACAGTTTATCTTGAAATTATAGGCGTCCAGGTCTTCAACATTCTCCTGGCGCGCATAAGCTAATTCTATATCGTCAAAATACTCCGACTTCATGACGCCCACCAGGAACGAAGCGATGCTGTTGAGCGTGTAAGCATAGCCCTCGATCACCGCAGGCCTTCTGGAGGGCATCTGGAACTCGACCGTATCCTGGACAGCCTGTCCCAGATTTCTGGGATTATTGGCTTTCCGCTGCTCGGCCGCCTTTTGCCGCAGATCTTCCTCGGATACATTGGTCAGCCAGAGAAGCTCCGGAACCCGGGAGGATAAGTCCTCCATTATGGCAACCCACATACCGCGGTCCATATCGAGTTTTTCGATTGCCGAAAGACGGGTCAGGAGGTTCTGCTTGAGATTGGTCAAATTGTCGATGAGTTTTATGTCCTTCTGAAGCGACATACGCTCTTTCTGCGCTGCAACGATCTTCTTGTCCATATTCCTGATCATCTGCTGCTTGTAGAATGTCATTCCGGCAAGGAGCACAAATACCAGACAAACTGCGGCTCCGGCATAGAGCCATTTCTTATTAAAATGGAGCGGAGTCGCCCGCCTCCGGTATTCCTTTGGAAGTAAATTTATCTCTATCATAGCCTTATCTCACCTTTCTGGCCGCCAGCCCGATAGCCACCGATAAAAGGGGAGCGATCTTTTCTGGCTGAATTTGACTGAACATATCGGGGTCATATTCTATATTTCTCAATGGATTCGCTATCTCTATCGGAATATTCAACTTGGACTGCACAAATTCCGGAAGGTAAGGGATCAACGCCCCGCCGCCGGATAGAATAATCCAGTCGATATTAGGCACATTGGCCAGGGATTTGAAATATGAGAAGGCCACCTCAAGCCCGGTTATCATCTCCTCGATAGAGGTAACGATTGTCGCCTTGAGCATATCCTGGTCGATGGATGCTTCCATTTCTCCGCGGATGGCCTTATGTGTCAATTCCTGGTTAAGACGGAATTCCTTCTGAATCGCATCAAAGATCATCCTTCCGCCCGAGGAGATATCACGGGTGGAGTGGTACTTTCCGTCCTTCAGGAATGTCACATTGGTAATATCATAGCCGATATTGACGAGAGCTGTGACACGTTCCGGATCCAGTTCATAGTTGATCTCGTACGAATTCAGAATAGCGAAGGCATCCGTATCGACAACCACCGGCTTCAGACCTGCGTCCTGGATAATATCCATGTAGGTCTTCAGGAATTCATTTCTGGCCGCAACCAGAAGAACATCCATTTTGTTGGTCCCCTCATTGACATCGATGATGTGATAATCCAGGGTCACATCTTCAACATCGAATGGCGACCTCTGTTCTGCCTCGAAGAGGATGGCCTGTTCGGCCTCCGCTCCGGTCTTCTTGTCGATCGTAATTCTGTCGGTGATCACACCGTGACCGGAGATAGAGATGACCACATCCCTGGTCTTGGGATCGGTCTGTTCGATCAAACTTTGGAGATTGAAGATAATCGAATCACGGTCTTTAATATCTTCGGATACGATCGCCTCTACTGGAAGGTCACGGCTACCCATCGCCTTTACGGCGTAATTGCCGCCCTTGTTTTCCAGCTTGACCATCTTTATTGACGAGGCACCTATATCCAGACCGCAGACTACATTACTTTTGGATCGGAGCAGCATACGCCTTGTCCCGTTTAAACGATTTAAAAGTATCTTTCAGCTTTTAACGCCTGAGGGAAACTCCCCATAGGGGGCAACCCTTGCTCTAAACTAACTTACTCTCAGGCTACAGTTTTATTATCGTCCCGCATTTTAAAATATTGAGGAGAATTAAATTTTTTTTAGGGCACTTCTTCACAAAAAAACACCCCCCAGCGCATGGGGGGTGATACCTGATAAAACAAAGGAGGAAAGCCGGCTCTAATAGGTCAGGGAATCGACCTTGATCCTGCCAGTAGCCGCCAGAACCGAAATATTTACGGAAGCTGAAGTCAAGGAATCGGTACTCCAACTGGCTGTGCCATTTATATTTCCGCTCATTGATGCTCGCCCGTCAGGGAAGAAAAATACCAGGTTGTTGTCAAAAGTCGTGGTCATATTTTCTACCCCGCGCCCCAGTGTATCGAGAAAAACGACGCTGTCGGCCAAATCAAAGGTGAATAAATCGGGACTGGAGACATCTTTGAAAACCGCAAGCTGATTGCTGCCAGTGTCAAAACTGACCCCATACTGAATCCGGTGCGAAATGGCTTCTGAACGGGCCAGACGCAGTCCCGACATTATCGTATTGGAATCCGCCTTAAAACGAATCTTCTTGATCGCCAGATCCATCGTGGGAATACCTATGGCGGCAATTATTCCTATAATCACAACCGCCGACATGAGCTCGAGAATAGTGAAACCGTGTTTTTTGCCAAATTTCTTCTTCATAATAATATCCATCTTTTTTTGCTTTTCAGCTTGATATTTCGCAAAGCCTGTGCCTTTTTTCGTAATAATTTTAGAACATTAATTAACGCTGTGGGAAACAACAGATTAGATTAATGCGTTGTGATGTCTGCAGAAGATTTGATGTTTACCAGAATTGATTTATTAAGCGATTGGCCAATATGCTATTGGATTTCTCCCATACCCCTTTTGCTATTGACAAAATACAAGATAGAGATATAATAAGTTTGTACGCATCAGCGCTTAACACGAAGGAGCCCGCAAGATGAAAAAGCTTTTCAGCATAGTAATTATATTCTCGATATGTCTAGCAGTAAATTCGCCAGCATCCGAATACGTAATTCCAGAACAATATCAAAAAGAAAAAAGCGGGCCGGTAGTCTCCGACAGGACCCATAGCTACCTGTCTGAAAAGGCGGATGGCCAAAAAGTCAAGGTCTGGGTTTTTTTCAGCGATAAAGGTGTTTTCAAGGCCGATGACTTCATTCAAAAAGCCGAACTTGTTTACAATTCCATGACAGCTGAAACGAGGCAGCGCAGGGCCAAGAACAATGCCTCTGAAATCAGGTTTGAGGATCTTCCGGTTTACGATGAATATATCAGCCAGATTGAAAACCTCGGCCTGACACTGAGGCGGGTAGTGAAGTGGCTCAACGCCGCCAGCTTCGAAGCCGATCTGGAGAAGCTCGATGAAATAAAAAATCTTCCCTNNATCTTCCCTTTGTCCTAAAAATCACTCCGGTGGCCTCGTTCTCGAGGCCGGAACCGCAGGAATCAGAGAAACTTGAAGATTTAGATCAGGTTCCCGACCAGAAGAGGGATACTCACCTGCTCTCTTATGGGGCCTCATACAGTCAGCTAGACCAAATAAATGTCATAGCCGCCCATGATTCCGGATTCACTGGCGGCGGAGTTATCGTGGCCATGTTCGATACCGGCTTCAGGAAGGACCACCTGGCCTTCGCCAATATCATGGCAGAGGGTCGTCTCATAGCGGAATATGATTTCATCAACGACGATTATGAAACCGCCAATGAAGAGGGTGATGTCTCCAATCAATGGGATCACGGCACCAAGACCTGGTCCGCCCTGGGGGGAGGTTGGGACGGAGAGATTTACGGCCCTGCTTATGGCGCCTCCTTCGTACTGTGCAAAACAGAAGATATGACCTCAGAAACTCCGGTGGAGGAGGATAACTGGGCCGCCGCAGTTGTCTGGGCCGATTCAATCGGAGTCGATATTATTTCTTCATCGCTGGGATATTCCGACTGGTATACATATGAGGATCTGGACGGAAATACCTGTGTAATTACCAATGCTGCCGATTATGCCGCATCGATCGGAATTCTGGTCTGCAACTCGGCCGGGAACGGCGGGCCATCCCCCGGGACAATCACTGCTCCCGCGGATGGCGACAGTGTTGTCGCAGTAGGATCGGTGGAGGCCTCAGGATATCTGAGCTATTTTTCCTCCAAGGGTCCGACTGCAGACGGCAGGATCAAACCTGAGGTCTGCGCCCGGGGATCATCAACTACCTGCGCCAGCCCGTTTACAAACAGCTACATAACGACTGCCAGCGGCACCTCGCTGTCGTGCCCGCTGGTTGCCGGGTCAGCAGCTCTCGTGATGGAGGCCCGGCCTGATTTTACAATAATGGATGTACGCGATGCTTTAATGCTGACCGCTTCCAGAGCTCTGACCCCGGATAATGCCTATGGCTGGGGTATTATTGACGTCATGGACGCCATGAACTATATGTATATTCCTGATTATTTGCAGGGAGACGCCAACTTCGACGGCGCATTTAATGTCTCTGATGCAGTCTATATTATCAATTATGCTTTCGTGGACGGTGAACCGCCTCAGCCGGTGCTGGAAGCAGGAGATGCCAACGACGACGGCGAGGTTAATGTTTCCGACGCGGTGTTCATGGTCAACTTCATCTTTGTACCGGGAGCCCCTGCCCCGCCCGGATATGATCCCGGAAATTAAAAAAATTTAGCGGCTTTTACAGCCGCTTTTTTTTGCAAAAAAAATCAGGCGGATTTCACAATCGGCCCGATCTTGCTCATAGCCTGAACTTCTTTAGTTAAGGAGTTAACTATATTTCTTTATTCGGATCGATCTTGTATTTCTTAATCTTCTCGAATAAAGTAGTATAATCTATCTTCAATGCTTCCGAGGCCTTGCGCTTATTCCCGCGGGTCTGAGATAAAACCCTAAGTATTAGAGCGCGTTCAGCTTGCATCTGGGCATGCTGCCCTACCTCACGCAACCCGGCGCCCTCGCGCAGACGTATTTCCTCCGGTGTCTGGATTCTTATGGCCAGATGATCCGGTTTAATCTTTTTCCCCTCACATAGAATTATAGCCCGTTCGACTGTATTCTCCAGCTCGCGTACATTGCCCGGCCAGTGATAGCGTTCCATCAACTTGATGCCATCGCGGGAGATCTGTTTCAAGGGCTTCTTCATCTCCTTGCAGAACCTGTCCACAAAATAATCCGCCAGAGATTCAATGTCTTCGGGACGCTCTCTCAGAGGCGGAATTGTAATCGGAAAAACCGAGAGCCTGTAATAAAGATCCTCGCGGAATTCCTTGTTTTCTATCGCAGCTTGTAGATCCATATTTGTGGCCGCTACCACGCGGACATCAACCGGAACAGTCTGCGACCCGCCCAGACGTTCAACTTGCTTTTCCTGCAGCACGCGCAATATCTTGGCCTGCAGGGCGACATGCAGATCGCCGATTTCGTCCAGGAAAATCGTACCGCCTTCGGCGATCTCGAATTTTCCAATATGCCTTGCATGGGAAGATGTGAAGGCTCCCTTTTCCGAACCGAAGAGCTCGTTTTCCAAAAGCTCGCTGGGAATAGCAGCTGAGTTGATCGCCACAAAAGGCTTTTCTTTTCTGGCGGATAGCTGATGAATCGCTCTCGCAAAAAGCTCTTTTCCCGTGCCGGACTCCCCAATCAATAAAACTGAGGTGTCGGAGGGCGCGACCTTTTGAACAAGCTTGAGAACTTCCTTTACCTTCTCCGAAGTCCCTATAATCCTGCCTTCGCCGAGGTTCAGCTTCAGCGCTTCCTTGAGCATCAGATTCTCGTTCATCAGCTGACGGGTCTCCATTGCACGTTTGATCAGAACATTCAAATGATCGGTATCGAATGGTTTGGTCAGAAAATCAAAAGCCCCGCGTTTCATGGCCTCCACAGCGGTCTCGATGGTACCATAGGCGGTCATCACAATCACCGAAGCATCGGGATTTTCCTCTTTAACCGCTGACAGAACTGAGATCCCGTCCATATCGGGCATTTTAAGATCTGTTAGAACAACATCATACTGTTTGGACTTGGATTTTTTTATCCCCTCAAACCCATTAGCAGCCGATTCAACCTCATGGCCCTCCGCCACCAAAGTTTGACTCAGCATCTTGCGGATCGATTCTTTATCATCAATTACCAGTACAGAAGACATAACAACCCTTTGGCATACGTTTTTTAAGCTTCCTGACATCCTGTTTATCGACACTTTTCCATCGAGCTAAACACAATTGTCTGCTCAAATTTGCTGCAAATACGGAGCAGTTTTTTCTTTTATCATTCTGAACCAGGACGTGACAGTGTGAAACAGCCTTGTCAGCGTCTATTCAAAGTGCTTGACTAAATCGCTTGTTTTCGATAGTTTTCCTGATTAATTCATCAATGCTATGGGAAGATAAATATGTATGAATGAGCATCATGGGAGGAGTTCTGATGCATAAAGCTTTTATTTTGATTTTAATCGGGTCGCTGTTTTTTATGGCCTGTCAGGGAGATGATTCCAATGCCGGCGAGGCCGCGGAAAAGACACCGGAAGAAACAGACGAAACGCAAACTCTTTATTACGAGCTCCTGGCCAGCGGAGCGCAATCCGGAATTGCTGAGCCGATCGATATAATTATTGATTCCCAGGAGGAACTGGACTCTATCTGGCAGAGGCATTACTCATATCTGAGCGTTAATCCGGAACCTCCGGATATTGATTTCGATGAGGATATTGTTGTCGGCGTCTTTCGCGGTGAACAGCCCACCACCGGCTATTGGGTGCGGCTCGACTCGGTCTACATTCAGGGTGATGAACAGGTAGTAGCGGTCACCGCCAATGCCGGTCCCTCAGAGGATCGGGCGGTACTGCAGGTCCTGACTCAGCCATTTTTCTTGGCGGCTGTTGCCAAAACTGACAAGGATATAAAACTCGATTTCACCATCGAGGAGTAATCTCAGGGATTGCAGTTGCGGCAGGGAGAATATCCCAGATCAAGAAACTCATCCCGGCTCTGGCGAATAATCTTTGCGGATTCATCCAGCCGTTTTATTGAAAAACAGGTGGGACGGTGAAAGCGGTAAGTCTTTTTATTGCCGGCATAAAAGCTCTCCGGATCAGGCGGCTCAAGTGACCATATGCCCAGATTATTGCGGCGGGCATAATTCTGAGCTTCGATCAGGGCTGAACGATAATATACATTTTTCATATCTTTGGGGAAAATATAGACCGAAGCGAGACCCGACCGGAGCATGGCCTGGTTAACAAAATCCTCACCTGTGAAGAGATAAGCCAGCAGGCGTCCATACCTGTCCCGCTTGCGCGAATCGAATTCGTATCGAATTGTCTTACCCGTCAGCAAGCTGTCCAGCGTGCGCGACGCGGCCATGTAAAAAGCTTCTCCGGCTTCGGGAGTATCTATTCCAAGGAGACGGATCTGTTCACCATCGGAATCAACGAATGTATCACCATCAATTATTTCGACCGCCCTTAAGCCTTTTACCTGAGGCTCTCCCGGCTGTTCCTGCCAGACCTCGTGNNCCAGCCTGAGAATGGAATTCGACGATTTTGATCTTCTGCGTCCCATATTATTATTAATAATAGCCCTTCCCTAATCGATTATAATCGAACTGGAACCGTCACTATTCTCCTCTACTGTCATCAATGTCTGCACAGCTTCCTTTACATCTTCAACATGCGTTACCATGAAGATCTGTCGGAAAAAGTCCTGCAGACCTGCAATTGCGCCCAGTATATTTTCCTTTCGGAAACTGTCCTGGCTCCCGAAAACTTCATCCAGGATCAAAAAGCCGGCTTCGAGACGAGAGGATTGCGCCAGGAGCTTGGATATTGCCAGACGCAGGCTGAGATTAGCCAGGTCCTGCTCTCCCCCGGAAAAGCGGTTCAATTCCTGCAATTCGCCGTAATCCCGAATCGATATCTCATAGTCCTCATTAAGGTTGAGTTCGCTGAACTTGCCATCCGACATACCCTCCAAGAGACTGCTGGAAATCCTTATCAGAAGAGGTCTTATGCGGGAAGCCAGCTCGGTCTTTAATTCCTTCAGAAGTTCGATCAGGCTTTCCAGGTAAAATTTTTCAGTTGTGATTTCCGATGTCCTGGTTTTGGCCTCCTCGATATTTTTCAGCTGGTTTTCATATCCCCCGGTCTCAGCCTTGAGCCCGGCCAGCTTTTCCCGTGCTGTGGAAAGATTATCCCGGGCGGCCTCCCGTGCGGCGGTTTTCTTCTCGAGAGACTCCTTCTCCTGCATGTATGCCGCCTGANNACATCCTGTCGGTCAACTTTGCCTGCTCTTTTTTGAGATTGTCAAGACTGGCCATACGTTCCCTGAGGCCCGCATATTCAGCATTCTTCCTCTGCAGCTCGCCGAAGCGGGATTTAATCTGACGATATTCTTCAGGGTCGAAATCGATATCCCCCAGTTCCTTAAGATCTTTTTCCAGTTCTTCTTTCTGGCTCTGACCCTGTTTATAATTTTCTCGCAGATTCTTTCGCTCCCCTTCCGCACTGGAGAGCTTGTTCAGTATCTCCTGCGTACTGTTGCGGGCATCCTCGAGCTTTTTCTTCTCGGCCTGAGCCTCTTTCAATTTCAGTTCTTTCGCCTCCAGCTTCTCTGAGGTCAGTTTCCATGAAACTTCCAGCCGGTTTATCTCCTGCTTGAAATGCTCCTGTATATCATCCATCTCCCCCTCAAATGGCCTCAGGCAGAAACTGCAAACTGCCTCGGGCCCAAGCTCTTCTATGTCATCCATCTGCTTTTTCAGCCGCTCAAGCTCGGACTCAAATCCGGCCTTTTCGATACGAAGCGCGGAAACCTCTTCCCTCAACTTCTCAATATTGCTGCTCACGGCCAGTATATTATCATTAATAATACCTATGTCTCCGGCCTGGCTTTTTAATATCTCTATTGATTCGCTCAAGGCTGTGCCCCTCGCGAACTGCGATTTAAGTGATTGGTTCAATTGAGCCAGGAGCCTATTTTTCTGAAGCCTGCTCTCGAATTTAAGTTGTTGTTTTTCAAGCAAATTAAGCCTTTGCTGTATCTCCGGGAGTTGCTTAACCTCCTCCCGTAGAGCCTCAAATCGATCCCGTTGCGCCTCAATCGCGGTTATTCGCACTTCGATTTTTTTCCTGTCAACTTCAGACTTTTTAAGATCATGCCGCTGCAATTCCAGGGCAGAGGAGATTTTCCGGTATTCCTCGCGCTTTTTCTCGCTTTCCTCGAATGCTGATTTCAACTTCTTTAAAAGCCTGTCCAGCTCCTCGAGTTCTAACTCCAAGCCTTTGACAGAGTTAGCGACAGATTCCCTCTCCTGCTCTTTCTTATGGAGCAGGAGGCGGTATTCCTGTTCCCTCCCGACCAGCTGCTCCAGACCCTTAATCTCACCCTGGAGAGACCTCAGGTCGCCCTTTATATTATTAATAATAATATTGGTCTTTTCAAGCCCCAGCATCTCCTCCAGCCGCCTGCTCCTTTCCGCCGGCTGGAGGCTACCCAGGAGATTGAGCTCATTCTGGCGGGTATAGAAGGAAGTCTGGAAAGCCTTCCAGTCCATACCCGAAAGCTTCTCGATCTCATGATTGACATCTTTGGTCCCGGCGGCAAGAATTTTATCCTCGGCATAAAGCTCTGCCGTACTTTTGGTTGGCCTTTTGAAACCGCGTTTTATACGGAAATTCTGCTCTCCGATCCTGAAATCCAGCTCGCCCTCGGTTTCTCCCCCATCCTCGGCAAAATCGGGATAAATCTGTATGTTCTTTGTTTTCAAACCGTTAGAGCCATACAAAAGCCAGGCGAAGATCTCCAGAAGAGTGGATTTGCCGGAGCCGTTACGCCCCACCACGCCGATGACGCCATCCGGGAAATCCAGATCGAGCTGCCTGTATTTTCGAAAATTCCTGATCGAAAGATGCCTGATTATCATGGCAAATAATATATTCTGATGGAATGATTTTGCAATGATTTAATCTATGTTTTCTCGTAACATATTGCGGACCAATTGAATATCTCTTATGTCCCCAAGCTTCAAAGCAGCTCGA
>JABAHS010073292.1_pt6 | contig 14236 bp, 10 predicted proteins | sample 7062111 | NCBI WGS metagenome assembly JABAHS01 (sample SAMN14534600, study PRJNA622989) | marine sediment metagenome | biome: marine biome [ENVO:00000428]; feature: marine pelagic biome [ENVO:01000023]; material: deep marine sediment [ENVO:00002113]; isolation source: pool of 4 deep marine... | reverse complement strand
TCATTATAGTAATGGTGATCCCTGGGGATACAGTGTTCTTGATGATTCTATTGAACCTAATACTTGGGATGACGATACTGGACATGGAACGCATTGTGCTGGCATCATTGCAGCTGTAGATAATGCGGAAGGCATCCTTGGAGTTTCGCCCAATGTAGATATCTATCCTATAAAAGTCGCGGAGGATGAGAATGGTGATTATAAAATTACAGGTGACGAACTCTCATTAGATGACGTGGCTACTGGAGTCATCAAGGCGATGGAAGGACCAGACGGGGAGAATGGTACTGATGACGATGCGGATATTATCTCTATGAGTTTTGGAAAGTATGAGGAAAATTCTGCTTTAAGTAATGCTGTGTTCGAGGCGTGGAACCGAGGTATTGTACTTGTCGCTGCTGCTGGAAATGATGGTAGAGATCTTAACAGTAACAAATTTTACCCTGCATGTTATGAGGGCGTAATCTCGGTCGGTGCTACTGATGATACTGATACGCAGTGGCTGTGGAGCAATGACGCACAAAGTTATCCGAATAAAAAGTTACTTGAGTTGGTGGCTCCTGGGGTAGATATTAATTCCACTATCCCTAGCGGGTATGGTGAGAAGACAGGGACGAGCATGGCTGCGCCTCATGTTACTGGTACAGCAGCACTCGTTATGGCTGAGGATTTAGAGGATGGATTACGGGATCTAAACGTTGGCGGACCTTCCTCTGAGGGAACGGATACGATTAGAGGCATACTCCATGATTCAGCTAAATATTTAGATTATGAAGGACGCTATGGGTATGGTCGCGTGGACGTCGCTGCGGCAGTTGATATGGTACCCGATGTTGACCATCCCCACGATCTTGCCGTGACAGTGATGGATGCCCCTTCCGAGGTTGCACAAGGGGAAGAAGCACGGATAGAGGTGACGGTGAAAAATCAAGGGGATTTCGAGGAAACATCCACACTCACGCTGAAAGACACGTATGACGGGGACGAGATAGGGGACAAAACGGTAGAACTCTCTCCAGGATCGTCTGAAACTTACGTTTTTTGGTGGGATACAACGGGAGAAGCACTAGGTGGTCACACGTTGAAGGCGACCGTAGACGAAGTGACGGGGGAAACCGACACAGCAGACAATACGAAGGAGAAGCAAATTGAAGTGGTGGAACCTGAAGTTCACGATCTGGCTATCACGAAGTTTGATGCGTACATTATTACTGGGTTTGGATTACAGACTGCTACGGCGAAAATAACGGTGGAAAACCAAGGAGACTTTCACGAGGACTCTACGTTAACCATCATAGACATGTATGGGGATGGAGATTCGGATAGTACTTCCGTGAGCCTAGATGCTGGTAAATCGAAAACGTATGATTTTCAATGGGATGTCACTGGTCAGTATGGAACCCATATTCTCGAAGCGAGCGTAGACGAAGTGACGGGGGAAACCGACACAGCAGACAATACTAAGACGGAAACGATCACCAATTAGAACGAAGAATACAGTATTCTCCTTCTCGTTTCTTTTTTTATACGCACTTTTTTATGGTTAACGATACGGTACTAGATACAAAGCAGGTAAAGGCGTTTTCACAAGGGACAGCGGTTGATCTTGCGGGAGTGGGTGAAAATCAGAAAACGTAGTTCACGCGGTGGTTGCGCGTTCCTTTGCTTCCTCTTGCTCCTCCCCTTCTATATGCAACCCTTGCTTCTTCCCGTGAAACGACAACAAATCGATGCCGAACATATGCGTGGAACACCGTTCTCCTTCTACCACCGTAGGGGGTACCAGCATAGGCTAAACATCGGTACAATTCGGCACAGACCCAACCCTTATCCTCACCTACGCCTCGATCAAGAGCCATGTCACGTGGTAACCCCTCCTGATCATCGCATTTCTACCCATATCTCCCAAAACGCCTCAACTCTCGATCCAGTCTCGACGACTTCATACCGCTCCAAGGAGCGTTCCACGTCTTCTTCAACGGAGGTGTACTGGGTGGAGGCTGGTGCGAACGGTAAGGGAACCCGTGAAAATCCAGCGGGCAACATTACCTACATCCTTACTAACAACGCCTCCGCCAACGATGTCATCAACGTCAAACCGGGCACCTATAGCACCACGATAGGTGAAACCTTTCCCCTCAACCTTACTCACCCGGACATCACCCTCACCGCCACTGAAGGCCCGTCTGCCACCATTATTAATGGCACGGGAAACACTTGGGGGATCTACGTGACCGCCAGCGACATCACGATCAACGATTTCACCATCATCAACACTACTACGGGCATTTACCTAGGGGGGTCAAACGATCACACCATCACGAATAACACCATCTCCAACCCCAGTAATGTTGGTATTCTTCTGCGGACTTCGAATAGGAACACGATCGCGGGCAACACCATCAGCAACACCCATTTTGGCGTATATGCATACAGTTCAGGCAAGACTATGATCGCGGGCAACACCATCGCTCACACCGAGGATGGCATTTACCTTTTGCATCCGGACGAGAATAACACGATCTATGGGAATGTAATGAAGCAGTGTGGCATTGTTCTATTCGGTAGTAGCGTCTCGTTTACCTCACAAAGAATAGCCGAGAATAATACGGTCAACGGGAAACCCGTCTACTACTATAAAAACCAAGACATGCAGGGGGCGTCGATTCCTTCGGACGCGGGACAGGTCATCCTCGGCAACGTGACAGGATTGACCATTAAGGACGTCAACGTGAGTGGTGGATCCGTTGGGATCCTCCTCGGCTACTCCTCCAACATTACCATCACGGGAAATATGATCACTACCAACACGGAGGAGGGCATCTATCTGGTTGGTTCGAGCGGAAACATGATTGTAAGCAATACCCTCACCGACAACAGTGATGGTATTGTTCTGGAAGAGGCAAGTGGTAACACCATTACAGAGAACACTATCACCAATAACCCTTGGTATGGAGTCTACCTGTGTGGGTATACTAATGGAAACACGATCGCGAATAACAGCATCACCAGCAACATGGATGGCATTCGACTACTACATTCGATTAACACCACGGTGGCGGGCAACACCATCAGCAGCAACACTGGAGACGGAATACTCTTGTACGCTTCGAACAATACCACGATCACGGGCAACACTATTACCAGTAACTTGAACAATGGCATTTGGATGTGGGATTCAAGCCTGAACAACACGATTAGGAGCAATCACATTACCAGCAACGAGTATGGTGTGTATGTGTACGCGGGTAGTGATAATGTGTTCACGGAGAACATCATCTCTGAGAATGCGGATGGCATGTATTTAAGCGGTTCGAGTGAGCACAATCGGGTGTATCGGAATAACTTCCTGGGAAACTCGCACAATGCCTGGGACGAGGGGACGGGCAACACGTTCAACAGTTCCACGATCGGCAACTATTGGGACGATTACACGGGAGAAGATACGGATGGGGATGGCATTGGCGAGACGCCCTATGATGTGCCCCCGAGTGGCGGGAGCAGGGATTATCTGCCGGTGGTGGAGCCGAATAACATTGTAGATTCGGAGCCGCCAACGTTGACGGTTACTGCCCCAACAGAGCCAGCTATCAATGCCTCCAGCGTGACCGTTGAGTGGACGGGAAGTGACAATCTCGGTATTCACTACTATATGATGCGAAAGGATGGGGATTCGTGGACGAAACTTGGCATAACTACCATTTATTTCTTTGCTGGTTTAAGTGAGGGATCGCATACGATTGATGTGAAAGCGTACGATATCGCTGGGAATACGAATACTAAGAGTGTGACGTTTACCATTGACGTTACCGGCCCGAGTATCGAGATTACCAGTCCAGATGATGGTGCCACCCTCGATGAAACGATGGTTCGCGTGGTATGGTCTGCTAGTGACGACGTGTCTGGGATTGACCGCTGCAGGATCCAGCTTGACGGTGGCGCCTGGCTTCCACTTAGTACGGCGACAACGAGCTACGAGTTTGAAGAATTGAGTGAGGAAGTGCATACCGTTCGCGTGCGAGTGATCGACAAAGCGGGGAATAGTGCAGAAGATACTCTCACGTTTACGGTCGACACGGGCTTCCTCGGCCTTGGGTTGTCCCTTGAATACGTTGCTGCTATCGGTGGAGGCATCCTGGTAATGATCGTGACTAGCGTCCTTTTAGGGATCTTCCTCGTGCGTCACCTCGGTGATCCGCTGCAACTCTGGGGCGTCCTGTACCATGCACGGTTGAAGGCCCTGCGCACGACCATAGCAACCTCTCTTCAACACCTCCTGAGAATGCACGACCGAAAAACCACACGCATCCAGAACAGAGTAGAGGCGACGGTTGACGAGCTGGGTACACGGCTTGAGGGATCATTGCGGAATGAGGATAAGCATGCCCTAATCAACCTCGTGCGGGAGACATTCTACATCCTTGGTAAACGGTTTGACGTCACGTGGAAGAAGACGTGGACGGTTGGCGAGTTCATGTCCACCCTGATCGAACGGGCTGGCCCCGCCTACGCGAACCTCTTGGAAGAGGGGTACCGTCACTATGAGGAACTCCTGTATGCTGAACGTGCGGAGTGGCGGGAGACCTTCCAAGCTATCCACCACGTCCTCGTCAAAATGACCGAAAAGTTGAGAGCGAATCCTTCCTCACCAACGGAGCGGTAGGGGAGGGTGCGACGAGGAGAAGTATGAGCATGTTCAATCTCTTAAGAGGTTACCATCCCAAGCATAAAGGAAACCGATGATCGTTATGACCGGCAAGGTCGTTCACCTCGCTTCTTTTTTTAGAGGTAGAAGAAGCGTGAAATTCCAAACGAGGCTTACCACGAGGAGGATGAAGAGTGCTCCCCGTACTGCTTTCTTTTGTATCATATACGTCCGTCGTTTGACTTTTTCTCCCGAGGAGCGTGCCGTGTTCGATTCATCTCGACCCGCCCCTCATGGAAGGATTTAAAATATGAGTCTATATATACAAGGGAACTTCTTATAAAAAACAACCCTTTACCATCTCGTTTACGTACACCGATCAAGACGCTCTTAAGGGGGCACCAATGAGCGACGTGCACAAACTGCGTTCCACGGAGTTTTTTGAGTAAAGGCAGACCGTGACCACTGTTGCAGTACAAGTCTCAGCCAATTTTAGGAGGAGGAAGTGTAGCGTTCACGCTGTTCTTTATGAGGTATTATTCATAAAGGGCCGTGGATATATGAGAAAAACCTCCATTCTGTGATAAGTAGATTACGAAAGGTACAGAGGATACAATAAAAAGAAAAAATAAGAGAAAGCTATCCTTTTTTCCATTTCAGGAAGTACAGCGCAACAACGATGGCCACAATCGCCACAAAAGCCCCCACAATGGCGAACTCCTCGAGCAAACCAGGACCACCGATGGGGCTCGTGTTTACCGTGAAACTGACAGACGCCATAGACGTCTTCCCACTTGTATCTACTGCTCGTACCTCGACCGTGTGCCCGCCATCGCTCACATCCGTGAACTCGTAGCTCGTCCCATCAACGGTTTCCCATGAGTTACTGTCAAGTCTGACCTCGTAATAGTCTATCCCGCTTCCTTCGTCGCTCCCAGTCCATTCCACAGTTACAGTGTCCTTCTCAATCGTAGCATCATCTTCTGGACTGATAATGGAGATCGTTGGATCCTCCGTATCAACAACGAAAGACACACTGATAACATCCTCGTTTCTAGCCCAGTCGTAGACTTTAATGCGTACCGTATGGTCTCCCTCGGTAAGGTCGCTGAACATATGGCTTGTGGCGGTGATGTTCATCCATGTGTTCCCATCGAGCTGGTAGCTATAGGTCTGTATCCCACTGCTTGGAGTGGGGTCAGAGCCAGACCAAGTGACCGTAACCGAGCTTGCATTCAGGATGGCATCGTCTTGTGGGCTATCGATGCTTACGGAAGGCATAACAGTGTCAATTGTGAAGCTAATAGAGTAACTTGCTTTATTGCCTCCACCATCAACCGCTGTAATGTTTACAGAATGAATTCCCTCTTCTAAGCCAGTAAGATCGTAGCTTATGACTTCTCCGATATTTTCCCATGATCCACCATCGATCCGGATCTCATAATAGGAAACGTCGGTATTATCGCTTCCACTCCATACTACGCTTATCTCAGAAGAGCTTATGTTAGCGTTACCGTTTGGATGGGTGATACTTACGGAGGGGGAGGTAGTATCTTCTATATTGAAGAAGGTCATAGAAGGGAGATGATCATTTATCCCCAGTGTCTCGTTTATAAGGTAGGGTGTATCGCCGATCTCATCGTTATTAGCATCTTTTCCAAGGTAAGTGTCCCAGTAATTGCCCACCTTGGAATTGTTAAAGGCATTTCCACATTCGTCTTTTACGTTCAGCCCATTGCCTACAAAGTCATTTCTGTAGATGTGATTACTTTTGCTTGAATCGATAAGAACGAGTCCATAGTCGTGATTGTCCAAGATGATGTTATTTTTGATGGTATTCTCACTCGAACGTTTGAGGTACAAGCCATCATAGTCACTATGTTGGATGCTATTTTCTTTAAGTTGATTATACGTCGAACTAGAGAGAGAAATGCCGTTATATCCACTATTACTAATGATGTTTTCCGTTATAATGTTTCTATCCGATTCATAAAGTTCAATCCCATCAAGTTCATTACCCGTGATGATATTCTCGGTAAGAATGTTGTCCTCGTAGTCCTCTCCCCAAATAGTAATGCCATCCCAGTTATTGCTAGTAAGGAGATTACAGGAAAGGTTATTGTAGGAACTGTATACCGTTATGCCATCGCCTTTGTTGTAAGATATATTGTTGTGTACTATGGTTTGATTGGGATCGAAGACTTCAACACCATCTAGGTCATTATTTGTGATGTTGTTCTTTGTAATGTTGGTGTAATAGCCGTTTGAGTAGATCCCTGTTCCACCGTTTCCTGTTATAGTATTATGGGTAATAAGGGTATAATTGTTTCCATAGCTCATATAAATGCCGTCGCCATCATGATTATGTATAAAATTGTCCATAACTGTGGCGTTTCGAACATCCCAAGTAACATAAATGCCATACTCGCCGTTGATAATAGAGAAATTCTTGATCTCTATGTTGTTAGCCATAATTTTGATACAATAATCTTCTTCGGTGCCCTCTATTATAGTATCCGCAGGTGTACCCACAGCTTTGAGCGTGACGTTAAAGTCGGTCACATTCAGTGGGAATCTTTCGATTGTACTGTCATAAGTACCAGGTTTAACCTTCACAATTCGATGGGTGAGATTATAACTGGTAAGAACGAACGAAATATTGCCTGCTGCCTGTTGTTCACTTACACCCTTACCGTTTTCTCCAGCTTCCACCCAGAGAGTATCCGTTATCGTAAAACTCATTACCCCTGAAGCTGTTTGATGCCCCGATCTATCGTACACCCATATCCGCTATTCGTGATACCCTATTGCCAACTCACTAGTAGTTACCTCATAGACACTGGAATCTTCATTATAGGTTAACCAAGCATGTGAAGTATCAAGTGAGAGTTCAATAGCATCCACGCCACTTGTATAGTCAGATGCGGTTACCTGAAAGGTAACGGATCTATTGGCAAGAGACGTACCATCTCCTGGAGATAGCCTCTCAATGGTAGGAGCAGTTACATCATCGTTGCCGCCAATCGCGTACACCGAGCCCCAGGAATTAAAGCAAATAAGATCCTCGTATCCATCGCCATCGATATCACTAACCGAGTCAAGAAGTCCATCCTCTTCAATTCGCCATAACTTGGAACTTTGGGTACCTTGAAGAGAGACTAAATGTGTCCTCCATGTTCCAGGGTACCCCCATGTATCGAACGCGACCTCGGGTAAGCCGTCTCCTGTAATGTCGCTGAGTATGATGGACTCACGGATGAAGATTGCGCTAATTCCCGTAGTATATTGTACATTTCCCCAATAACCACCATACACATATGCCTCTGCGTTCCTTACGGCAAGGATCTCAGGCCATCCATCATCATTCAAATCTGTAATTGTAGTTACAGCGTCGTCTGCACGGTCTATCTCCTTCTTCCAGTACCATCCAAAAGAATCCATTGTACCATCTGTGTTACTGTCGCTAATCACCCACTGAGTGAGGATAGTCTTAGAACTATTTTCTTTTGAGAGAAGAAAGTTCATTTCGTAGGGATACTCATAAGAATAAAGTTGCAAGGTATCCGTTTCGCTTGATTTAATGTTAAGATCATCAAGGTGGAGATCAGCCGCTGTTTGTCTATCACCTGTTGCGTTAACAACTTCAATACCAATGAAATCATCAACGCATGGGTAGACGCCCACGGTGAAATTTTCCACCACGAACAGGTCCGTGTAATGAGCATAATGCACTGGCGGAAAGTCATCGTACATGTTAGAATGATTCCACGCAAGGGAACTAGTTGATACGTTATAGCAAAGAATATTCTTCTCGTTACTTACAAGAATGACTCTTTCTTTAAAAGTTTGCAGGAACTCCACACCATGTAGCCCAGAGATCGAATAAAGAAAATTCAACTCGGTATCATAGATTTCGAGTCCTGTGTCTCTCGTGAGATCACAATTCGATTTTCAGTGAATACAGTCGATTTCGGTTCATATCCGAGCGATTCCACTTCTTCAAGGATCGTACCGTTCATTCCATTAAGAATGGTAAGGTTGCCATTACCTGCTTCTTTGGAGGCAAACACAAAGTCATTGTAACCATCATTATTAAGATCGGGCAGTTTCGTCAGATCTCTTCTTTTGTAGCCGACTTTCTGTCCCCATATGTGATAGGAATCTTTTCCAGTGGTAAGATTCTTCACTGCTTCTTCGGCATTTACGAGGCCAAACCCATAATAATCGTCTCTTCCAGCTGTAATTTTCGTAATTTTCCTTATCCATGAGGAACACATCAACAGGGTAACCGTGACTTTCAATATCAATAACGAGGTTGTCGCCTTTCTCATCCTCGAATTGAAAGTAATAGTGTTCTCCTTGGCCCAAGGTAACTTGTTTATCTAGTAGTGTATCGGCTCCAACGTGTATGCAGAGTGGGGAAAAGAAGAGCATAAGGAGAAAGAAAGAAGAAAAGATTAATTTTTTATGCATCTATATTCCCCTTTGCCTATAATTTGCTCTTTTTTAAGCATTCATTCTGGAAATAAATCTTTCTTTCACTATGAAGGCCTAATTCGTTCTCCTTTTTCTTTTTTACACATTTTTTAAGATGCGAGGTCTTAGAGACAGAGACGGTCTTACTTCGAGGGCTTACGAATAACGGGGCGCACATTCCCTCTCCAGGGAAGGTCGTCCATGCTGGTAAAGGAATAACTACATTTGGGAGTCTAAAAAGGAATTTCAGTACATGGGGTCAAAAGATCGCCACTTTATTTTCTGAGAATGGTCTCCCCGCAGAGTACGTTGAAGATCTCGCCCCTCTACTATGGGAAAAAGTGGCCATAAACGCGGTCATTAATCCCCTTACCGCCCTCCTTACTGTACGAAACAGAGCACTTTGTGAAAATTCAGCCCTTAAAAAGCTAGCTAGCCTCTTTTTAGATGAAGTTAGAGCTGTTGCTCGAAGAGAAGGAACCTCATTGGAGGCGATAGAGGATACTGTGTTTCAGGTGTCAGCAAACACTGGAGATAACAGGTCCTCCATGTTACAAGACATCCTTCAACAAAAACGAACTGAGATAGACTTTATTAACGGAGCCATTATAGAGCGGGCCAAGAAACATGAAATGACAGTACCCTTTAATCTCTGCCTTTTCCTCCTTGTAAAAAGTAAAGAGAAATCTTATCTCTAAAGCAAGAAGAACTTGTCTGTACCACAGATCTTCTTCTAAGAGATTTTCACAGTATAATGACGGTGTACTACATGCATCAAGCAGAAAGAGAGCTCCCCTCTACTTCTTTGTAAAGGTCTATTAGCATGGTAAAGGCCTTTGAAATATTTTCATTCTCTCTCGCGGAAGTTTCCACGTAGGGGATGTCAAAATTAGCGTGTAAAAGATCCTTAAGTTTTTGAGCGTATTGCTTTGCTGTCTCTTTTGGTACGCACGTATCGGCACGTCCTCGCCAGTCTCGTTTATTTCCAACTAAGATAACAGGAATAGGGTCTTTGAATTCCTTCTTTAGCCTATTCGCCCATAGCCACAAGGATTCAAGTGTATCTGGTCTTGGAATGTCGTAGATAAACATCCCTGCCTTTGCCCCTTTAAAGAAGTCACTTGTAATATTATTGAAGGTCCAGTCCCCTGCTAAATCCCAGATTACCCATTTAACAGGGATTTCTTGGTCTCTAAAACTAATAGGAAACCTCTTTATTTTGAAATCCACTCCAATTGTTCTATTATAGAATTGTGTGAACCCTTCACCAACAAGTCTTTTTGCAATAGAAGTTTTCCCTACGCCATAATCTCCCATGACGATGATTTTCCCAATGGACGTCATTTTTCCCTCACTTTAAAAGATCAAAATTGTTTTAAAAGAATCTAGGTGGAAGTGGCTACCCTTTTGATAAACTTTTTTGTTTTACCTTTTCCGCCCCCATACAAGGAAAGACATTTGTGAACTGTCCATTTCTTAAAAGGTGCCACTTTTCCAGAGAGGTTTTACCGTTTCACTTTAACTTGAGATGTAACTCTAATTCTCTTTCTTTATGGTACTATGTCAAAGAGAGCACACTAGCGTACTCTCCGTTGACTAAGAACAACTGAAAAAGTGAAAGTTTATCACTATTATTTTATTGGATCTTAAAAACTTATAATAAAAGTTAGAATTCTCATAGGGCAGAGTCGTATCCCTAGATTCGGCTGTAGGTGAAAGGAGTGGAAAAGCTTGACTTTGATGTTGAGTTTAAAGTAGAAGGAAAAGAAAAAATACCTGATGAAATCAAGTGGTTTATTATCGCCGTGCCAGAAAATGGGTTTTCTGGTGTCTTAGCTTTGAGGCAATTAGTGGAAGACCTAGACATGGAACTCGTAGGATACGCTGCATCCGATGTCACTAAAACCCTCTTCCGTATTGAAGATGGAAAACCGCGACCATCGGTTCCTATTTATGTGAAAGATTCCATTTTAGTGCTACTATTCGAGATCCCTACTACAAATTCAATGGTTCTACCGATGGGACACCTGGTGGATCAACTGACCCGGGATCGGAAGATTGCAAATCTCGTGATGCTTTCCTCTGCACCATCAAATACCAGAAAAGATAAAGATTATGAGGATATACGGACATTAGGTACGTTTATTGGCGAGGAGTACGGACAAATAGCGAAAGATCTTAACCTTGATATTGTCGACAATGCAACATTATCTGGCCCATTTGCATGGGTAATGAACAATCGCATGATGGACAAGGAGGGGGCGTTGGTGATTCTCTCCGAAACGTACCCGTACCCAATGGTGGATCCAGGAAGTGGTGCAAAACTTCTAGAAGTACTTGGGCAAATGCTTAACAAAAAGGATCAGCTGAACATTTCTAAGCTCTTAGAAGAAGCTCATGAGGCTAAATCTAAGTTAAAAAAGCTTCAACAGGCCGCTCAAAAGGCACAAAAACAGCAAACTCCTAGTATAGCTGATTTCTATACATAGGTGAGACATATGGATCATTTCTATTTTTACATTGAAAAAAGGAAGAAAGAAAGTGGAATGGATGCACATTTGTTGGAAGAGGCAGATTTCTCCTGTGAAGAACATGGTGTTGCACGTCCGAATGTATACGAAAGGAAAGAAGCAAATCGATACCACTACTTGATAGAGCTCGATGGGGTTAAACGAAAAAAAGATATAGACGTAAGTTTAGAGGCTGGTGACGTGTTAAACATTACGGCTAAACCCTCATTACAGGTAATTTATCGTAGCCTTAGTGGAAATATCCCCATTAAGGAATATCGAGCCAGAATCCAAATTCCAATGGACGTAGACGCTGAAGATATTGGAGCAGAATTCAAGAAAAAAGAGGAAATGCTTCACATTACTGTGCAAAAACCAAAAAAAGCCAAAGAGATTGAAGTTAAATAACCATTTTTTCCTTTTTTTTCGTCCTCCGTAGCTATCTCACTTTAAACGGGATGTGATCTCGAAGGTAGTCCATGGCGTCATCCAAGTCTTCTTCACTTCTTGCATACAGAGTGAGTAAGGTATCTCCCCTTTCAACTATCTCCCCAGTATGCAAGTGTAAGTAGAGCCCACAATCTTTCAAGCCTGGACAGCCTAGTCTTCTGGCAGCCTCTGAAATATACACGTTGTCAATGTACCTTAGGGTTCCACTCTTACTAGCTTTGAAGCGTCTTGTCTTCTGCGCAGGTGTTAACTCTTTAGAGGAAATGGTGGGGTCTCCATGCTGCGCTTTGATTATTGCTTTAAACTTATTCAAAGCTTTTTTGCCTTCGAGCAGTGTTTTAGCTCTTTCATAGCCATCGGGGATGCCAACGAGCTTAAGAAGTTCACCAGATATTTTCAACGCTTTGTCTTCCAACCCTTGGGGACGATCTTCCCGTCGCTCTAAGACTTTTAAGACATCTCTAATCTCTAAGAGAGGACCGATACCATTACCAATGGGTTCTGATCCATCCGTAAGCAAAATTTTCGTCTTAATCCCGAGGATTCTTCCAATGTTCTTAAATTTCTTTTTAAGCTTTTTTGCCTCTTCTTTCTTTTCGACTTTTGATCTTTTCCCAAATGGAATATCAATCAAAAGATGAGAAGTGCCTGAAGCTTTCTTTTTCGCCATGATAGATGTCAATGTGAGGGGAATGGGATCAAGCCTCAACGGGTTCAAAACTTTAATGAATTCTGAGTCCGCTGGAGCAATGTCAATAGCTCCTCCCCACACCATACATCCGTTAACTTCTCTAACAATCTTTTTAAGCTCATCAGATTCGAAGGTAACATCAGCAAGAACTTCTACCGAATCTGCAGTTCCAGAAGGCGAAGTGATCGCTCGAGAGCTTGTTTTGGGGATTTTGATCCCAGCAGATGCAATGAGTGGTACGATGATGGGAGTGGTTCTGTTTCCTGGTACCCCTCCCAATGAGTTGTGAAGGAATATCGGAGCTTCTCCTCCTAAAAATTTATTATACCCGTTTACACATAAATCATAAACATATTTCCCTTTGTAATCTTTTTCTTCTACATTTTTAACTTCTAAAAAACCAATATCTCCATTTACCAATGATTCTAAGTCACAGCCTCCATCCAAGTTACCAACTATATCTTTTGCAGTGTCATAAGTCACATATTTTTGTCTTTTTGCTTTTCTGCGTTTTTTCCAACCTATTTCTTTGCTTTTGAGCATCTTTTCTTTTAATCCACTTTCTTCTAAAGGCAAGAAATTGACATAGGCTGCTTCGTTACTTTCTCTTTCATAAAGCTTATTCGCTTGGAAATACAAATAATAAGAGTCGCTTGTCTTCGAAGTTACTTTCCCTCTAGCTGTATTAAATTCCTTAGTTTTACCTTTAGCGACTGAAATTGAAAAAGAGATTCCTAGGGTAGAGAAAAGATAACATAAATCTTGACAGAGATTTTTACTTTTTGTGGCAACTGTTGCCTCGTAACTTCTGCGTTCGTACCCATCTCCTTTTACATAAGCTCTAAGAAATTCCAATTTAAGATCTCTAGGGCTGTTAAAAACCACTTCTGGTATTCTTTTTTCACTGGCGTTTCTACCTATTTTAAAGAGTTTAGGGAAAACCCTCGCAAGTAATCTATTGTACATAGAAAGGTGGTAAACAGTAGGATGTGATTTATGTAAAGTAGGTTTAAATCCAAATACTTCTTTACTACACTTTTGCATATCCTCTATTATTTCCTTGTTATTTTCTCCTTGAGAAAGAAACACGCCTTGCTCGTTGGTAAATCCCTCTGCAACATAATAACCTAAAAACCTCATAAGGTATTTATTCACCTTTATCTCTACTGGGAGATTTTTGCCCCTCTTTTGTCTAATACTCGTTCCTTTTTGCTCCATTAAAACAGAAGTCGGATAATCATTAATTGAAGCTATATTTTATTTTGCCTTTTCTTGTAGCCCTTTTCCCCAAGATCCTCCGTTGCTCCTGTTATTAAAACATCGTCTTTCTTTATTTCTTTTTCTTTCAAAAATTTTATAAGAGAAATGCTATCAGATTTCTGAGAATTAGCGAAACGTTCTCTAGGTACAACTACAAAATCCCCTTCTTTTAAATCTCCTGAAGGGATAGCTTTAATTTCTCCA
>JABAHS010084799.1_pt4 | contig 14242 bp, 11 predicted proteins | sample 7062111 | NCBI WGS metagenome assembly JABAHS01 (sample SAMN14534600, study PRJNA622989) | marine sediment metagenome | biome: marine biome [ENVO:00000428]; feature: marine pelagic biome [ENVO:01000023]; material: deep marine sediment [ENVO:00002113]; isolation source: pool of 4 deep marine... | reverse complement strand
AGGGCCCGTCGAAGGAGAGGTCCATGATCGGCACGCCCAGGTAGTTCAGGAAGACGGTGTAATCCGAGCCGCTTCCCAGCTCGTTCCCGACGAAGTCCACCGGGTCCCGGGCCCCCTCCTCCCCGGCGGCCCGTCCGCCGATCACCCCTGNNTCGGTCCGCCCGCCACGCTTCGAGGAGGCTCCCCCCCGAGGCGGGGTCCTCCACGTCCCGGGCCACCTGGGCGACCAGACGGTTCAGGCTGGGCACGCCGCCGGCCTGAAAGCTCGAGCCGCTGGTGGAGCCGTCCACGTTCAGGTAGGCGACCGCGCCGGCCCGGAGCTCGTCGGCGAGCTCCTCGCCCCACTCGGTGGAGCCGGTGAGGTGCCACTCCTCGGCGTCCCAGCTGGCGAGAACGAGGGTCCGGCGGGGCCGAATCCCCTCGGCCTTGAGCCGGCCCAGGACCCGGGCCAGCTCGAGCTGGGTGGCGGTACCGCTGCTGGGGTCCACCGCGCCGTAGACCCAGGCGTCCCGGTGGTTGCCCAGGACCACGGTCCGGTCCGGCTCCTCGGAGCCCCGGATCCGCCCCTCGGTCACCCAGATCGGGCGCACCCGGTCGTCCATCCGCACCCGCACGCGGAGCCTCGTCGGGCCCGGCCCGGCCCGGTACTCCAGGGACAAACCTCCTTGCCACGCCTCCGGGGTCACGGGTCCGTCCAGGGCCCGGAAGAGCCGCTCGGCCTCGGCGTGGGAGACGGGCACCGCCATGATCCCCGGCACCGAGCGGGCCTCCGAGACCGGGATCCGCCGGGCGCCCTCGGTGGAGGGCCAGCCCGGGGTCAGGGGATCGCCGGGCACCAGGAAGTCGTAGGTGATCGAGCCCCGCTGGATGTGATCGGGGGGACCCCACGGGCCGTTCGGGAAGGTGGGCCCCCGCACGTATCCGTCCCCCTCCGGGTCGGAGTAGATGAGGAGGGCCGCCAGGCCCCGGCGCTCGGCCACCAGCGCCTTGTAGCCCCGGTAGCTGTACGGCACCGAGTAGCGGACCAGGGCAATCTTGCCCTCCAGATCGATCCCCCGGGACTCGAGCCAGTCGTAGTCGGAGGGATTCCCACCGTTGGCGTAGACCAGCTCCCCCACCGTGTCCCCGGACGCCGACATCCCCAGGTAGGCGGGCTGGAGCTTCCGGCGCGATTCCTCGTCGACGAGGAATCCCCGCTCGTGGAGGCTCAGGGTGTAGGGATGGGGCTCCAGCATCTCCACCCGCACCTTCTCGGGCCAGGGGAGGTAGACGTCGTAGCGGAGGAGCCGCACGTCCTCGAGCCCGTACTCCCTGAAGCGGTCGGCCAGGTATTCGGCCAGCTCCCGGTTCCGCTCGGAGCCCGCCAGGTGGGGCTCGGCGGTGAAGTGGCGAAAGTACCGGGCCGTGCTGTCCCGGGAAAGGAGCCCGGCCATCCGCTCCTCGACCCGGAGCTGGGCGGCGGCGGCCGAGGGCGGGTAGCCCCGGAGGGGGGGTACGGTGTCCGTCGTCTGCGGCGCGGCGGAGAGGGCAGCCAGCGCCACCGCCGACGCCGGGGTCCCGGCGGCCGGACGGAGTCCGATCAGGAGAAGCGCCCCGAATAGGGCTCCGGCGAGGCGGGCCCCGGCCATCACGAAGCCGGGGACGCCCGCGACCGGACCGGAGCCCCGGCGACCGGCGTTGCCCGTGAGCGCATCGACTCTTTGCGGCGGATCGTGGCTCATGATAGGATCTCGCTCCCATGACTGCGGATGAGGTTGGCATCGACGACGAGAGGGCGGCCCGTGGAGGCCGATCCGGCGGCCGGTATGTGGTGCTCGGATGCGGCCGACAGGGCACGGCGGCCGCCCTGGACCTGGCCCGCTTCGGCGGCGCCGCCCAGCTCGTCCTCGCCGACGCGGATCCCGGCCGGGCCGCGCGGCTGGAGGAACGTCTCGGGTCCTGGCTGGGGGGCGGCGGGCCGGAGATGACGACAGTTTCCTCCGATGCCGGGGACGCCGCCGAGATCCGGCGCGTACTCCGGGGCGCCGACGCGGCGGTCTTCGCGGTCCCCTACCGCTTCCTCCTGGAGGCGAGCCGGGCCGCCGTGGACGCCGCCGTCCACGCCTGCGACCTGGGAGGGCATCCGGAGACGGTGNNGGAGCCGGAGACGGTGGAGCTGTGGGACGGGGGCCTCCCCGTGGATCCGGAGCCTCCCCTCCGCTACCGGCTCACCTTCGACGTCCGGGGCCTCACCAACGAGTACGACGGCCCGTGCTGGGCCCTCCGGGACGGGGAGCCGGTGGCGTTCGAGTCCCTGGAGGGCCGCCACACCGTGCGGTTTCCCGAGCCCCTGGGGGAGCTGGACGCCTTCTACGCCTCGGGCACCGGCTCCACGCTGCCGTGGAGCCTCCGGGGCCGGATCCGGGAGTTCACGAGTCGGATCGTGCGCTACCCCGGACACCTGGACCGGATGCGCACCCTGAAGGNNCGTGGAGGTGGAGGGGACCGAGGTGGTCCCCCGGCGCGTCACCGAGGCGGTGCTGGAGCCCCGCCTCGTGGGCGAGGGGCCGATCGCGGACGTGGTTGTGGTCCGGGTCCACTGCGCCGGGCGTGACGGAGGGCGCCCGGTCCGGGCCGAGGTGGACCTCATGACCTTCCACGACCCGGAGACGGGGCTCACCGCCATGCAGCGCTGCACCGGCTTCGACGCGGCGATCGTGGCCGCCATGGCCGCCCGGGGCGAGATCGAGCCCGGCGTCTCGGTCCGGGAGCGCTCCGTCGATCCGGAGCGCTACGTCGAGGAGCTCGCCCGCCGGGGGATCGAGGTCGAGCGACGCCGGGTCCCCCTGGAGTAGCCTCATCCGCCTCCTCCTCCCACGACCGAGGTGGACGCCGCCGGATCCGCGCTCTCGTGCCCGCTCCCACCACCGTCGGCGCCACCGCTCCGCCGACGCCCCCGCCAGTACAGGACCCCTCCCAGCCCCACGATCGCCCCGGCGCCGCCCACCACCTTCAGCCAGAAGACCCACGCCGTGGACTCCGCCGGCGGGATCACCGCCATCGTCATCGCCAGGAGGGTGAGGAGGAGGCCGCTCCCGGCCACCGCCCGGCGCTTCAGGGACGGGGAGGGACCGTCCCTCTCCAGGGCGCGCCCCTCCGCCGCCGGCGTGAGGCGCAGGTAGGCCCCGAAGAGGTAGAGGTAGGGGATGAAGTAGATCAGGATCATGGTGTCCAGGAGGACGAGGTACGCCCGCTCCACCGTGGTGCCCTGGCCCAGGACCGAGAGGACGAGGAAGAAGGTGGCCAGGACGCCCTGGACGAGGATCGCCACGTAGGGGGTCTTCCACTTCGGATGGACCCGCCCGAACGCCGGGGGGAAGTACCGGTCCAGGCCGATCACGAAGGCCACCCGTGCGGGGCCGGCCAGCCAGGCGCCCACGCCCCCGAGATTGCCGATCACGTACATCGCCGCCGCCACCGGCGCCAGCCACACCAGGGTCACGCCCACGTCGCCGGCGCCGGCGTGGATCGCCTGGAGGAAGCCCGAGACGATGTTCAGCTCGCCGTGGGGAACGAGCCAGAGCACCGAGGCGGTGCCGGCCAGGTAGAGGAAAGCGATCAGGGGAAGGGCCGCGTAGATCGACCGCGGCAGGGACCGGTCCGCGTCGGCGGCCTCCTCGCCCATGCTGGCGCACAGCTCCAGCCCCGCGAAGGCGAAGGCGATCGAGGCCCAGAGGTTCAGCTCCGGGAGGTTCGAGAAGTCCGGCACCAGGTCCGCGACGGCGAAGGAGTTGGCCGCGGGCGCCCCGGAGAGGGCGGCCCAGACGCCCAGGACCACGAGCACCACGCCGGGCACGTAGGCCCCGAGGGCCCCCACGTTCTGGAGCCACTTCCCCGTGCTCATCCCCACGACGTTCAGGATCACCGCGGTCCACAACATGAGGAGGGTGGCCACAAGGACGTAGGTCCAATCCGACTCCAGCGCCGTGCCCCCCCCGCCCACCACGTAGGTGGCGATGACGGCGGTGGACATGAGGAGGTTCGCGGGATAGAGGACGTTGTTCGTCCAGTAGCACCATCCGCAGAGGAAGCCGTGGCCTTCGCCGTAGGCCCGCTTCGTCCAGAAGTAGATCCCCCCCTCCCGGGGGAAGCGGCTGGCCAGGTCCGCCACCGCCACGCCCTGGGGCAGGAAGAAGAGGAGGGCGGCCAGGAGCCAGAGGGTGAGCGCCGAGGGACCGCTGGCGGCCGACGTGGCGAGCCAGCGGAGGCTGAGCACCGCCACCACGTTGAAGAGGACCAGGTCCCGGAGGGAGAGGGCCCGGGGCAGGGCCTCCGTCGTGGAGGCGCCGGGTGCGACCTCCCTCAAGCGAGCTCCTCCAGGATCCCGTCCAGGATCTCCAAGGCTCGATCCACCTGGTCCTCGTTCACCACCAGCGGCGGCAGGAGGCGCACCGTGCTCTCGCCGGCCTCGAGGAGGAGGAGCCCCTTCTGGAACGCCCGGCGCACAACCTTCCGGGCCAGCCGCCCGTCGGGTGGAGGCGCGCCGCCCTCCGCTCCGCCGCCGTCGCCGGCACCGCTCACCGCCACGATCTCGATCCCCGCCATCAGCCCGATCCCCCGGACGTCTCCCACGACCCCGTGACGCGCCGCCAACTCCTCGAGGCCGGCCAGGAGGCGCTCCCCCACCCGGGCCGCCCGGTCGGCCAGCTCCTCCTCGACCAGCTCCAGCGTGGCCAGGGCCGCGGCGCAGCAGACCGGGTTGCCTCCGAAGGTCGAGCCGTGGGCGCCGCTGCCCCAGCGGTCCTGGGGCTCCCGGAACACGATCGCCCCCAGCGGCATCCCGGAGGCCAGCCCCTTGGCCGTGAGGAGGATGTCGGGCTCCACCCCGGCGTGCTCGCAGGCGAAGATCCGCCCGGTCCGGCCCACCCCGCTCTGGACCTCGTCGGCCACCAGGAGGATCCCGTGGCGGTCGCAGAGGGAGCGAAGCGCCCCGAGGTAGTCGGGCGGCGGGACGATGAAGCCCCCCTCTCCCTGGACGGGCTCGACGAAGACCGCCGCCACGTCCCGGGGGTCCACCCGGTGGGCGAAGAGGGTCTCCTCGATCGCCGAGACGCAGTGGAGCCCGCAGGAGGGGTAGGTCTTCCCGTAGGCACAGCGGTAGCAGTAGGCGTAGGGGACGTGGTGGATCCCGGGCACGAAGGGGCCGAAGCCGCGGCGCTGCTTCGCCTTCGACGACGTGAGGCTCATCCCCCCGTACGTGCGGCCGTGGAAGGCGCCGTCGAACGCCACCACCTCGGTGCGCCCGGTGGCATAGCGGGCCAGCTTCAGGGCGCCGTCCACGGCCTCGGTGCCGGAGTTGGTCAGGAAGACCCGCTTGGGCGTCGGCCCCGGCGCCAGCGCCGCCAGCCGCTCCAGCAGCTCCGCCAGCTCCGGGTAGTAGAAGTCGGTGCCGCAGATGTGGAGGAAGCGGCCCGAGGCCTCCCGGATCGCCTCCACCACCCGGGGGTGGGCGTGTCCGGTGGAGGCCACGCCGATCCCCGCCATGAAGTCCAGGTAGCGGTTCCCGTCCACGTCCTCCACCACCGCGCCCCGGCCCCGGGCCACCACCAGGGGGTACGCCTTGATGTAGCAGGAGGACGCGGCCCCCCGGTCCCGCTCGATCACCTCCCGGGCCCGGGGGCCCGGAGGCTCGACCGCGATGTGGGGAGCGTCCAGCCGATCCGGGGTCCCCGTGGGCTCGGCTCCCCCTTCGCTCAAGGGAGGTCCCCGATCACGGTCCGGCTCTGCTCCCGCATGAACTGCGCGACGTAGTAGGGGCCGCAGCCGCCCTTGCCGGTGGAGCCCGAGGCCTTCCAGCCGCAGAAGGGCTGGGCGCCGGGCCAGGCGCCGGTGGTAGCGCCCGTGTGCTTGTTCACGTAGCAGACCCCGGCCTCCACCTCCCGGAAGAAGCGCTCCACCTCGTCGGATCGGCCGGTGAAGATCCCCGCCGTGAGGCCGTAGTCCGCTGCGTTGGTCTCCTCGATCGCCCGGTCCAGGCTCTCCACCTCGCCCACCGCCAGGAAGGGGACGAAGAGCTCGTCCCGGAAGAGGGGGCTCTCCAGGGGGAGGGTCGCCACGGTGGGCGCCACGTAGTGACCCCGGGCCAGGGGCCCGTCCGTGAGGCGCCGGCCGCCGGTGACGACCTCGCCCTCCTTCCGGGCCCGCTCCACCGCCTCCTGGTAGCGCCGCACCGACGACTCCTCGATCACCGGCCCGAAGTTCACGTCCCGCTCCGTGGGGTCGCCGATCTCCAGCTCCCCGGTCCGCTCCAGGAGGAGCTCCACGAACGGGTCCCGGACATCCGGGTGGGCGTAGACCCGGGAGGTGGCACTGCACTTCTGGTTCTGCAGCCCCCACGCCCCCCGGGCCACGCCCTCGGCGGCGGCCTCCAGGTCCGCCGTGTCGGTGACGATCGCCGCGTTCTTCCCGCCCAGCTCCAGGAGGCAGGGCTTGATCCACGACTCGGAGAAGTGCCGGTGGATCCGGTGGCCCACCTCCCGGGAGCCGGTGAAGACGACCCCGTCCACGCCGTCGTGGCGCCAGAGGGCCTCGCCCACCGAGCCGTCGCCGTGGAGGAGGTGGAAGACGCCGGCGGGAATCCCCGCGTCCCGGTAGACCTGGTAGAGCCGCTGGCCCGTCCAGGGCGCCTGCTCCGCGGGCTTGTAGACCACGGCGTTGCCCGCCACCAGGGCCGCAGACGACATGCCCGCCGAGAGGGCCAGGGGGAAGTTGAAGGGGGCGATGCACGCGAAGACCCCGAAGGGGCGCAGGTGGTCGGTGTTTCGCTCCACGTCGGTGATCCGGTCCATCGTCCGGACGAAGCCGTCGGCCGCCTCCATCTGATCGCAGTAGTAGTCGATCAGGTCCGCCGCCTCCTCGGCGTCTCCCATCGCCTCGAGCCGGCTCTTCCCCACCTCCAGGCTCATGAGGGCCGCCAGGTCGTACTTCCGCTCCCGGATGAGGCCGGCGGCCCTGCGCAGCACCCCGATCCGCTCCCGCCAGCCCCGGGCGTCCCACGCCTCCTGGACGCGAGCGGCCACCCGCACCGCCCGATCCACGTCCTCCGCCCCCGCCGCGGCGAAGCGGCCCAGTGTCACCGACGTGTCGATCGGCGTCACGTCGGTGATCCACGCGTCGCCCGCGATCTCCTCGCCGTCCACCACGGAGGGATGATCCCCGCCTAGGGCCTCCCGCAGGCGGTCGAGAGCGTCGTCGAATGCGCCGTGGAACGCCTCCATGTCCACATGCGCCGAGGTGTAGGTGATCTTCTGCGCCGGCCCGCTCTGGTCGCTCATGCGTCCTCCATGGAGGTCGAGGTCCTTCGCACTTGGACTCAAGGACTCGGGGTAGGCCCCACGCTACGGGCGCCGGGGAGGCGGCGGCAAGCGGAATGGGCCGCGGGCAGGCGCCGGAGGTCCGTCCGATCGAGGTGATCGCCGGTGGGAGCGGCACTCCCGCTCGTGAGGAAGGGCGAGCCCTCTCCCCCCGGGACATTCGACGCGGCGTCGCGGCCAAGTCCGTCGTGAGGAAGGGTGAGCCCTCTCCCCGGGGCATTCGACGCGGCGCAGCCCGGCGGCGTGCCTAGGGACGAAGTCTCGGCGCCGCGTCGCATAGCGAGCCCCGAAGGAAGATCCCGGCAGCTGAGGCGAGCGGCCCAGGGGGAGAGGGCTCGCCCTTCCGAAACCCCTACCGGTAGAACAGCTCCACCAGCACCAGCGGCACGAAGGGCACGTACGTCACCAGCAGAAGCACCGTCACCAGCACCGCCACGAACCACAGGTTCACCTTGCTCACCTCCCAGATGTCGGCCTTCGCCACCGAGCACGCGGTCACCAGCACGCTGGCCACCGGGGGCGTCTGCTGGCCGATCCCCAGGTTCAGGGTGACCACGATCCCGAAATGGACCGGGTCGATCCCGGCGGCCCGGACCAGGGGCATGACGATGGGCACCACGAGGATGATCGCCGCGGCGGAGTGCAGGAAGAGCCCGATCACCAGGAAGAAGAGGTTGAGGAGGGCCAGGATGAAGAGCCGGCTCTCGGTCAGGGACATGATCCCGGCGGCCACCCGCTGGGGCACCTGCATCTCGGTCAGGTAGTCCCCCAGGAGCGCCGAGGTGGCCACCAGGAGCATGACCACGGCCGTCTGCACGCCCCCGTCCAGGGCCGCGGCCCGCAGCTCGGCCCAGTCCAGCTCCCGGTAAACCACCCCTCCCACCAGGAGCGCAGCCACCACGGCCAGCCCGGCCCCCTCGGTGGCCGTCACCCACCCCGTGAAGATCCCCCCCAGGATGATCACCGGCAGCGTCAGCGCCCAGAGGGACTGGCGGAAGGTCCGCCCGAGGCGCCGGAGCCGGAACGCCTCCTCCACCGGGTAGTCGTGGCGGAGCGCCAGGTAGAAGGCGACGCCCATCATGAGCCCGCCGCCGATCACCCCGGGGATGATCCCCGCCACGAAGAGCTCCACGATCGAGCTCCCGGACATGACCCCGTAGATGATCATGGGGATCGAGGGCGGGATGATCACGGCCAGGGTCGCCGACGACGAGGTCACGGCGGCGGCGAAGGCCCGGGGGTAGCCCTTCTCCCGCATGGCGGGGATGAGGATCGAGCCCAGGGCCGCCACGTCGGCCACCGCCGAGCCCGAGATCTCGGCGAAGAAGAGCGAGGCGCCGATCGTGACCATGGAGAGGCCGCCCCGGATGAAGCCGAAGAGCGCCGAGGCGAAGGCGATGAGCCGCCGGGAGATCCCCGAGGCGTTCATGATCGCCCCGGCCAGGATGAAGAGGGGGATGGCGATCAGGGGGAAGTCCGTGGCCCCGTCGAAGAGCACGAGACCCACGTTGGGCAGGACCGACACCCCGCCCGAGGCCACCATCGCGATCGCCGCCACCACTCCCAGCGCCACGGCGATCGGCACGTCGATCACCACCAGCGCCAGGAGAGCGAGGAAGAGGAGCCCGAGGGTCATTCGGCGGCTTCTCTCGCCTCGTCGGAGAGGACGAATCCCTCCCCCTCCTCGGGGGGGCGGCGGAGGGCCTCGGGCGCGCTCAGGAGCTGAGCCACGATGTAGAGGACGGCCCCGATCGGGATCACCGACTGGGCCACCCGGGCCGGCACCCAGGGAAGGCTGACCAGGGCCGTCCCCTCGAGGATCACCAGGACCCGCCAGCCCGCCCACGCTGCCACGGCGAAGAACGTCAGGATGACGACCTCGCCGACGAGGAAGAGAGGCATGCGCACCCGGTCGGGCAGCGCCGCCATGACCGTGGGAAAGCCGATGTGGGCCCGCTTCAGGGCCGCCAGGGCGGCGCCGTAGTAGGTGAGCCACGCCAGGAGGATCGAGGCCACCTCGTCGTACCAGACCAGGGCCGCGCCGACCTTCCGGAAGCCCACGCCCACCACCACCACAGCGGCCAGGGCCGCGATGAGGAAGAGGACCACGGCCTCCAGGAAGCGCTCGAGGCCGCGGCGGATCTGGTCGAGGCTCTCCCTCACGGGGTCCCGCCGGAGGGCGTCCCGGCGTCGGCCTCCCCGGACGTGGAGGCGGCGGGCTCGGCGGCGTCCGGCGCGGCCTCGGCCTCTCCGGCCTCGGCGGACCGGGCCCCCTCGACCAGCGCCTCCCCCTCGGGCACCGACCCGGCGAACTCCTCGTAGATCGGGCCCGCGGCGTCCAGGAACGCCTCCCGGTCCGCCTCGTTCACGTCCATCCCCGCCGAGTCGAGCCGGGCCAGGAGCTCCCGATCCATCCGGGCCGCGGTCTCGTGGACGAAGGCCCGGGTCGCCCGGGCCTCCTCCTCGAGGATCCGGCGCACGTCCTCGGGGAGGCTCCCCCAGTGCCGAGCCCCCACCGTCACGTACGCCGGTGTGTACACGTGGCCGGTAAGGGAGAGATAGTCCTGGACCTCGTGGAGCCGGGTCGCCCAGATCTGGGCCAGGGGGTTCTCCTGGCCGTCCATGACCCCGGTCTGGAGGGCGATGAAGACCTCGGAGAGGGCCATGGGCGTCGGGTTGGCCCCGAACGCCTGGAAGAGCTTCACCCGCCAGCGTCCCCGGGGCGTGCGCAGCTTGATTCCCCGGAGGTCCGCGGGCGCCTCGATCGGCCGCACGTTGTTCGTCACGTGGCGGAAGCCGTTCTCCCACACGGCGATGATCCGGTAGCCCTGCTCCTCGGCCAGCGGCACCAGCTCGGGCCAGACCACCGCCTCCTCGATCGCCCGCATGTGCTCCCGGTCCCGGACCAGGTACGGCATCTCGAAGAGCCCGAAGGCGTCGACCTGCGACGACATGACGGTGGAGGGGAGGGCGAAGTCCACGGTGCCGAGCTTGAGCTTCTGGAGGAGGACCTCGTCGCCGCCGAGCTGGCTCGACCCGAAGACGGTGACCCGTGCCCGCCCCTCGAGGCGCTCATCGGCCCGACGGGCGAACTCCTCGGCGGAGCGGGCGAAGAGGGAACCCGGCTCCCCCACGTGTCCGAAGGTCAGCTCGAGCGCCTCCCCGTCCCCGCGCCGATCCCCGCTTCCCCCGCCGCACGCCAGGGCCGCCGCGACGGCGGCCGTGATCGCCAGGGCCGCTCCCCGTCTCATGGATCCCCTCCCCCGTCCGATGTGTCCCTCAGGTGGTCGATCGCCGCCTGGACTCCCCCCGCATCGTGGGGCACGCCCGCCAGGCCGAGCCCCATCTCCACGGCGGCCAGGGCCCCGAGGAGCCACGGCTCGTTGAGGTCGCCGAGGTGTCCGATCCGGAACGCCCGTCCCTCCAGGCGCCCGAGGCCCTTCCCCAGGGAGATGCCCAAGCGATCCAGGGCCAGGGCCCGAAAGGCCTCGGCGTCCGAGCCCTCGGGGACGAGCACCGAGGTGACGGTGCTCGAGTGGGCGCCCTCCCGGGCGCAGACCGTCTCGAGCCCCCACGCCCGCACCGCGCGGCGTGTCGCCTCGGCGAAGCGCTGGTGGCGTCGGAAGACCCGCTCCATCCCTTCTTCACGCAGCATCTCCAGGGCCTCGTCCAGCCCGAAGAGGAGGTTGGTGGCCGGCGTGTAGGGAAAGAAGCCGTCCCGGTTCCTTTCCCGCATCGCCCCCCAGTCCNNCCCGGGCGGCCGCATCCGCCGCCCGGGGGCTCACCGCCGTGAACCCCAGCCCGGGGGGGAGCATGAGCCCCTTCTGGGAGCCGGACACCGTCACGTCCACCCCCCACGCGTCGTGGCGGTACTCCATCGCCCCCAGGGAAGAGACGGCGTCCACCATGAAGAGCGCGGGATGATCGGCCGCGTCGATCGCCCGGCGAACCCCGGCCACGTCGGCGCGGACCCCCGTGGACGTCTCGCTGTGGACGAGGAGCACCGCCCGGATCTGCCTCTCGGGGTCGGCGGCCAGGCGCTCCTCCACCGAGACCGGGTCGGGAGGGAGGCTCCAATCCCCCTCGAGGCCCTCCACCTCCAGGCCCAGCCCACGGGCCACGCGGCCCCACTTCTCGGCGAAGAAGCCGTTGGCCAGGAGCAGGATCCGGTCGTCCGTCTCCAGGGTGTTGGTCAGGGCCGCCTCCCACGCTCCGCTGGCCGATGAGGGGAAGACGAACACCTCGTGGTCGGTCCCGAAGACCTCCTCGAGACCGTCCAGGATCCTCCGCGTCATCCGCCCGAACCCGGGACCCCGATGGTCGATCGTGGGCCGGCCGATCGCCTGTAGGATCCGGTCCGGCACGTTGGACGGGCCCGGGAGCTGGAGGAAGTGTCGGCCGGGGCGTCGGGGCATGGCGGCTCCTGGTGATCGCTGGCTGGCGCAATCTTTGGCCCGGAGTCCCCGCGGACAACTGGGCCCGCTCCCGGGCCGGCTGGCCGCCGGGCCCCGCCGCCGACATATTGCCGGCCGATGCCCTTCTCAGACGCCCTCGCACACGACCACCCCGCGGTGCGGCGCCTCCGGCGGGAGCTTCAAGGCGAGCTCCACCTGGACCGCTTCACCCGTGGCCTCTACGCCACCGACGCCTCCATCTACCAGATCGAGCCCCTGGCGGTGGTGATCCCCCGGACCGAAGAGGACCTGGCGCGAACCGTGGAGGTGGCCGCCGAGCACGAGTTGCCCGTGGTGCCCCGGGGAGCGGGGACCTCCCAGGGCGGCCAGGCGATCGGACGGGGGCTGGTGGTGGACACGAGCCGCCATCTCCGCCAGGTGGTCGGCGTCGATCCGGAAGCCGGCACCGCCGTGGTCCAGCCCGGCCTGGTCCTGGACGCCATGAACCGCCGGCTCCGGCCCCGGGGCCTCCACTTCCCCGTCGATCCCGCCACCGGGAGCCGGGCCACCCTGGGCGGGATGGCGGGCAACAACTCCGCCGGGGCCCGCTCGATCCGCTACGGGATGATGGTGGACAACGTCCGCGCCGCGGAGGCCGTCCTGGCCTCGGGCCGGCGCGTTCGGCTGGGACCCGTCGAGGGCGAGGGCGACGGCCTCACCGTAGACGGCCGGTCCCCCTCCGCCGAGATGGCGCGCATCGTGGAGCGGCTTCGTGACCTCCACGGCCGAGAGGCCGAGGAGATCGTCCGACGCTTCCCCCGGATCCCCCGCGACGTAGCCGGATATCGCCTGGACCGTCTCTCGGACGGCCCCTTCAACCTGGCCCGCCTCCTCGTCGGCTCCGAGGGGACTCTCGCCCTCTTCACGCGGCTCCACCTGGAGCTGGCCCCCCTTCCCTCCCATCGATCCCTGGGGATCTGCCATTTCACCGACGCGGTGGCCGCCGCGGCCTTCGTGCCCGAGCTCATGGAGCTCGACCCCAGCGCGGTGGAGCTGGTGGACCGCCGCCTCCTGGAGCTGGCCCGCAGGAACCCCGCCTTCCGACCGCGGGTCGAGCGCTTCGTCGCGGGAGATCCGGGGGCGCTCCTCGTGGTGGAATTCTCCGCCGACGATCCGGTCGCGGTCGGCCGAGGGATGGACGGCCTCCGGGAGCTGATCGGCGAGGGCGGCGAGGGATCGCCGGTGGTGGAGGCCACGGAGCCCGAGCTCCAGGCGGCGGTGTGGGCGGTCCGGAAGGCGGGCCTGAACATCGCGATGTCCGTGAAGGGCGGCCGGAAGCCGATCGCCTTCATCGAGGACTGCGCGGTGCCCGTCGAGTACCTGGCGGAGTACGTGGAGCGCCTCGAGGAGATCTTCCAGCGCCACGCCGTCGAGGGCCTCTGGTACGGCCACGCGTCGGTGGGCTGCCTCCACGTGCGGCCCGCCCTGAACATCAAGGATCCCCGGGACGTGGGCACGATGCGAGCCGTGGCCGGGGAGGCGTTCGAGCTGGCCCGGGCGCTGGGCGGGACCCACTCCGGCGAGCACGGAGACGGGATCATCCGCTCCGAGTTCCACCGTCCCCTCCTGGGCGACCGGATCGCCGACGCGTTCCGGGAGGTGAAGGAGACCTTCGATCCCCGGGGCGTGTTCAATCCCGGGAAGATCGTCGATCCCCTCCCCATGGTCGATCGGACGCTCTTCCGCTACGGCCCCGGCTATTCCGCGGACCGGGTGATGCCGGTGCTGGACTGGTCCGAGTGGGGCGGCCTCGGGGGCGCCGTGGAGATGTGCAACAACAACGGCGCCTGTCGGAAGACGGAGCCGGGGGTCATGTGTCCGTCCTACCGGGCGACCCGGGAGGAGAAGGACGTGGTGCGGGGACGGGCCAATACCCTCCGTCTCGCGATCTCCGGCCAGCTCGGCGAGGGGGCGTTCACGTCGGACGGGGTCCGGGAGGTCCTGGACCTCTGCGTCTCGTGCAAGGCGTGCCGGAGCGAGTGCCCCACCGGGGTGGACATGGCGCGGATGAAGATCGAGTTCCTCCACCACTACCGGAAGCGCCACGGCCTCCCCCTTCGGGCGCGGCTCGTGGCCTTCCTCCCCCGCTACGCGCCCTGGGCGGCCCGCCTCGCCCCCCTGGCCAACCTCCGCAACCGCCTCCCTCCCCTTCGCTGGATCGGCGAGAAGGCCCTCGGCTTCTCCGCCCGCAGGCGCCTGCCCGAGTTCCGCCGGGACTGGTTCGGGAGCCGGCCGGGGGAGAGAGCGGGTGTCGGCCGGCCCCGGCAGGGCGAGGACGAGGGGCTTCCCCCGGTCGCCCTCTTCGTGGACACGTTCACCCGCTGGTTCGAGCCCGAGATTCCCCGGGCGGCGGTTCGGGTCCTCCGGGACGCCGGCCGGAGCGTGCGGGTCGTGGGACCCGAGGACCGGGGACAGCGGCCCCTCTGCTGTGGACGC
>JABAHS010042801.1_pt1 | contig 14242 bp, 9 predicted proteins | sample 7062111 | NCBI WGS metagenome assembly JABAHS01 (sample SAMN14534600, study PRJNA622989) | marine sediment metagenome | biome: marine biome [ENVO:00000428]; feature: marine pelagic biome [ENVO:01000023]; material: deep marine sediment [ENVO:00002113]; isolation source: pool of 4 deep marine... | reverse complement strand
CGCAGTAGCCGCGAGCGATCGCGCCGAGCGCCTGCGTGCATCAGGCTCGTCGTGCGCTTTTGTCGGTAGCGATAACCCCTCGTCATTGAAATACCTCCTGATTCACGCTGGACGTCCCCGAGTCCGGGCATGCGTATGGCAACGCCCGGGTGAGAAACGGCGGACATCGCCCTGCTACAGATAGCCATGCTCTGTGTACCAGGCGACGGTGCGCCGCATGCCCTCCTCGAGGGTGATCTCGGGCCGATAACCCAGGACCCGTTTGGCCTTCTCTATGTTGAACGCCCGGTTGTTGCGGAAGAAGCGAACACGCCGCTTGTGCAGCGGCGGCTCGATGCCGAGGGACACACACAGCGCCTCGACCAGGCGTGCCAGATGCCACAACGGGGCATAAGGCAAACGAATCACCGGAGCCTCGACCCCCAGGGCGCGCGCCGCCGTGGCGACGTAATCACGCAGGGGCAGATAAGCCTCGCCGCCGATGATGAACGTCTCGCCGTCGATGCCCGGCGTGTCGGCGGCCAGGCGAAAGCCACGGACNNTATGATGAACGTCTCGCCGCCGATCCCCGGCTTATCGGCAGCCAGGCGAAAGCCCCTGACGACATCGTCGATGTAAGCGGCGTGGAACAAGGCCGAGCCGTCGCCGAGCAGGAAGAAGCGCCGCTTTGCCAACAGCTTGAACATTTTCAGCATGCGCAGGTCGCCGGGCCCGTAGAGCGAGCACGGCCGCACGATGACGATCTCGGTATCGCTGTCGCCGGCCCTGCGGCGACAATACTGCTCGGCCTCGAGCTTCGTCTCCTGATAGAGATCACCGGGATTGAAGGGCGATTTCTCGGTGCACGGAATCTCCAGCACATCGCCGTGCACCCCGATCGTCGAGCAGTGAACCAGGCGACGCACCTTGGCGGCGATCGACTCGTCCACCACGCACTCGGTGCCGCCGACGTTGACCCTGCGATAGCTCTCCGGGGGGCCGGAGGCCGAGCGGAAATTCGACACCAGATGAAACACGGTGGAACAGCCCCGCACGAGCTCCCGCACCGCGTCGCGGTCGGTGATGTCACCGGTCACGATGCCGTCGACCCGGCTCTCGAAGCGGGCCGCCCGGCGTGCATCGCGGGCGAGGAGGCGAACCCGCCGGCCACTTCCCAGCAGCGACTCCGTGAGGGCGCCGCCGAGGAAGCCGGTGGCGCCGGTCACGCCGACGCAGGTTTCGTTGTTGGAGGCCATCACATCAAGAAAGGGCGGCTTCGCAGCCAGTGGCAGGCCGGATCTGCAAACCGGGCCCGACGCATCGTACTCGAAATTCCGGGACCTTTGAAACCGCGCCTCGATCTACTATTCTCTCTCCTTGCTGGACGAACGTAGTAGTATCCGCGCGTCGGGGGCCCCGGACGGCTTTGCCGACGGCGGTCGAGCGGAGATTCTTATCCCATGAGGGGGACAACTCGATTCCGCCCGCGGAGCGCCCGTGGCAGTCCCGCGCCGGGCATCCGACCGGCGGGACACCTGGCAAAGGCGTGCCTCGTCGCGATATTCATCGGCCTGGCGGCGGGCCCTGCCAGGGCTCAGTCGACCATCGCCGTCATCGATACCGGGGTCGCGATCTTCCCACCGCTGCAGAACTTCCTCGTCCCCGGCTTCAATTTCTACAATGGCAACGACGACACCCGCGACGACAGCCGCAACGGCCACGGCACCACCGTCGCCCTGGTGATCAACGAGCAGGCCCCCGGAACCCTGATCATGCCGGTCAAGGTCACCGGCCCGAACTTCGAGAGCAGCACCGGCGTCCTCGATGCCGGCATCAACTTCGCGGCGGCCGACCCGAGAGTGGTCGTGATCAACAAATCCGAGGGTGCCCAGGCCTCGCCGCAGGTTCTCGGCGCCGCCGCCGCCGCCGGCAAGATCATCGTCGTGCCGGCGCTCAACAGCGCCGGGCCCTCCCCCCAGGGCGACGCCCTGGCGGTGCCCCAGCTGGGCGGCCGCGGCATCGTCGCCATCGGGCTGGACGGCGCGGGCGGCATTCTGCTCAATTCCAACCGGGCGGGAACCCTCGCTCGGTTCTCGCTGTCGGCCCCCGGCGTCAATCAGTTCAGCCCCGTATTCGGCTCTTCGTTTGCAACGGCCCACATCTCGGCCGCCGCCGCCAGGCTCAAGGCGGCGGCGCCGCAGCTCAGCGCCGAGCAGATCGTGCAGCTGCTGTTCGAGACCGCAGATGATCTCGGCGCCGCCGGCGTCGACTCGGTCTACGGTCACGGCCGCGTCAACGTCGAGCGTGCCCTCGACCCCCAGGGCGGCATCGGGGTCGGCGGCGGCTCCTCGAGCTCCGGCGGCGGCAGCGGCCCCGCGGTGGCGGTGGCGGCGCTGGGCATCGGTGGTGCCATCGGCTACGCGATCACGCAGCGCAACAAGGACGATCTGGCGCAAACCCTCGTCATAGACGGCTACGGCCGCGGCTACTACGTGGACCTGGCCCAGTGGGTCACGTTCCGCAGCAACGCGGCCCACGTGAAATCCGTGCTGGACGCACTGGACGACGAAGTGATCGTCGACACCTTGATCGACAACGGACAAGCGCAGCTTTACGGCGTCGTATCCCGTCACATCGAGGACAATCCGCAGGCGCTGCCGGCGGCGCTCGATCCGTTCGAGGCGCCCGTGGAGAGGGTGAGCATGTCCTTCGCCGGCTCCAGCGCCGACGGTTCCCGCTACAGCTTCGGCTTCAACTCGCTGCCGAGAGAAAGTTTTGGTGCCGCGGCCGCCGCACAAACTGCCTTCGGTGGCATATCGTTCCTCTCCGACGACGCCTTCTCGGCGCCGTTCTTCGGCTTCGGCGAGGCGGGGTTCGGCTCGCAGGTCGGCTACCGTGTGAGGCCCGATGTGGAGCTCAAGTTCGGTATAGCGCAGGTCGACGACAACGAGCGCTTCGGCCTGCGTAGCGACAGCGCGTTGTTCGAAGGGACCCTCGAGCGCGAGAGCTTCTCGCTGAGCGCTCAATTCGGTTACTTGGAGGAAGACGGCAGCCTTTTCGGCGGATCCTCCGATGGCGCGCTGAGCGTCGACGGTGCGAGCACCTGGTCACTAGGATTGTCCGGTGCACTGCAGCTCGTGCCCGGGACCTACCTGCTGGGAAACTACACTCAGGGCTACACCCACGTGGAGGACCGATCCGAAACTCTGCTGCAGAATTTCACCGACCTGGGCAGCAATGCCTTCGGCCTCGGGGTAGTCTCGAACGACGTCTTCGGCCGGGGCGATCAACTCGGCATCGCATTCTCGCAGCCCCTGAGGGTCACCAGCGGCAGCGCGGATCTCGACGTCCCCTACGCACTGGACCTTGAAGGCACCATCTACCGGAACAGCAAACACATCGACCTCGAGCCCGAGGGTACGGAGCACGTCTACGAAATGTACTACCAGTACCGCAAGAGGGGCACGAGCGTAGGCGCTCACCTGCTGCACCGCCAGAATGCGTATCATGAGGCCGGCGGTGACGACGACACCGCGCTGGTGACGAGCCTTAAGTTCCGATTTTGAGGCACCGCCGGGCCCGCGCCCGCCTACGGGGCGGCTCGGGCAGCGGTCGACCCTGCGGCAAACGCCGGCGCTTGGTCGCCGATGCGGCGCTCCGGGCACAGTACCCCGCCGCGCCGGCTCACGGCGCCCATCGCCCTCCGGAGAACTGACTGCGACCACACCGCGCCTTGTCCCTGAGCTCACAACGGCCTTTCCCGCCGCCGGACGGGGCCACGCACATCGGGGTGCTGCGTGAGCATGCGGTCACGCTCGCGTGCGCGGCTCTCGCCAGCGTGCTGTTGTCGCTGTGGGCGTTCGCCGTCGACGACGTCATCAATCGCGACGGCATCGCCTACATCGAAGCCGCGGAACGGCTGTGGCAGGGCGTCGGCGCGCGTTCCGCCGCCCTCACCGACGCCCCTGCCTACCCGGCGCTGATCGCGCTGGTTCACGGCCTCACCGGCAGCAGTTACGTAAGAGCCGCTCACCTCATCGGCGCCGTGATCGATACCCTCGTGGTGACGGCGTTCCTGGTGCTCACGGCGAGAACCGGCGCACCTCGCCGGGTGATGCCGGCGGCGGCGGCCGTAATCGTGCTGTTCGCGGGTACAAACGCACAGCGCGCCGGTGTCAGCCCCGACGCGGTTTTTTGCCTCTTCTACCTGCTCGCGCTCATCTACCTGCTCAAGCTCCTGCGTGACGGGCAGCGCAATCGGCGCCACGGGCTGCTGGCGGCGGTGTGCATGCTCGCTGCCTCGCTCTTCGGCATCGAGGGGCTCATCCTGCTCACCGTGACCGCGGCGGTGTTGACGCCTTATCTCTACCGCGGCCGACGACGAGCGGCGGTGGCGGTGCTCGCCTTCGCCGCGGGCGGAGCCGGCGTCGTCATCGTTGCCGGATGGTGGGCTTTCGCATCCGCCGCCGGGGAGGCCGGCGGCGGGCCTTTCGCGGCGGCGGCGACCGGGCTCGAGCACATTCGCAGCGCCGTGGCGGCGAGGGTCGATCTGGTGCAGACGCACCTGCTCGGCCGGGACGCGGGCGACTACGCTTACGCGGCCTTGCTGTTCGCCGCCCTGACCGTCGTGGCGGCGGAGCTCTTGGCAAGGCTCTCCCTCGTCCCGGTGTTGGTGCTCAGCTACGCGGCCCACCGACGCGTGCCGTTTGCCGATCCGGCGGTGACGCGCGGATGGCTGGGCCTCGTCGCCGTGCTCGGGGGGTTGTCCTTGCTGAGCTCCCTGCTCACGCTGCTGCCGCCGTCGCGCTTTTCCCAGGCACTGGCGCTGACGGTCCTCGTGCCCGTGTCTTTCGCACTGGTCCGCCTGTACGAGGACCTGCGACGGCGCTCGGCGCGACCGCTCCTGGCGATCATAGGCCTGCCCCTGCTGCTGGCCGGGCTCGTCGTCGGCGGCATCAGCGCCCTTTACTCCCACGGCTCGGAGCGCTACCTGAAAGAAGCCGGCGAGTTTCTCGCCCGCACGCTACCGCCGGCAGCCCGAATCTACACCGACGATGCGCTTATCGCGTTCTACAGCGATCGCGGTGTCGAGGCCCACGACTATGTCGAAGACCCGAAGAGGCTGATCCACGTCATCTACGACGCCTGGCACGGCAACGATTATGTGGCTTTCAACGTCAGGGCAGGGTCCGCGGGCCGGCGAGAGCTCATCAAGGGCTACCTGCACCTCGAGCCGACGCGGGAGTTCTCCAACGAGCGTGGCGATTACGTCATGATCTACCGCACGGGCGACTGAACGCCCCGCGCGGCGGGTGGAGCTTGCGGGGTGAGCAGTCTATTCGCGAGCGAATGCGTCGCGGCGGTCCCTGACGTTGCGCGCGGNNGATGCCGTCCATGACCTTGACGCCCGCGCCCAGCCAGGCGTGATCGCCAATCTTGATGCCGCGAATCGTCTGCCCCTGATCCATCACGGGAATGTCGGTGCGCTCGCTCTTGTGGGTGCCGCCTCCGATCACGTAGCAGTATGCCGCGAACAACACCTTCTCACCGATCGTCACGGTTCGCCCGGACTGAACGAAGCAGCTCATCGCCAGATTCGAGCCATCGCCGATACGGATGTCGCCGTCCTTGCAGCTCAGCACCGTGCCGCGGCCGATCAATACGTTGCGACCGACGAAGATCCCGCTGTTGTCGGCGCCCTTGGCGTCGAGAACGGCAAAGTCGTCGATCATGGCGCCGTCGCCAAGATGGATTTTGTGCAGATGGCGAAAAGTTACTCCGCGCCCGATGATCACCCCGCGACCGACAGAGCCGAGAAACAAGGGCGCCAGTGTCTTNNTCCTGGTACTTGCGCAGCGCCGAGGTGCTCTGGTCACTCAACGCACCCTGCAGCCGCGTCTGCCCCCCCTGCGTGTCGTACTCCAGCGGACCGGGTCGATCGGGTTGCGTCACAATGGCTTCTCTTTCGTGGGAGCGTGGCTATCGGCGCACGCTCGGATTCTATACGATCCTTTCGTAGTAGCGATCCACGGCATCGATATTCGCCTGTCGCACGGCGTCGTTCCAGCCGAAGTGGCCCGTCATCGTGTCGGCGAAGTAGGCGATGGTCTCCGCCGTCGGCCGTGCCCGGCCGCCGATGCCGGTGCGACGCACCAGGGCGTCGCACAGCGTCCAGGCAGACTCGTTCTCGAGAACGTAGCGAAGTTCTGCCTTGATCGAGTCCGCGACCCCCGGGATGGTTTCGGCCATGCGCGCGTCGCGCGCCGCGATCCGCATGATCGCGTCGAGCTTGCTCCCATAGAGACCCGCCAGCCGCGCGACCGTGCGCGCGTCGGCGGTCCCTTCGTACTCCTGCGTCTTCGCTTGCACGAGGGTGTCGAGCGTGCCGACGTCACCTCCGTGGAGCGTGGCCTCGGGCATCGGCCGCCCGTCGGGCTGGTCGCCGAGGTGCTCAACGACGCGTCGCAGCGCTTTGCGCGCCACGCGTCGCGCCGTGGTGTACTTCACTCCGACGACAGCGATCAGGCCCGTTCCCCGGCCGGCCCGGCGAACCTCGAAGATCCTCTCCTTCTCGCTCAGCCGCTCGCCGGCGGCGACACCCGGCGCGTGCTCCGCCGGCAGCAGCCCCGTGTGCACCAGCGCGATCTCCTCCTCGCACAGGGGGCCGCCGGGAAAGGTTGCTTCGATGTCGCGCAGACATACGGACAGCTCCGCACGCGTCAGGCACGGCGGGCCTCCCGGGTGCGCGCTGCAATCCCCGGGAAAGTACCAGGTCCCGATCAGGGTTCTCCCGTCCCAGGGCGCCGCGAACAGCAGACGCTGCTCGCCTGCCTCGGCACGCGACGCCCGCCCGACAGCAACATCCGACAGCCGCCGCGTGGTGACGATGTTGGCCGCACGCACGAAACGGGGCGCGGCGGCCGGGTCCCCGTGGCAGGTCGCCAACAGCCCCGGCAAGGACGCCCCCGCGGCAACGACGACGCTGCGTCCCGTCACGCTCGCAACGCCCCCGGTCAGGACGTCGCGCACGCGCACTCCATACACCCGACCCTCGCGAACAAGCAGCTTTTCGACCTCGGCATAGTTGCAGGCGTCGGCGCCGCGCTCTTGCGCCGAGAGGACGAACGCGAGGCCGAGCCGTTCGGCGTTGACCACCTGCGCGTCATGCCACAACGCCGCGCCGCTCAGCCCGGGCTCGTTCGCCAGCCAGGGCACCCGCCGCAGGCACTCGGCCTTGTTGAGAATGCGATTGCGCCCCATCGCCGCCGCGCCGGGACCCTGAGCGGCGCGAATGGCATCGAACGCCAGCCAGGCGAGGCCGGCCGCCCACCGGCTGCGCAGCATCATTCCGCTCGTCGGCGTGAGACAAGACAACGGCCGCACGAGGTGGGGCGCCAAGCGCATGAGCGCGTCGCGCTCGGCCACGGACTCCCACACCCGCTTTAGGTCAAGCGTCTGCAGGTAACGGATACCGCTGTGAATGACCTTGAGCGTGTTAGCCGATGTCTCAGCGCAGTAATCACCGCGTTCGAGCAGAATCGCTGAAAAACCCTGCCTCGCCGCCTCCCACAAGAGCGCGCAGCCGTTGATTCCACCGCCAACGACGATGACGTCGTAACTGCGCCCGGTGTCGATCCGCTCGGCGGCTGCGTGCACGACGTCAGCGGGTCTCATGGCGACGGCGCCCCGGTTCCGAGACCGTCGTAGATGCGGTTTACCGTCTCGCGGAAACTCTCGTAGCTGTGTTCACGGCGAACGCGGCTCTTCGCAGCCGCCGCCAGGCGCTCNNCTTCGGGTGCCGCCAAAGCGGCGGTGTCGTCGTCGAGCACCTGCGTGTGAGTGGCGAGTCGGGTCGCCAGAATTGGCACACCCGAGTCCATGTAGGAATAGATCTTCATCGGCGTGTTCACGCCCTGCGTGCGCGGCGACACCAGCACGTCCGCCTGGCGCAGGTAGTAACCGAGCCCGGACAACGGCCGCGGACCGAGCAGATGGACGCGCGCGGCGATTTTGAGCGTCGCCGCCGTGCTTCGGTGATGCTCGATATCCGCCTCACTGCCGCCGATCACCACCAGATCCATGTCGTCGCCGCCCGACAGTGCCCTGGCGACGCTCTCGAGAAGCAGCGTTATACCCTGATACGGCTCGAGATTGCCGACGTACATCACGATCGGCCCGCGCACGCCAAGGCTCTCTCGCAGCGCCTCGCCGCCTTCGGCCGCCGGGTCGGCCGGCATCGCCAGCGACACGTCTCTGAGCACTTCGATGCCGTCTGCGCGGTAGCGGGATGCCGTCGTTGCCAGTGCGTCGCACATGGGCACCACGACCCGCGCATGGCGCATGGGCAGAGACTCCAAGGCCGCCATCAGGCCCTGCAGAATCCGCAACTTCGGGTACTTGTCGACGATCTGCCGCGAGATGAGCGAATCCATGTCGTAGACGTAGGGGACGGAAAACAAGGGGCAGAGGACAGACGCCATCATGCCCGCCTCTTCCACGGCGTGAACCACGTCGTAGCGACCGCTACGCAGCAGGCGCACGAAGCGAAAGAACAGCGCCGCGTCGCAAGCGAGCTTCTTGCCGGAGAAACCAGGCGGCACGGCGGTAACGCGGAACCACGGCCGGCAGCGGTGGATCGTCAGTCCCGGGTAGCTTCGGTCCTGGCCCTCGTGAAACGTCAGCAGGTCCACCTGCGCATCCCTTTCACTTAGAGCGCGCAGCAGAAGGTCCACCGCGATGGGGGTGCCTCGCTCCTGATAGAACGGGTGAGGCGCAACTACCAGTACACGCATCTGCGGGCGTAAAGCCTCAGCGAGGTGACCGGACACTCACGGTCGACAACGCGACCACGACGAGTCGTGACACACGAAACGCTCGGGGATGCTGTCGTTGCGAACCCCCGGGATCGAGAACGCGCTCCTGGCGGCGATGACGAGTGCCAGGGCGACGAAAAGGTAACGCGCCGGGCGATTCGCTCCGCCGAGCGTAACGATCACTATCACCGCGACGGCCAGCGCAATCTGCAGCGCGGCGGCGGCAATCAACGTGTGGTTGCGGTAGTAAATCTCGACGGTGTGCTCCCCGGGCGGCAATTTGAAAGCCATGAAGCTGTAGTTCGCCCGCAGCAGCTCGGAGGGCTCGCCGTCGATCTCGAGACGCCAGCGCTCGGAGAAGCCGTAGGGCACGGATATCAGGGTCTGCTCGTCCGCCGACACCACCATCTTAAGCCGATTGGTGAAGACGCCGAGATCCCGTATGACGCAGTTCCGTGTCAGTGCGCCCTCAAGGCCCGTGGGCACGACGGTCGCCACCGGTCGGTCGAGGTCCGCCGCGATCGAGGCAAACCTCTCCAGCAGCGCCTCATCGCTCGCTTCCACCACAGCGTCGCTCGCGCAGTAGGCCCTCGCCAGCGGCGACGCGATTCTATAGATGAAATGCCCGTTCGCTTCACGGTCCAGCGTCACCGCCGCGGACCGCAGCTCGCGGTCGCTGATCACGTACTTGACGTTGAGCAGCCTCAACACGTCGAGGTCGCCGAAAAACAGGAACAATATGCCGTTCACGGTGACGTGCGCTTCTCCATAAGCGTGCTTGATGAAGTCGAGGTAGCGTCTGGGGGCGACGGTGGAGTAGCCGCCGATCGTCGCCAGACCGTAGTAGCTCAGCATGTTGGGATGATACAGCGGTTTCTCCGCCAGAACCGCGACTCGAAAGACGTCCTCGTCGCTCAACAGGTGGCGAATGGTCTCGTTAGTGGGAAACACCAGCTCGTTGTCGAGGCGGGTGTTGAAGGCAAATCCCGCCAGAGCGAGATCCGCCGCCGTGACGACAGCGACGGTGGAGACGACGAGCCGGGGTCGCGACAGGCGAGCGCCGATGTACGTCGCCGCGGCAAGGAGAGCCAGCAGCGCAAGGGGGTAGAGAAAATGACGCAGGGCGAGGGCCGGATGCAAGATATCTACCACGAAAGGCACCGCGGCGAACACCAGGATCGCATTAAGGGGAATCAGCAACCTCGACTCGCGCACGAGTCCGGCGAAGCGACTCAGCCCGAAACCCGCCAGCACCGTGAGCACGAAGACAATGATCGTGACGGACCTTCCCGTGGACCCCAGACCCGCCAGCGGAATCAGGCCGAAGATCCGGACGATCAGGTCATCACGCACGCTGAGACCGAGAAAGAACAGCAGGGGAATCACCAAAGCGAGGTAAAGCCTGACTTGGGTGTGACGAATCAGACTCGAGAGCGAGAAGAACGCAAAGAAAAGCGACAACACGCCGAAATAAGCGCCGCCTTCCACCGCATTGCCGAAAACGGTTGCACTCCAACGCTCGCCGTAGGCCCCGCCGAGATAGGTTGCCGAGTAGAAGCGCTTGAGCCCGTCCATGCCGGGCAGCAGGTTGCGCGCCAGCTCGACCAGCGAACCGAAGCCGATATCGACAGGGGCCTGGGACAGTCGGAATTTCTGCGCCCCTCGAAGTCCGGCGCTGATTTCCCGGGCTTCTTCGAGCACGCCCGGCAGCACGACGACGGCCAGGCCAACGTAGAGGAGATTGACCAGCAGCCACCGCTTCACCCTTGCTGGAAACCGTCTGTCCGCCTCGGACAGCACATAGACGGTGTTGAACAGACCGATGGCAATGTAGGTGTAGAGCACGATCTGCGTGTAGCCGCTGGTGTAGAAAAACAAGTTCACCAGGAAAAGGCCGACGACGTGCTCTCGCCGGAACTCTTGCTTCAGCACCAGATAGTTCAGGAGGAACAGCAGCGGAATCCACAACTGGGTCGCGAGGTGCTGAGGAAATTCCAGCCACACGATCTGATGCAGGTTGTACGTCCACACGATGCCGCCGACCACGGCCACGAGACGCTCTAAACCCAACCCGACCAGCAGCAGGTACATGAAGAAACCGGCGAGCGTGAGCCGAAACCACGTCGACCAGTCGATGGCCTCGGGCGTGGACAGGAACAGCTGCGGCAGGCTGGTGAGGAAACCGCCGATGCCCTGTGGCATCACCGGCATGCCGGCGAATATGTAGGGGCTCAATTCCGCGTTCTGACCCGCGCGCATCAGGCGCCAGTTGAACTGTCGCTCGGGATAATGGGCGTAGGGCGAGTCCGACAGGATGAGATCGTGAACACCCCGATACCCGATCTCCGATGTCCAGCTCGACTGGCGCAGGGCGATATCAAAAGCGCTCAGGCTCTTGTCCAGAAACAACACATCGTAGAGGAATACGGCCGCCAGCAGGGGGAACAAGACCAGGGCGAGTCGGTGCTCGCTCAAAGACCGGCTTAAGGACGCGCGCGACATCTCGAGCTACGAAGACGGCTCCTGGCGACGGATCGCCGCGCGTCACGCCGCCGCGGGAACGCCGGGACCGCTGCGCGTCGGCCCCCAGAACTGGAGTCCGCTTGACCGGCACCCGGCTTCGCACGACGTCGACGGCACGGCGAAACCACGGGTATGCGGCGGGTCGCCCGTTCGTGCGCGCCGCCGACGCCGCGTACTATAGCAGATGGCCAATCCGTTCCCGGGCGCAGGGCCACGACGCCGCCGCTCCGCGTCGGCTCTGCAACACGTTCACCGGCTCGGCGCGCTTGATCGGCACGGCGAAGCTGCCTACTATCCCTGCCGCTTCACACGCGCGCGACGTCCGCGAGCCCGACTGCGACCGACACCCTCGAAGGCGACCCCGATGGCAACCACGCTGACTGCACCCCAAGACGCCTACACGTCGATACTGCTCAAGCTGTTCGACAAGTCGGTTCTCAAGCAGGCGAAGTTCGCCATGCTCTCGAAGATGCTGGGGGATCCCGAGGGCAAGACGCTGCTCGATATCGGTGCCGACAACGGCGTCATCAGCTATCTGTTCCGTGAAAAGGGCGGAACCTGGTTCAGTGCGGACCTCGAAGCCGCGACCGTGGCGTCCATACGGGCGCTCGTGAGCGAGGACGTGTATCAGATCGACGGCGGCTCCACACCCTTTCGGGACGATCAGTTCGACGCTGTCGTGATCATCGACTTCCTCGAGCACATCGAGGACGACAGGCACTTCGTGGGGGAGCTACACCGCATCTTGAAGCCGGGCGGCAGGCTCATCGTCAACGTGCCCCACGCCAAGTCCCTCTCGGTCATACGCGCAATCCGGCTGGCGGTGGGCCTCAACGACGAGAAGCACGGCCACGTACGGCCCGGATACACACGCGAGTCTCTCGCCGGTGTGCTCACCCCCGCCTTCAAGATCGACGACAGCAAGACCTATTCCCGCTTTTTCACCGAGCTGATCGACATCTTCATCAGCCTGGGCGTGGAGATGGCGGGCGGCGGCGGGCAGTCTCGCAAGGGGGTCGTCGTCACCGGAGAGGACCTGAGCAAGCACGAGAAGAAGTTCAAGGCCTACTGCGCGATCTACCCCTTGGTCAAGACGATGAGCTATCTCGATCGGCTGCTTTTCTTCACCCAGGGGCACAGCCTCATCGTCGCTGCGACTTCCTGCAAGACGACGTCCGGCGGCGGCTAGCCGAGCCCCAGCGCCCGCGCACTGCGATTGAGTGCCGGCACGAGTCCGGACAGCTGCGTCTGCAGCAGCTCGACTTGCTGCTGCGAGCCGTTGATTGCCACCCGCGGCAGTGCGTGCGGCGTGTCTGCGTGCCGCGTTGCGAGCAACGCCTTCACCGTGGTCGTCCCCGTCACCAGGCTGTGCGCGCCGACACGCGCCGCCTCCCGCGGACCGCACTCGCGCATGCCGCCGAACGGGTAGCAGAAGTGGCGGGTCTTTGTGCCCAGCCAGGACTCGAGCAGACGGCAGCTGTAAGCGATTTCGTGATCGAGCTCCTTCGCGTTCAGCGCCGCCAGCACCGTGTGGGAATGCGAGTGGGCTCCGATCTCGACACCGGGGTGAGCGGCAAGCTCCGACAACTGCTCCGGCGACAGCAGAAGGGAGTCGGCGAAGTTTCGCGGATCCCGGCCGGCCACGGCGAGCAGCTCGGTGCTGATGCGAGCGAGCGCCGGCGGTGGCAAGCGCATGATGACGGCGCGAAGACGCGCAAACAGATCACGCTTCTGCCTCAGCGTAGCGCATTGTCGGGGCCCGGGCAGACCCGGCACGTCCAGATCGAACTCGTCCACAGCGGCAATGGCCTCTTCCGCCGCGTACCACCATGGCAGGTGTTCCCGGGTCGCGAACCCGGTAGTGGCATAAACCGTGAACGGGAGATCATGGCGCCGAAACACCGGCAGCGCGTGCTCGAGATTGTCGAGGTAGCCGTCGTCGAAAGTGAAAACGGCAAATTTCCTTTCACTGCGATCCTCAGAAAGTCGCGTCAGGGCCTCGTCGAGACCGACCACGCTCCAGTCGTCGGCCAGCAGGTGATCGATGATGGCCTCCAGAAAAGCCTTGTCGATGCATATCTCGGCGTTGGGTCGAAATTCGCTGCCGACCCTGCACCCGTCGGTGACGCGGTGGAGCATGAGGATCACGCCGCGAGAACGCATTAGCCGTGCGAAGAGCGCGCTGACGCCGCACTGGTGCAGCAGCCTCAGCGCCGCGTTGACAGCCGTTGAGGGGATTGCCGGTTTTATCTGCATCGGCCGAGCGATTTTCGACAATGATTCAGAGCGTTCGACTTCGAGACGCGTGGGTCCCGCCGGGACCTACCGTTTCGCCGCACCCTGTTCGACCTCGTTGCGCGCGAGGAAAAAGGCGCCCTTGTGCGTCGAGTAGATCACACCGCCGATGGCCACGAGAAGTAGGTCCATGGCCAGCAGCGCCAGCGACAGCACCAGACCGTCGCTCTGCGAGTACCCTCCCAGGGCGAAGAGACTTACGAACGTGGCTTCCCGCAGTCCGAGCCCGCCGACGGAGATGGGAATCACCAGCAGGACGGCTACCGCGCACAGCGCCAACGCCAGGAAATGCCATGGAACGTCGATATTGAGCGCCCATGCCAAAACGACGACCTGCGCGATTCGGACCGCCAGCAGCGAATACGCCAGCAGCACGTTGGTCGCCAGGGACACCGGCTTCTTGACGAAAATCACCAGTGCCTGCAGCAGGCTCCGCAATGCCCGGCCGGCCTTGCCGATGGCACCCTGCCGCGCACCCGACCACAGCGCCAGGCGCTCGAGGAGGAAATACCCCACCAGGCACGAGACGACGACCGCCACCAGCGCCGCGAGCAGCAACGAGACGTCCGGCGTGGAGAACCAGCCGACGTACCAGATGGACGCGAAGAGCAGTCCCGCCGTGATGGTCGCGG
>JABAHS010017887.1_pt1 | contig 14263 bp, 13 predicted proteins | sample 7062111 | NCBI WGS metagenome assembly JABAHS01 (sample SAMN14534600, study PRJNA622989) | marine sediment metagenome | biome: marine biome [ENVO:00000428]; feature: marine pelagic biome [ENVO:01000023]; material: deep marine sediment [ENVO:00002113]; isolation source: pool of 4 deep marine... | reverse complement strand
TCGACATAATGCCGGCCTTTCCCCATCAGGCAGCCGTTTCCACCCCGGCTTGCGCGGGTCCTTCGAAACGCAGCGCGCCGTCGTCGAGCGTACCCTTGAGAAACTTCTGGCGGTCGTCGAAGTAATTCTGCGAATTGAGCCAGGGCTCGCGATCGCCCTGCTTCGGCAGCTGGTCCATGACACGCTGCAGGTAGCCCGACGAGAAGCCGGTTACCCACGGCTGTGGCGCCATGCCCTCATCTTCGGCACGCAACACCGGTACACACTTCCGGTAACCCGTTTCCTGCATGTGCCCGAGCAACCGACACGAGAACCGGGCGATGAGATCGGCCCTCAGCGTCCAGGACNNCCAGGACGCGTTGATGTAGCCGAAGGTCGAAATCATGTTCGGGACCCCTTCGATCATGACGCCCTTGTAGGTGAAGGCATCGGGGAAATCGACGCGCCTGCCGTCAACGTGGAACTCAGCGCCACCGAGGATGACGATATCGAGGCCGGTAGCGGTCACGATAATGTCCGCTTCGATCGACTCGCCGGACTCGAGCAGGATGCCGGACTCGGTAAACGATCGGATCCGGTCCGTGATGACTGACGCACGCCCGGAGCGAATCGTTTCGAACAGGTCATCGTTCGGTATCAGGCAGAGCCGTTCTTCCCACGGGTCGTAATGCGGATTGAAGTGCTTGTCGACGTCGTAGTCCCGGCCCAGCGTTCTGCGCGCATGCCCGACCAGGAACCATCGTGCAAACCGGGGCCGCTTCCGTGCGATCCGGAAAATGAATGCCTGCAGCCGAATGTTCTTCCAGCGCGTGATCCGATACGCGAGATTCGCCGGCAGAATCCTGCCGAGCACCTTGGCGATGATGTCTTCGTCCGGGAACGCGATCATGTACGTCGGCGAGCGCTGGAGCATGGTCACGTGCCCGGCCGTCTTGGCAAGTTCGGGTATCAAGGTAACCGCGGTCGCTCCGGAGCCGATGATCACCACGCGCTTGCCGTCGTAATCGAGATCTTCGGGCCACGCCTGCGGATGCACGATGCGGCCTGCGAAGCGCTCGCGGCCCGGAAATACCGGCGTGTGCCCGTGCTCGTAGCTGTAGTAGCCCGCGCACATCAGCAGGAAGCCGCAGCGTACCTGCCGTCGCTCACCATCTTCACCGACCTCGAGGTCAAGCGTCCACGCGCACTCATCGCTCGACCACTCCGCCTTGATCAGGCGGTGCCGGAAGCGAATTCGTTCTTCGATGTCGTACTCGGCGGCCGTTTCCCGGATGTACCGGAGGATCGACGGACCGTCCGCGATTGCTTTCGCATCTTTCCAGGGTTTGAAGCGGTAGCCGAGCGTGTGCATGTCGCTGTCCGAGCGAATGCCCGGGTAGCGAAACAGGTCCCAGGTTCCGCCCATCCGGTCGCGGCCTTCCAGGATGATGAAGTCGATATCGGGCAGCGCCTCCCTCAGATGACAGGCAGCGCCGACGCCGGACAGACCGGCACCGATGATGACGACATCATGGTATTCGCTCGTCGAGTCCCGCATCTCAGGGCAGCATCCCGCGCTTCCCCGGCGCGTAACGCTCCTGCGCGCGGCGCTCGACGTCTTCCCGGTAGTACGCCACGTCCTTGAATTCATGCTCCACATACAGGGGCGCCTGGTCGTCGAAATGCGGTGAGTTCGGATCGTTGCTCTGCCCGCCCACGAGGATGGATTTCGCGCTGACCGTGTCGCCGAACTCCACGACGGCGACGAAGCTGTTGCCGTTGTCGCCATACAGACGCTTCGTGCCTTCGCGTCGCTTCGCGCCGAAATCCGCGAGCGCTCCCCAGCGGCTGTTGGCCATGCCGACGGCGAGGCTCGGTTTCTCGTCGTCGTAGACGAGTTCGATAGCGCCCGAGAGCCGCTGGAAACGATTGATCTCGCCCCAGGGCGTGCGCCAATCGCCGAAGTCCGCGGTCAGCATCGCGATCGTCTCGGCGAAGACCTCGAGGCGCTCGGCCGGCGCGGTCTCCTTGCCCAGGTAGTCGATCCTTTCCATCTCGCTGAGGCCTTCGGGTGTCACGCCGCGCTCGAGGTAGTTCATGCCGTAGAAGTGCGCGAGCGACATCGCCACCGAATCCTTGCCGGTTGCGAGGTCCCAGTCCCTCAGCACTGCGATCGCTTGGGCCAGCGCCGAGTCGCGTTCTCCCGCCTGCTCCCAGGCCTCGAGCAGGCCGCCGATCAGTGCCTCGAAGCCGGGCAGGTACGGGTCGTGGGCAAGTTCGATCAGGCTATCGAGCGTGAGATCGTCGACATCGGTGAGCACCCGCACGGCATGCACGCCGCGAAAGTTCTCGCGATCCGGCGCCATGTAGGCCGGGTAGTCCTCGCGCTTCGGACTGAATTCGGCGGCCGCGGTGAAGGGCGTCGAGTTCGCGTTCTGGATCCAGCCGTTCGGCGGATTCAGGATCGTGATCGCCTCGTCGACGGTGTGCAGGCCCTGCCAGTCCGTCGCCGGGTCGCTGCCGTCGACCGGTTTCGAGTAGTCGAAGCGCGTATCGCGCCTCGGGATGAAGTTGCCGTGGAAGTAGGCGATGTTGCCTTCCGCGTCCGCGAACACGGTGTTGTTCGACGAGTTCGTGCGGATGTTCATCATCGCCCGGAACTCGTCGTAATTTTCGAGTTTCGTACGCGTATAGGACTGGGTGAGTGCGTTGACCGGGTCCCAGTTGATTCGCGTCACGGCCCACTTGCCGTCGACCGCATGCGTTACCGGCCCGTGGTGCGTGTGATACACCGTGAACGTGCGCTCGCCCAGTCTCTCGCCATCCTTGTATTTCAGCGTAAGATCGGACACCTCGACGGCGCGCAACTCGTCGCCATAGCGGTACACGAGTTCGCCATCGACACGCTTTACGTCCTCGACGAATTCGTCGATGAAGTCGACGTAGGTCGACGTGTGCATCCAGCCGGTCTTCTCGTTGAAGCCCTGGTAGATGAAGAACTGCCCCCAGGTCACCGCGCCGTAAGCATTCAGCCCCTCGTCGCTGACTGCGTGCACCTCGCCACGGAAATAGAACGACGTATGCGGATTGATCAGCAGCATGGTATTGCCCGAACGGGTGCGCTCACCCGCAATCGCAAAACCGTTGGACCCTCCCGGCGGCGCGAATTCCGCCTCGATCTCCGTGGCCGCCGCAATCGCCGTTCCGGCACCGTCTCCACCGTAGAAGTCCGCGATTCGTTGCAGCGGGATCTGTTCGATGTCACCGCCGATCGAGCCCTCGCTGAAGAACATCGGCATCCAGGGCTCGAAGCGGGTCAGCAGTTTCGGCTTCACCCCGGGATGCGTCATGAGGTAATAATTGAGGCCGTCGGCCCACGCGTCGCACAGCNNCGGCCCACGCGTCACACAGTGCTTTCAGCCAGTCGGGCGCGGCCGCATAGGCGGCTTTCGCTTCGTCGACCGTCATGTAGAGGCGGGCGCGCAGGTCGCTGAAAATAGCGCCTTCACCCTCGATCTCGGCAAGCCGGCCCGTTGCCCAGACGTAGTTGCGTTCGATACGCGGAAAATCATCCTCGGCCTGCGCGTACAGCATGCCGAACACGGCGTCGGCGTCGGTCCTGCCGTAGATGTGCGGCACGCCGAAATCGTCCCGGATGATTTCAACTGCTGCTGCACGCTGCTGGAGCCGCACCAACTCCGCATCGGTCTGCGGCGAGCCGCTGTCCTGTCGACAGGCGGCGACGGCGAGGACTGCGAGCAGGGCGAGCGCCCGCACGAGCAGCAGTTTCATGGTCGTCATTTCAGGCTTCTTAGTCCTTCTTCAGGGTTGTTCTTCCTGGCCAGTCGCCGAACTGCATTTCGAACTCGATANNGACGTACGTCAATAACTCGATGAACAGCCACTCGCGCGAAATCTGTCGCCGATATCGCAGTTCGAGACCGTAGTCCCGCAACGGGACCTCGTAGTCGGTTTCCCCGGTAGCGTACACCGCATAGGACAAGGCATGCTTCCTCGACAGGTTCTGGTAAGCGACGAGCTTGGTCGTCCAGGATATCCCTTCGACCTCTTCCTCCGCGACGACGATCGAATAGGATCGCAGCAGCCAGGTCTCGTTGAACACATGATCGAGCACATTCTGCACGGAGATGCCGGCACCACGCTGGTTCTGCACGAACAAGCGCGGTTCCACGCGCCACAGCCAGTTGTCACCGTACGCCTTGTGCCAGCGATAGGTCGCCCGGACGAAGGGTTCGAGCGGCGTCGCCATGCGCACGCCCGCGCCGAACGACCAGCCGCGCCGCAGCGTCGCATCACGGCTGTAGCCGATGCCAAGCAACCAGTCTTCGTCCTGGAAGTCATTGAACCGGTCCGGCAGCGTATCGATGTTGTCGTCGGCCGAGCCATCGACAAAGTCGTTGACGTCGCCCCGACCAAGCAACAGGCTGGTGCGCTTGTTCACCGCCGGCAGCCCGAAGCGCGCCTTCAGCCGGATGCGCTCGCGCAGTCCATCACGCTGGTCCCATTGAGCGCCGACGGAGAGACGTCCGCGCGTCACCGTGGCCTCCTCCTCGACGTCGGCAGAACCGAAGATGTTGTCGACCGTTTGGGCCGTACCGACAACGACGTCTTCGACGGTGCGCTGCGTCCGGTCGAGCAGCGGCTCCGGTTCAACCACTACGGGCTCCTCGTCGAGCCAATACTCGGGTAGCGGGTGCTCCGTAATGGTAACGGGTACCGGCGCATCGACCGCTTCCTCGTCTGCAGCGGTTGCTGCGTCTTTCTCCGGTGAAGTTGCGCAGGCTGCCGCAAGCAACGCCACCGCCGGCACCGATATACGGCTGGCTATCATGGCCTGTCGCCCGGCCTCCCGTTGCCGGGATCGGTGCTCGCGCTTTGTGCCTCCGCAATGCCGAACCGGCGATCGAAAAATTCGAGTACCCGACTCCGCAGGTAGAAGAGGTACGCGGACGTCGTAACGTGGCCGGTCGGCAGGGTAATCGATTCCGGGCTGCCCATTGCGGCCAGGAGTTCGAGCTGTTTCTCGTAGTGAACCGCGTCATCGAACTTTGCGAGCACCATCAGGACGCGCTCCGGATCGATGTAGTTCGCGAGACTCAGGGGATCCGAGAGAATATGCTCCTGCAGATACTGCCGCAGTCCCTCGCTGTCCGTTTGCAGGGTCTCCATCGCACCTTCCGCTGCGTCGATAATCCTGCCTTCGGAGGAATAGGTCAGCACATACGGCAGGTCACCGGCGACCAGCGCGAGCGCGGATGCCCTCACGCGTGCATCGGTCGCAGTCAGGAACAGCGCGTTGAAGCCGCCAAGGCTCGCGCCGAAGACCGCGACTTTGTCCTGGTCGATCTTCGGCACCGTTTCGATCCAGTCGAGCACGCGGCGGTGGCGAATGGCCGTGCGCCGGATGGCTGCCTCGGGCTCCAGTATGTCTTCTAGAAGCGTCTTGCGCTGCACGGTGTCGACGATAACGGCGTTGTAGCCGTTATTCGCGAAGTACGTTGCAAAAGGCCTCACGACCATCTTTTGGCCGTTGAGTATCGGCAATACCAGGACGACGGGCGCGGGATCGTCCCCCGCCTGCTCGTAGTATTCGAAGGTTATGGGGGAATCGTCGTCGCTGCCGGCGATGTCCGGCGGAAACTTGCCATCGAACACGCGGTACGTCGAATTCTCCCTGACCAGTTCGAGTTCTGCGCGCACCTCCCCGGCCTCGTAGTCGAATCGCTGCGCGACCTCCGCCGGCATGGGCAGCGCAACCGGGTAAGGCCGTTCCAACGGATCGACACTGGCACACGAGAGTTGCACCAGCAGTAATCCCGCAAGCGCAATTCCCCTCAGCCAGTTGTTGCGTTGATTAGCGTTGGACACAAATGAATAATGAACCCATCGCGACGACCCGGTCAAAGCCGATATTGCGGGCGCATGGAGACCGGCGTGGACGATTGAAAACCCTGGAGCCATCCTCGATATCTTGCGGAGGATGTAACGAGAAAGTTAACGATAATCATGATCAAGAAGCTCATAAACCAGGTGGTCGAGGCGATCTCGGCGCCTCCGTCGGACCAGGGCGACAGTGAAAAACGGGAGGCTGCGTTGCGCTCGGCAACCGCGGTACTGCTGCTCGACGTCGCCCGGGCCGATCACGTCTTCGAGGAAAGTGAATTCGAGCGCGTGCTCGCACTCGTCGAGAAACACTTCGGGATGTCGCCGGAAGACGCCGCCGAACTCGTCAATGCCGCCGACGACAAGGCGGAGAATCTGGTGTCCCTGCACGAGTTCACCCAGCTGCTTCATAACAACCTGGACGAGAGCGAAAAGGCGCAGATCGTCGGTCTCCTGTGGCAGGTCGCCTACGCGGACGGGCGGCTCGACAAGTACGAAGACTCGCTCGTCCGCAAGATCAGCGACCTGCTGCACGTCAGCCGCGGCCGGAGCATGCGCCTGAAGCACGACGCCGAGCAGGCAGCCCGCTAGAACGACATCACTCTCCCTCGCTGGCCATACGGCGCTTGATCGTCGCTTCCGTGTTGCGGAGTTCCATCTCCAACGTGGGATCGTTGTTGCCCGAAATGGCGGCACCGATGGCCTCCATGGCGGCCTCGTAATCGCCCTGTTCCGCCAGCGCCAGTGCGAGGTTGTTGCGGGCAGCGAGCAGGCTGCTGTCCCGATCGAGCAGGTCACGGTAGGCGGCTTCCGCCGCCGCAAAGTTCCGCAACGCAAGGTTCGCATTCGCGAGACCGAACAGCGCAACGGTATCACCCGGCCATTGACTCAGGGCGGCGCCCCAGGCAGCCGCCGCTGCTTCGGCACGGCCTGCTTCTTCCAGCGCCGCGACAGCCTTGAAATAACGGGCCCGGTCCACGGCCGCCGGCAGCTCACCGGGCTTCAGCGCCACCAGCCCCCAGTAGCCGCCGCGCCGCCAGGTCTGCAGGAAGGCCCGCGTCGGGGTGACGCGGCGTTCGTCCGTACCGGAGCGAAGTACGACTTCGTCCTTCTCGGTATCGATACCGACCACCACCGCGTAATGCCAGCGCGGAATGGCTGCGACGCCCAGGTTCTGCAGGACGAGTACCGGGCGCCCGGCCTCGAGTTCCTGCCAGATCGTCCAGAGCGTGCCGTCCACCGGGTACGGCAGTCGTCCCTCGGTTCGCGCCGCTGCCAGGAGTTCGAATTGCAGGCTGCCCTGCCGGCCGGGCAGGTAGACCTTGTTCACGATGTCGTCCAGCGTCACTGCTGCGCCGCTCGCCACCAGCACGGTGGTCAGGGCGGCCGGCCCGCACTGGTAGCGCTCCTGCGGATAAAACGGGGTAGCTTCGAGTTCGACGGCATTTGCGGCATCGGGCAACTCGCTTACCGACGGCGGAATCGACGCACAGCCGCTGGTCAAAACGAAAAGAGCCGGCACCAGCCGGCTCTTTTGGAGAACTCTTCTCGCGCCGAACATCGTGCCGCGGCTAGATACTCTTGAATATATCCGTCACGCCCACGAGTTCGAGAATCAGAAGCACCACGAATACAATGCCGATAACCGCAAGAATGTCGCCGCCGGCAACCTGGGACTCGATCTGACCTTCGAGCTCCAGGAGTTCCGCGTTGCTGAGTCCGTTCAGGCGCTCCAGGACCGTGGCCCGATCGACGCCGAAGGCCTCCAGTTGCTTGCCAACGTCCTCGCGCGCCAGCAGTACTTCGATGCGGGACAGGCTGGCCACCCTGGACTCTTCGTCCAGCATATAGGCGGTACCGATCACGCCCGCCGGCGCTACCTGCGCGAACCCCATGCAGATAATGGACACGGAAAGCAGGCGCATTAATGCCCCGCGTGCTCTGAATGAAAACATCTTGCCTTGCCCTCGATCAGCGAATTCGGCGCTACTATAGCACCCGCCGGACGAGGGTAAACCGTGCCCGCAGCACACTTTTTCCGAAAATTTGCCTCAGCGACTGGCCTGGAAGACCTCCTTGGTCAGCGCGGCCCGCAGGTCGTCCATCGTTCCCGCTCGCGGGCTGTGCGCCGCGGTCCTGGCCGAACGAGCAGACCACCCGATCGAATTCGTTAATCAATGTGCGGAGGTCCGCAAGTCTTCCGTGTCGGGACCGTGTGCCTCTATCTCTATGGCCGCATCGATGACCGCGTTCGCCTCTGCAGTATTTGTCTCTGTAGAGGTGTCGACGCATACCAGGCTGGATGCAAGAACGCCCGCCAGCACGAGGCTGATGATGGATTTCATGGTGCTCTCCCCGTCGTGTTCATGTCTTGGGGGATTGGACGCGCGTGAATCGATAAGTGCCCGGGTTCGCGGTGAACCGGGCGGATCCTGAGACGAAGCGTGCCGTTGGAGCTCAGTCTTCCTTGATGGCGTTCCGGATGCGCTGGTAGCCGAGCTTCAGTTCTTCGCCCACCTTGCCGAGCGCATCACCGATGCCTTCGCCCGTCTTGCCGAGGTCCGCTTTTGAGGAGAATTCTTTCATTTTTTCTTCGAGCTCCTCCCATTCATCCTGCGCCTCCCTGGACGCCAGGTGAATCTTGAGCCGCAGTTCGTCGCGCTTTTGTTTGAGATCATCTACGAGGTCGTCGAATTCGCTCATGTTCGTCTCCTGTTGTCGCTGTTCGGGAGCCGCTCCTGTCAGGCCGCCTGCAGGGGCGGGCCCGGGCCCGCGCCGAGGCACGCTCCTACAGCTCAGGAGTGTAGTAGATGGTCCGCAGGAAATGGAATACGTAGAAAACCGCGACCGGGCTACTCGATCACCATCGGCTGCTCGATGGAGCCCACGAGCCGTCGATGGAAATCGGTGAATTCGCGGTAGTCTTCCGGCTCGTAGTGATCGTGGCCGCCGGTGTATTCGAGCCTGAGTATCCAGCCTTCGTCGCTGCTGTCGATCTTGCGCCGCCAGCTGCCGAATCGCGACTCGTCAGCGTCCGGCTTCTTCGATGCAAGCTTCAGCTTGGAAGCGGTTGCCTGCCGCACCGTCGTTACCGTCGATACGGTGAGCGGCACCGGAATCTCGAAGCCGAATCGCCGCTCCGGCAGGCGTTCGTGGTCCAGGAACGTTGCCTCGAAGAATCCCGGCAGCCTGAACGAATCGGCATCGATGGGAAGCCGGTACTGCAGTTCGACGATCAGCTGAGCGCTGGCGTCGAAAACATTGTCGACGAACGCATCGTCCACGATCGCATCGGAATACCGGTCGGCGACCCAGCGCTGCATCGTTCCGAGCATCTCCGATGCTTCGACCTCTCGCAGCTGGCCGCGCATATCGGCGGCCTGGTAGCCGGAAAACACGCCGACCTCGGTTACGCGAAGGTGATGGTCTTCCGTGTGTACGATGTCGCGCTCCACCTGCAGCGCGGAATCGCCGATTGCGAAATCGGGAATGGCCATCAGCTCGGGCATTTCGCCGAGCACGAGTGCATGGTTACCGGCCATGTAGCGAGGGGGTGTCGTTCCGAGCATCAGGTCCTTGTCGGTCGTATCGATGTACAGGCGCCCTTCATCGAGTGGCACCGACACGATCATGTGATCGAACTGGTCGATATTCGGGAGTTCCGGCAGGACCCGTTGATTGATGTTGACGAGTGCCAGTTGGGCAGGCACACCCACGGATTCCAGCATCGAAACCAGCAGCACGGCGTGGTCCTTGCAGTCACCGTAGCGGTCGCGCAGCGTCTCGCGCGCAGTCTTGGGTATGTACGCGCGGCGGCCGAACTCAATGGCTTCGTAGCGCAGTTCTTTCTGCACATAGTGGCTGACGATCTCGATCTTGGCTTGCGCGCTGTCGATGCCCTCGACGAGGCGCGCGGCCATGTCCGCCACGCGTTCCGCCTCGAGCTTGTCGGCGATGATTTCGAGGTAGTCGCTCCCGGCCTGACGCCAGCTCTCACTCGTCGTGCCGATCGTCACCCAGGGAAGCATACGATCGTACCAGGGCTGCATCGGCTCCCAGCGGTAGACGACCGGGTTCGCGGCTTCCCAGACCAGCGAGCCGTCACGCATGACCGGTTGCTCGATGCCGAACGATTCGAATTGCAGGCTGTCGAGGTTCCCGCTGACGAATACGGCGCTATAGCCGATCGGGCGGCTGCTGGACAGATAATGTATTTCCAGCGGGAACTCACCCTCCTCGACATTCACGCGCTTCGTAACGACAGCCTCGATCACCATGCCCGGTGCCAGGCTCGGCACCGGCAGATGGGCGGTTTTTTCCGTGCTCGCCTCGTACCCGTCCACCGTGCTCGTTACGTAGTAGGCAGCCGGGTCTCCCTCGGCTACTTTCTCGCCGTCCGCGTCGCGAACGACGAGGCTGTTGACGTAGAGCTGCTCGAAGGCGGGATCGAAGTTGAACTCCAGCGTGCTGAAATTCGCAACACCCTGTGCATCCTGCACCTTGATCTGCTGCAGCTGCGTCCTGGACAGGGTGTCACCGCCGTCGAAGGTGTAGCCGGCGATGCGGTTCAGGAACCAGGCGCCGTAGCCCTCGATCACTTCGTCGAACGCGGCGCTATCGACCAGTGACTGAAGCTCTGCCGGGAAGGGAACCGCGGCGAGCACCTCGGCGATGCTCGCGTTCTCCCCTTCCCCGAGGATGTTATTGATGTTTGCAAGGTAATCCTGGACGACGGAGTTGGTTGGCGAATACTTCAGCGCGGCGTTGAAGGATTCCCGCGCCTTCAGGTAGGACTTGAGCTGGTACTCCGCGTATCCCTTGTAGAAGTAACTTTCCAGCGAGCGGTAGTTCTTTTCGATCAGGAGTTCCGCAAGCTCCAGCATCTCGGCCGGCCTGTCCAGCTGGTCGAGCACTTCGATCTTTGCGTAGGCGAGGTCGGCACTGAAGGGGCGTCCCTCCATCAAACTGTCGAGTATTGCGAGTGCTTCGTCGTAATTGCCGCGACGGCTGTGCAGGTCCGCCTGCAATTTCCTGAGGGGTTCGGTCATGCCGTCTGCTGCATACGCGGCGAATTCGGATTCGACCTGGTCCCAATCCTCCCGGTCGGCGAGCAGACCGACATACAGGCTGAACTCGTCGTCCTCGCGATAACCCTCCCGGAACAGTTCCTCGTAAATACCTACCGCCTTGTCCGTATCGCCGGTCTGGTACGCGAGCCAGGCATCCCAGCTGCGCACGACGAGATCGTCGCCGTAGCGCGGGAGCCGCGGCTGCAGCCATTCATAGGCTTCCTGGTAGGCGTCGATCTCGACCAGCACCCGGAGCGCGTTCATGAGATACGCCGACTCGCCGATTTCGAGGTCTGCCGCCTGCGACAGGAACCGGAACGCATCCCGATAGCTGCGGGATTCGAAATAGTGCGTGCCTATCTGGTTCACGAAAAAGGCGTTCGCCGCCTTTTGTTCGTCCGAGCCACCGTCCTCGAGGATGCCCGGCGAGGATTTCAGCGTCATGCCGTCCCAGAGCCCATGCAGGTCCCGCTCCGTGTCCGAATCGCCCGCCGGGCCCCATGCCGCAAGCGTGTAGGCACAACGCTCGTTGGCGACGATCCAGAAGTGATAGCTGTAATCTTCGCCGTCGACGGCTTCCGTGCCGACGAGATGGGTTCCGGTCGCATCGCCCTTGGCAATCTCCGATTCCGATTCGACAAACGGGGTCGGGTAGTCTTCCCCGAAACGCGAGAGGAACACTTCGAGCAACGCGAGCTGCGATGGCCGCTCACCGTACCAGCAGACCGGCATGACCACTGCCCCGTAACCGCTCACGCCGAGGTAGCCGGAATCTGCTCGGGCATAGTCGTCCTCTAACGCCGGCCACGGGACCCATGATCCGGGCGGCGGTTCGATCTGGTAGGCGTAGGCGCTCGAAGAATATCGCGCGTCCGGACCGAAACCGTCTTCAGCGGCGAGCAGCTGTACCGGCAGCAACAACAGCGTGAGCGTCAGTGCTCTGTGGCGCATGCATTCCCCTTGAAGATTCGCTGAAGCCCGTGGCCCAGGGACGGTTATCATGGTCGGATACGGGACGAGACTAGCAACGATTGAAGCGCGACGGCCCCACGGCCGTCACATTCCATATATAATCCCGGCCCTGCAGCCGCGGATTACCCGGCCGTTACTACATAATAAAGCGGAGCAGGACCTTGGATCGCGACCAGAAGTTTTTCGACATGTACTCGCTGGTGATCGGCGTGCTCGCCATCGCCGCACTGGGAATTTTCGTGCTCGCGATGAAGATCTCTGATCGTACTCAAGAGGTTTATACGCGCGACGGGGCCGAGTACCAGGCGGCCGTCGCCGAGCGTATACGGCCGGTCGGCGAAGTGTATCTGCCCGGCGAGGAAACAACGGCCGCGGCGCCGACCGCGGAGACGGTGACCGAACCGGAGCCCGTCGCCACTGCGCTGTCGGGTCCCCAGGTCTACAACAGCGCCTGCCTGGCCTGTCATGGTGCCGGCATCGGCGGCGCGCCCGTGCTGGGTGATGCGGACGCCTGGGCACCGCGCATCGCTCAGGGGATCGACGTACTCAAGGATCACGCGATCAAGGGCTACCAGGGATCGGCGGGCTACATGCCGGCGAAGGGCGGGCGTACCGACCTCTCCGACGAAGAAGTCGCGAACGCCGTCGACTACATGGTCGCCGAGTCTCAGTAACGACCAGGTCCCTTCAGCTACGGATTCCGCGCTGCTCCGGCGCTCTCAGTGATAAGGCCTCGGCGACGTGCGCTGCGCCAACCGTTTCGGCGCCAGCCAGGTCCGCTACCGTTCGGGATACGCGCAACACGCGATGATACGCGCGCACTGACAACGCGAATCGCTCGATGGCCTCATCGAGTAACGCCAGACCTCCGTCACCAATCCCGCAGGCGGCTTCGAGCTGCTCACCCTCGAGTTGCGCATTGCAGGTGCCGTTGCGCGCAAGCGCAAGCGAGCGAGCCGCAACAACGCGCCGTCTGACCGCACGGCTCGACTCGCCCCTGGCGCCATTGTCGCGCAGGGCATCCACCGGTGGCCGGCCCACCTCGATGCGCAGGTCGATGCGATCCATCAGCGGCCCCGAGATCTTTCCGCGGTAGCTCGCCACCCGGTCCCTGCTGCAGTGGCAACTTGCCCGCGGATCTCCCAGGTAGCCACAGGGACAGGGGTTCATCGCGGCGACAAGCTGCACACGCGCCGGGAAATCGGCCTGCTGCGCGGCCCGCGAAATCGTAATGACGCCCGCTTCGAGCGGTTCTCGCAGCACCTCGAGAACGTGGCGGCTGAATTCGGGCAACTCGTCGAGAAACAGCACCCCGTTATGTGCTCGCGAAATCTCACCGGGCCGCGGTCCCGGGCCGCCGCCGACCAGTGCGGGCGCCGACGCCGTGTGATGCGGTGCGCGGAACGGCCGCAGACGCCAGCGCGACAGGTCGATCCGGTGGCCGAGCACGGAATTGACGCCGGCCGTCTCGAGCGCCTCGCGATCGCTCATCGGCGGCATAATTCCGGGCAGGCGGCGCGCCAGCATGCTCTTGCCGGTACCCGGCGGGCCGATCAGCAACAGATTGTGGCCACCGGCCGCCGCGATCTCCAGCGCTCGCCTGGCCTGCGGCTGACCGCGCACGTCATCGAGATCGGGCCCCGCCAAATCCACCGGTTCGGGCCTGAATTCCGATGCCGCCTCGATGAGGCGATTTCCCTTGAGGTGCGCAATCACGTCGAGCAGGGTCGCCGCCGGGTATACCGTGCATCGTGCAAGTCCTGCTTCGGCGGCGTTGTCCCGAGGCACCACCACGGCATTGCCCGCTTCGCCGGCTCTCTGCACCGCCGGCAGCGCGCCGGGCACGGGACGCAGGTCACCGTTCAATGACAGCTCGCCCAGGAACTCGGTGTGATCGAGCGCACGCGCCGGGACCGCTTTCTGGGCGCAGAGTATGCCGAGGGCGATGGCCAGATCGAAACGACCACCCGTCTTGCGCATGTCGGCGGGAGCGAGGCTCACGGTGATCCGCTCCCTCGGGAACGGCAGGCCGGAATTGATGATGGCGCCGCGAACGCGGTCGCTGCTCTCCCTGACGGCGGTCTCGGGCATGCCGACCACGTTGAAGCGCGGCAGGCCGCCGGAGAGAAACACTTCGATGGTAACGGGTGGCGCTTCGATGCCGCGCTGTGCGCGGCTCGCAAGGATCGCGATACTCACTGGCCCTCCTTGGCCCTTATCGCGCTTCGAGAAGCGCTCCTACAAACTCAATCGCAACTGTAGGAGCGGTTCTTGAACCGCGACCCCCTGCAACCTGGCCGCGCTTCGAGAAGCGCTCCTACAGGTTCAGTCCGACGAAC
>JABAHS010088746.1_pt7 | contig 14273 bp, 12 predicted proteins | sample 7062111 | NCBI WGS metagenome assembly JABAHS01 (sample SAMN14534600, study PRJNA622989) | marine sediment metagenome | biome: marine biome [ENVO:00000428]; feature: marine pelagic biome [ENVO:01000023]; material: deep marine sediment [ENVO:00002113]; isolation source: pool of 4 deep marine... | reverse complement strand
ATCCATCAGTTCCATAACCTGCAGGGCTTCCTCAGCGGGGACCGGCACCGGTTCATCCAAAAGGATGCTGCGGTAAAATAGCCGGATGATGCGATCCGTGCCCTCGAACAGATTCTCGTTTACCTTGTACATCTTCAGGCTATTTCGAATGGCAGCCATCCCCAACGTCCTGGAATGTTTAAAAGCGGACAGGGCACGGTTGATGGTTTTCGGAACGCCGCCGATCTCTTTGTCCAACAGCACGACTTTGTTCAAAAAATCGATCTTCATGGAGGCCTTGGTCCCATAAACGTTCATGAATTGGTAGCGTGGCGACACCGAGAAGGACACCGATACCAGGCCTAAATTCTTCTCATTTTCAAACAGAATCTTCAGTTCATCGGTGTCAACAGCGGGGATGCCACCCGCATAGTTTGCCAGCACATCTCTGATGTTGCCCCGGTTCATGATGTCCAGGAACACATAAAGAGCATGAGGCAAGTAGTCCTGATACAATGACCCGGGCAGGGAATAACCCCAGTATGTTTCAGGATCAAACGGCGGCGCTGAAGACTTGAATTGCGTCCCGTACCAACTTTCGATGTATGTGATACGCCCCAGGATTTCCTGTGCCAGGATCTCCCGCGCTTGAATCATCACCTTATCGTACAAATGATTGTGCACAACGCAGAGTTTAATGTTGTGGCGCTTCGCCGCAGAGACGATGCTTCTGGTTTGTTCGGAATCCAGGGCAATGGGTTTCTCCATGATAATGTGCACACCCTTCTTCGCAGCGGCGATGGCAATCTCGGCGTGAAACTGAGGGGGCGCTAAAATATGCACGACATCCAGTCGCTCTTTTGCGAGCATTTCTTTGTAATCAAGATACGAACCCGCGGGTTGATATTTTCTCTTGAAAGTCTCTAATGCCGATTCTTGAGGGTCAGAGATGACGATGTCTCCGGCATTGGCAAACTTCTTTAAAAACGTCAGATGCACATTGCCGATGTATCCACAACCGATGATGCCAATCCTCAGCTTTTTATCGGAAGGGACCACGACCTTTGTGCCGTCCAAAGCGTGAGATCGACTCGGCGTCAACTTCGTACGATGCCACGCCACGGTTCTTCGAATGCTTTGCTCAAATCCGACGTAACTCTCGGCACCAAAGTCTTCTCGATATTTCCGGTTGGAATAGGTGATGGAGGTGCAATACATGTTTAAATTCAGACTACTCAAAGGCGCCGTTCTGCCAATCAGCCCAAAGCCAGCCTTCAAAGTCATTCGCAACGCTTTCATAAACCAGAGCGGAAAATGCAGAACCTTGAGATTGGGATTCGCTTCAGATTTAAGCCGCTTCAGATACTCGCCACGGGAAAGCGTTTCGTTTTCGGTCAGGTTAAAGCACTGTCCCACGGCCTTCTCATTCCGGAAAGATCTGACGATGGCATCGACCACGTTCTCGACATAACTCAGCGGAAGCTGCGTCGTGCGATCCCCGATGGCGATAATTCGGTTGTTTCCGATGCCAAGCCCAATGGTGGCAGGGAAAACGTAGCCGCCCGGACCGTAAATCGCGCCCGGCCGAAAAATCACAATGGGTAAACTATGTTCTTCAAAATATTGGTAGACGAGCTTTTCAGCTTCAATCTTCGATTTTGTATAAAAACTGGCATGTGCGTCTTCTTCGTAAGGCATGTCCTCCGTGTAAATGGCGTCATTGCGGAGGTTCGCGTGAGCATACACACCAGCCGAACTAATGTACACGAAACGTTCAACCTTATTTTTCACGGCCGCCTCCAACATTCGGCGAGTTCCCTCCACGTTGATCGACGAGAAGTCATCCCAGGAACCGCGCAAAGTGGCCGCAGCATGAACGACGTAATCGGCGCCCGACATTGCCTCAGTGACACAAGTCTCATTTCGCACATCCCCAATCACCAATTCAATTGCGGGATCCTTTAGATGGGAGGGTACGTTCGAACGACGCGCCAGAGCAACGATCTTGAAACCGTCGTGAAGCAGCCGCTCAATCAAAGTTTTGCCGACGAAGCCGGACCCTCCCGTCACAAAAACCGTTTTCTTAATCTTACGTTTAACTTCCATTTCAGTCGATTTTCTGTTTTAAGCTTGAATCAAGTCAGCGCTTGTGACCGGAATTTTTGAATATGTGAGTTCTTTATTTGAAAGGAAACCCAAACTCCAGGTAAAGGCTGCAACCAAATAGATGGGGGTAATCGCTACAAAGATGGCGAGCTTCGGTACATCCTTGCGGACCAATCTGGCAAACGCTCTGGCCCAACGGATAAGCGGCAGGACAAGAGTCAAGATTCGGTACCGAGCAAAAAGTTTGCCGGGCAGGTCCTCCGTGCGTCTCGCTTCTGCCGACCAACGACCCAACATGTACTGATGACCGAATAGCTTTTTCAGACCGACGCGATTTAAATGAACCACTTTGATTTTCGGATTAAAATAAATTTTCACACCCTTTTTTTGCATTCGCCAATTAAGAATGGTGTCTTCAGAACCGAGGTAATCGGGAAAGTATTCATTGAACTGTTCGAACGTCGAGCGCTTGTAAGCGAGGTTCGCGCTGGGAATGTTTGTCACATAGCGCTCAGGCGTGGTCTCGGTCCACTCATTAAATTCGATTAAGTGACTTACCCAGGCCATGACACTGCGGCGAAACCCGTTGGTCAGACAGCCGCCCACCGCATCCGACTGCACGCGCTCGAACGTGCGGATGATGTTATCGACCCAATCCGGCTGCGGAAGACAGTCGGAATCGGTGAAGGCAACGTAGGTGCCGCGAGCATATTGCACACCGATGTTGCGGCCACTGCCGGGATACGTTTGCCGGGGCAGTCGGATTACGTTTACGTTTGGGAAATAATCCGCAATAACCTCGTCCGTTCCGTCATTAGAGCTGTCGACCACGATGATCTCGAAACGATACGTCGTCTTCTGGTTCGCAAGCGCATCCAACGTTTTCAAGATGGTCTTTCTGGAGTTGAAGCTGGCAATCACGATCGATAAGTCGATAGTGGAATTCCCATGTTGTTTCGCATCCTGATCGGTAGTCGCCGTATTTACAGTTACGGCCCTCATTCAACCTCTCTCTTTGCGAGATAATCGCCGAGGCGCTCGGAATAAAAGCGAACTGTCTCGTCAATACCAGTACGCAGATCATATTGAGGTTCCCAACCAACGTCGGCATTTATTTTTTGATAAGAAACCACAAAGCGCTTGATGTCAATTTTATCGCGCAATTTTGGAAAGGGCACATGCTTGATCTCGCCTTTTCCGACGGCTCGAACGATTTCCTTCACCATGTCCAGGAACACTGTTTCCACGCCGGAACCGACAAAATAAATTTGTCCGTTTGCGTTTTCCGAAAGTGCCGTGCGGAGGAAAGCATCCACCACGTCGGTGATGTAGACGTAGTCCCGGGTTTGGCTTCCTTCGCCGTAAACGGTAATCGGTTTGCCTGTCATGGCATTGGCCATGAACCAGTTGAGGATGCCGTAAAAACCGGCATGCATCTGACAGCGCGGACCGTAAACGTTGTTCAGCCTCAAAGAAACCACCGGGAAATCATAGATTTTGTTGTAAAGAAACAGATACTGCTCCGCCGCCATTTTGTTGATCCCGTAGACATCTGTCGGATTTTGAGGATGGCTTTCGTCCACCGGCAAGGTGATTGGCTCACCGATTTGTCCGCGGGAACCGGCAAACACCACCTTGACGCCGTTTGCATTGCGGCGACACGCCTCGAGCACGTTAATCGTACCAGTGCAATTCACCTCCACATCCAGTTCCGGACTCTCGATAGAGATTTCACGACCGACCTGTGCGGCCATGTGAAATACCACGTCCTTATTGGCTATCAGCTCTTTGAGCAGACTTCGGTCTCGCACATCGCCCTTAATGAATTCCACGCTCTGCTCGACCTCGCTGATGTTGGCAAAATTCCAACCATAAGGTTCGATACACGCGTCTAAAATCGTCACATTGGCGCCCAGTTCAACGCAGCGCTGCGCGATGTTGCTGCCAATGAATCCGAGACCACCGGTAATCAAGACATTCTTTCCCTGCATTGGGGAGTAATCAAAGCGGTTGTTTGTCAATGCAGCATCTCCTCAATTATGCTTTTTATTTTCGTCGAAAACACGGCTAATGTGCAATTTTGTAAAAATAATTCATGGCCTTGTCTGGCGATCCGCTCTCTTAACGCTTTGTCATCGCGCAACTTAAGAATCGCTTCAGCGATTGCATTTGGATTGGCCCTTTCAACCAATACGGCACTCTCGCCATCCTTCAGCAATTCTTGAATCGGCTGATTTTTCGTAGAAATCAGGGGTTTGCCCACTGCAATGGCTTCAATGACCTTATTCGTAAACACACGCTTGGTGCGGGGATTGTCGCCAAAGAATCCCAAGCAACAGTCCGCTTGGGACATGTAGTCAGGCAGCTCCTCATATTTTACCCATTCGATGAAGTTGCAATTGTCCAAATTAAGGACCTTGGCTAATTGCATATCTTCCTGGTAGGTGATGCCCTTGCCAATGATCTGAAACTGAATGTTTTCATTGCGGAGTTGATGCGCGGCTTGCAAAATGTAGCGAACGCCATGAAACGGCGCATATTCGCCATGGAAATGCACCAGAAATTTTCCATTTGTCTGAGAAACGGACTTCGGGCGCATCACATCGGGATCAGTGGCCAAAAAAACATGCCGGAATTTCTCTTCGGGAACGCGAAACATTCTCGCATATTCCCGAATGTGATGCTGCGATTCAATGATAATTCGGTCTGCGAGTGTCATTGAAATCACGTCGGAGAGCCAAAATAGTTTTGCCAGGAAGCTCGTGGGACGTGCCTTATCGCGGTCGTCCACCATGGTCCCAAATGTGGAAATGTAAACATCGAATAAGATCGGCTTTCGGGTTAGCAACCATACGATTGACAGCAGCAATTGTCCGTAAAAACCAACCACCACCAAATCGCAGCCACGTTTCTTGCGCAGAAACTCCCACAGGATCTTCGGATAATTTTTGAAGGACTTGTTTGGAGGCAAACACGTGACGACCTCGAACCCTGCAGTCTTCAGGCTGTACAACATCGTCCGAGTGCGCGAATAGCTGCCTTCACGTCCGGCAACGTAGCAGATCTTAATTTTTCGCTTTTTCGAAGAATTCATCCTTTGACTTTCGCTTACTGCGCAACTTCCCGATTTCCAGCTTCTTAACTCGATATTGCGTGTCTTCAATCAGGCGGCGATTCCCCCGGATCAAATCTGCCAACAGCCCGATCATGCCGACCTGAAATCCAATCAACATCAAAACCGCGGAGAGAATTAGCGATTGAATGTGACCGCTGCCATCACCCGTAAAGTAGAAATACAAGAACCGCAAAGAGAGCAGGAATCCGCCGCTAAACACAAACGCTCCGATGAGCGAAAACGTTTTTAGCGGTTCGTACATGGTGTAAATTCGAAAAATCGTTGCGATGGAACGTTTGAGATATCTGGGAATGCTATCAAATAAACGCGAGTCCCGAAGTTTGGGGTTGGTTTCCACGGGCACATGCGTGATGGCGATGTTATTCTTCCCGGCCTGAATGATGGTTTCAAGAGTATACGTAAATTTGGAAACCACATTCATTCTCAATGCCGCTTCCCGGCTGAAGGCCCGGAAGCCACTGGTTGTATCCGGAATCTGGGTGTCGGAGACATGCTGAACCACCCAACTGCCCAGCGTTTGCAGTCTTTTTTTGAAAAAAGAAAAATGCGGAATACCATTTACCTGACGGTCGCCCACCACCATATCCGCTTTGCCTTCAAGAATGGGCTTGATGAGGTTAACGACATTTTCGCCTTTGTACTGGTTGTCTCCGTCCGTGTTTACAATGATGTCTGCATTGAGCTTGAGACAGGCATCGATTCCGGTCATAAATGCTTCGGCGAGCCCTTTGTTGTTTGTATGACGGATCATGTGGTTTACACCAAGTTGTCGCGCCACCTCGACCGTCTGATCCGTGCTGCCGTCGTCAATAATCAACGTCTCGATTTCATCTATGCCTTCGATGGCCCGAGGCAAATCCCGAATCGTTCTCGGCAACGTGTCTTCTTCGTTTAAACAAGGAATTTGGATGATCAGCTTCACTGTGAATAGAAACCTATTCTAAAATCTCTTCAATCGTATATTCTTTGATGTCTTTGGCGTGAGTAAAAATGATCATTTCGCCAATCAAACCTATGGAAATCATCTGGATTCCGATGACCAAAAGCAGTGCACCTAACAACAACAGCGGTCTGCCGGCAATCGGACCAAACTGAAAAATCCGGTAAATGAAAAGATACAGGTTCATACCTGCACCGAGCATCGTAAAAATCAACCCCAGGAATCCCAAAAAGTGCAGCGGCTTTTTGGAATAGTTGGTTAGAAATACCACAGTCACGATGTCCAAAAGCCGTTGGATGTATTCGGAGACATACTTGGACTGACGGAATTTACCCGGAAGCTGCTCAATTGGTTCGTCGCTGACCCGGTATCCTCTTCGAGAGGCAAGAATGGGCAGAAAAATATTTAGATTTCCATACAGCGGCAGATCCTGGAGAAGCTCTTTGCGCGCAGCGAACACACCGCTGTTTATGTCATGCAAAGAAATCTTCGAAATCCAGCGGACGATGCGATTGAAGGTTTTTGAAATGAACTGATTTAGTCCGGAATCTCGCCTTGGGTGCCGCCACCCCATGACGAGATCGAAACCGTCGTCCAATCTTGCAATAAGCTTCGATATTTGTGCAGCGTTGATCCTCACCCTGATGGTAAAGAACACCACACGGTCGCCTGTTGCTTGTTTGATGCCGGCGTCAAACGAAGCTGATTCTCCAAACTCAGTTCGCAACCGGATCAACTTAATTCGCCGATCATCTTGAGCGATTTTCTTGAGCTCTTGCCAGGTCCCATCGATGCTGCCATCATCAACAAAAATGATTTCGAAATCTTCAGTGATCTCTTCAAACCCCGATTTCAGCGTTTGCGAAACAGCCGAGATTTCCCGATCAAAGTTATGAACATATACGATGACAGACGTCCGAACTTTGGCAGGTGCAACCTTCTCACGCATTTTCCCATCCATGGGCTTGGTGTAGGTCAAAGTTTGTTCCTCTATTAAGCTGCTTTCCCGATTCATAAATTCGTTCTCGGTCGTTACTTGTTAGCTTTTACCATAATATTCCACCAGTTTCGGATCGTGTTTTTCCCCGGTTTTCACGACCATGTTGGCAATTAAGCCGTAAAAGATAAATTGACAACCGGATGTTAGCAATAAGAATGCCACAGAACCCAGTACGTTCAAACCCGCAAATTCAGATTCTCCGGTCACAAACAAATATGCACAGCCGCCCAAGGCAATTATTGCGCTCAGATTAAACAAACAACCTAGCATTCCAAAAAAATGCACCGGATTGCTCAGGTATTTCATCAACAGGTTCAGGGTCGTCAAATCCATTATGACTTTGAATGTGCGTGTCAAATTATATTTTGATTGGCCATACCTGCGTGCATGATGAGACACCACCATCTCGGAAATTCTGGCGCCCTCAATTCGAGCCAATACGGGGATAAACCGATGCAATTCCCCATACAGCCGGACGTTCTTAATCACTTCCGAACGATACGCCTTAAGGGAGCAACCCGTGTCGTGCAGATGCACACCCGTCAAGAATCGGATAATTCGATTGGCAACCATGGACGGCACTTTTCGAATCAATAATTTGTCTTTTCGATTTTTCCGCCAACCTGCAACAATATCATTCCCCTCTTCTATCTTTTCCAGTAGTTTTGGTATATCCCTTGGATCGTTTTGTAAATCGCCATCCATCGAAATCACGAATTGACCCCGAGCCTGCTCAAATCCTGCTGCCATGGCCGCCGATTGTCCAAAATTCCGCCTGAACTTTACGACTTTCAGACAAGCGTCCTGAAGGTTAAACCGCCTCAGAATTGAGTAGGTTTGGTCGGTGCTGCCGTCGTCCACAAATATGATCTCGTACGGTTTTCCCATTTGACGCAAAACGGCAGTCACTCGGCTGTAGACTATTTCCACATTTTCTTCCTCGTTCAAAACGGGAATGACGAGGGAATATTCAATATCCTGCATAAGATCACTCAAGCTTCTGAAACCTCAACAACTACTGACCCGATGATGAGTCGTTTTGTGCCTGACTCTCTGTCGCTTTCACCTCGCTTAATTGCGGCTTTTGTTGACAGGAAGCCAAAGTTTTCTTGACGTTGGCGACCGTTCCACGGAGTCTACCGGATTTCTTCACTATTTTCATTATCGTCAAAATCGGGGCAAAAACGACTATTTCCCACAGTGCGACCCGCAAATTATGAAACACAAGTATACTTTGTATGAAGGTTCCACTATCATTCGTTTTGTTGACGGACATAAAGACGGCCACTGACGACATATAATACGTTTCAGAAAACGGCCAGAACATGGGAACCCCGTAGGGTTGACTTGTGTCCGCGGTAAAATAATCCAAAATGACGTGGGAATAACAAGCGCCCGCAAACAGGATAAAATGGCTCCAGAAATTCTTACCTTGCCATCGAGAAAAATAGGTACCCAAGAGGCCACCCACAAAAACTGCAGAACCTAAGCTGTGGCTGAAAAAGTGATGGTGATATTTATTAGGCTCTCCTTCCAAGAGGCCAGGCAGAAAGTCGATATCAGGTAAATTGGCCACCACGACAAAAAGCAGGATCGTTCGCCAGGCAAGACTTGTGTTTTCACCTGCAAAAGATTCATGAAGCGTGTAGCCCATTAAGGAATGTCCTAATGGCAGTGGCATATTAGTTATTCTCGATTAGTTCTGAAGCTCTCTGAGTCGCTTTTACAACGGATTTGATCAATGTCACCCTCAGCCCGCCTTCTTCCAATTCCATGATCCCGTCGATGGTACAGCCTGCCGGAGTGGTCACACCATCTTTCAGCAGCGCCGGATGCTCGCGCGTTTCGAGGACCATGCTGGCCCCGCCGAACACAGCTTGTGCTGCCAATTCCGTCGCGATGGCTCTAGGCAAACCCACTTTGACGCCCCCTTCGGCCATGGATTCGATGACGATATAAATAAAAGCAGGACCACTGGCACTGAGTCCCGTGGCAGCGTCCATGTATTTTTCATCCAAAATGATGGTTTTACCAAGCTGCTTGAAAATGTCTTCTGCTCGGCGCAAATGGTCATCCGATGCGTATTGTCCTGGACAAATCGCCGTCATGCCCTTCCTAATCAAACAAGGTGTGTTTGGCATCGTCCGCACAACCGGGACGTTCTTTCCCAAATGTTTCTCCCAATAAGCTGTTGAAACAGAAGCGGCAATCGAAATCAGCAACTGCTTAACCGCGACGGTGTTTTTGATCTCATCCAAAACCTCTCGAACGGCTTGCGGCTTGACGCATAAAATCACCACATCCGCAGATTTCACTGCGTCCCTGTTATCCGTGGTGCTGCGCACACCATATTTCTTTGAAATGATAGCAACACGTTCTTCGTGTTTTGCTGTTGCAACCATATCGTCCTTGCTGACAGCTTTTGCCTCAAGCAAACTGCCGATCAAGGTCTCCCCCATTTTCCCCGCGCCTATTATGGCAATCTTCGATTCGCTCAACAATGCCATCCCTCCTTTTCTCCCGTTGAGTTAGATTTGCACACTCAAAACCCATGTTATGCTTATCTCGAGCCAGTGCAAAGTTGTCGAACTCGATTAATTATCAATGTTTTTTTGAAGCCAGAGTTCTAAGATGAAGAGGGAGTAGAGGCGATGGGAGTAGTCCTTTTTCTTTCTTAAATGCAAATCCAACATCTGTTGGATATTCTCCGGCTTGAAAAAACTACGTCTCTTAACAGCCGATTCAGATAGAACGTCGTTGAGCAATTCTCTAAAAATCGGAGTGTCCCGCATCCAGTTTTTCATGGGCACATTGTGGCCCATTTTGTCTTTTCGGAAAACGATTTCATCAGGCAGCACACCTTCCAGAGCCTTTTTTTGGATATATTTGACCTGTGATCCGTTGATTTTTAACTCCGATGGAATGGTTGCCGAAAATTCGATCAAACGGTAATCGTGCAAAGGAAAGCGCGCTTCGATGCCATGTGGTCGAGTTAATCGCAATCGATCCACATGAAAGCGCACCAGCGTCTGATAATCTCCATAAAGTGCGCGACTCAAGATGTCGCGGCCATCCGCATCTGTGTACAAACTGATGATATCATCATAATTGTTTAGCTCGCCAAAACCCGAAACGACATCTTCAGTGCATAATTGTTTAAGCTCATCATCTGTGTAGTACATTCTCCAGCGATTGCTCAGGAGCTCCGCCGGAAAATTGTAGCTGTATGCGAAACGACGGGACTTTACCAGAAGACTCTTTTTCTTATCCGAATCGGGAAGCAGTTGAGCCGCTTTTGTCAAGCCCTTTCGAACGGGCGCCGGAACCTTGTCAAACAGTGCCGCCATCCTGTCTGCCACATAGACCGGATGTCCAGCGTACAACTCATCGCCTCCGTCTCCCGTCATGATGTAATTGACGTGTCCTTTCGCTTCACGACCCAAAATAAACGAACCGAGTTCAACGCCGATGTCGCACAATGGCTCTTCCATCCACTCCGTCATTTTCTCGATCTGGGTCAGCTCGTCCGCTGTAAATTGAACCTCGTGGTGCTTCGTCTGGTAATGATCTGCCATCACCCTGGCAAAATAGGACTCGTCCACCATTTTTTCCGGACAGCGGAATGAGAACGAATGAATCGGCGTTTCTCTAAAGCCGCTTAACAAACCCACTACTGAACTTGAATCCATGCCGCCACTGAGAAACGCACCCGGTTCAGAGCTCTTCTCTCGTGTTCGGATTTTGAGCGAATCTCTGGTTAAACGCAAAAGCTCCTCCCGGTAATCTTCAACCTCCCGGCCATTCTGATTCTGATAGGACAAAAACCAATACCGAGCGGTTCGCAACTGGCCGTTCTCAAGCACCGAACACGAACCCGGTCTGACTTTGTTGATGTTTTGAATCAGAGAATCCAAGCCAATACTGAAATTGAAAAGCAAATAGTTACGAAGGGCTCTAAAGTTGATCGCCCTTTCAATTTGTTTGTGTTTCAATAAAGACTTCAAGGAAGAACTAAAAATCAGTGTGTCTCCGTCCCAAAAATAAAACAGGGGTTCAAAACCTAAGTGATCGCGTAACAGCAAAAATTTATGTTCGTTCGAGTCCCAAATTGCAGCGGAAAACTGTCCATTAACACTCTTGAAGCCGTTTACACCTGATTCCAGATAAGCCCTTAGTATCGTTTTCGCCACCGGATTTGGCTCAACATCGGAAGATTGGGTTGTCGTAAATTCACTGGCAAAAATATTCCCCGAGGCCGCCACCACGGTTTTTTTGTCCGCACTGAAAGTGATTGCCAACCCTTCATCAAGCGTTGGCAGTCCCGTCTCGCTCACACCAATCGCCAAATTGTTCCTGATGAATGTGTTTGCTGGTTTTCCGTCCACGCGATCCGGCAACAAATCAAAGAACGCTTCTTTCGCTACTCGTCGTTTCGTATCTTGATGGACAATTCCGTAAATCATCTACTATTTGCTCCGTTCCGAACTAAAGGGCCTTGCCGAGTTCATTTGTCATTCGCTACGCACTCTTTTAAAATCTCGTTGTGCTCTTTTCCTTTGCGGCGATCCCACATGAACTTGGCTGGCAGTCCCGCCGCGATGGCAAACTCCGGTACATCCTTATTTACAACGGCACCGGCACCGATGATGCTGTCACGGCCAACCCTGACGCCGTCAAGTACCGCCACACCGGCGCCCAACCACACATTTTCATCTATGGTAATCCCTTTGGAAGAACGACCTTGAAACAGGACAGGGATGTCGGTACGGCCACTGTCGTGGTCGCCACCAACCAGATAACAGAAGGCAGCCATCAAATGATTCTTTTTGATGACGATTTTACTCAAAGAGGAAATGACACAGTTGAACCCGATATTGACATTCTCTTCCAAGATAATGTCGCCGTTATGGCACGTCAAAATGGTCCCCCGGCCAATAAAAACCCCATCCTCGATTCGAACGCCTTTGTTTGTTTGTCCTTTGGCATCTAAGACGCAATTGTCATCGATGACCACATTGTTCCCGATGTGAATTTTATTGGGATGACGAATGGCTACGTTTGCGCCAATTGCCACACCGCGCCCCATGGATCCCAGAATATGTCGATAAAAGAATCCGCGCAGGAAGATTCCCAGAGCTCCCGGTATCCAGCTAAATAGCATTACAATAAGCTCGTACTTCACCATGTTCAGGAAACCGGGCTGACCGACAAAAATCTCCTGGTATTTTTGTGCCTTCGATTTCTTCTCATCAAAGAGCTCTTTTTGTGTATCCATTATTTGAGTTTTGTTATTGTTGTCACTCATGTCGACCTCCTTTGTCTTGCCAACAACCATATCTGTGGGGCGTTCACGCCGAAAAGCATAAATGGCGCCTCCCAAAATACCGAGCAGCAGAATCATTCCGTAGGCTATCCACGAAAATGCTAAACTCGCCGCGATGGGTACACCATAAATGGTGCTCAAAAAGAACACGAAAAAAGACTCACGGATACCAATGCCGTTGATTGACACCGGCACCAGTTGTATAAACATGGAAAGTGGAATGATGACCAAAAATTTAACGAACGGAATGGAGAGCCCCAATGCTTTTGAAATCAGGTAATAATGAAAAATGACGTTGAGCTGAAGCAGCAGCGACAAAAACATCGACCAGACCAACGTTTTGTTCTTTCTACGGAAGGGTGCAAATGAATCGGTTATTTTCATCACCTGCTTGTTAATCATGCTCATGCCGGGTAAATCTAAAATTCGGCGCAGCCACGGCACTTTTCCGCTGTGAAAAAATATCAGCCAAACAATCGCCAGCATCGCAGAAAATGTTAGAAACGACCAGATCCAGAGATTCTCAATTTGCGTGGTCAATTCGGTTGCCAGGGCCAGTGCGAGCATGGCGAAGATCATCAGTGCAAACAATCCGAGAAATCTCTCGACGATAACAGTGGCCAGGGCCTTCAGTTTGGGAATATTCAACTTGGCTGTATCGTAGGCCCGGTAGCCGTCACCGCCTATGGTGGACGGCAGCAAATTATTGAAAAACATCGCAACCGCATAAGAACGCACCAGGTATCCAACTGAGACATCAAACCCTTGCGCCCGCAGCAGCAACTGCCAGCGGTAAGAACTCGAGAAGTAGCCGATGCCGTGCAGCAAAAAGGAAATCGCGATTAAGACCATGTTCGCGGAACTTGCGGCGTTCCAGATTTCCGCCAGCTCGGTCTTGCTCAAAAGATATGCGATGAGCGAAGCACTTACTAAGATCTTAATTCCGAGCTTCAACCAGCGTTTGGAATCGGACGTTTTCGACTCCTCGACGCCGCCAATCGGTTTGAAATTTTCAGTGTTTTTCGAACTCACGTTGTTTTTTCCTGAATCAATTTCAAAGCATTCCTTGTTCTTTGTACCATTGGGCCGTCCTGGCCAAGCCTTTTCTCAATCCGACTTTTGGACGATAGCCGAGTTCTTTCTTGGCTTTCTCAATGGTAAACGCCCGGTCTTTTGTGAAAAAATCGAGTCTCCGTCGATACAAAGGCGGTTCAAGGCCAAGCGGTCGACAGACGTTTTCGCATAAGACTGCCGCCATTTTCACTGGCGCTAACGGCAGATGTTTTTTGGGCGCCGGCTTTCCGAGCACTTCCGCAATCAAGGCCACCAGGTTTTTCAACGGCAGAAACTCTTCACCTCCAAGCGTATAAATGTGTCCGCTAGCTTGTTCATTTTCGCCGGCTAAAATTATGCCCTCCACCAGGTCATCAACATAAGTTAAATGGTACAGGACCTCACCTGAACCAATCATTCTGAATGTGCCATTGTTGACATACTTAAACAGCTTTAGAAAGCGTGTGTCGCCCGGTCCATAAATGCCAACCGGTCGGACAATCACGCCATCCATCTGGTATTTTTGAAAAAAGCCGAGCGCCAGTTTCTCTCCCTCGGTTTTGGATTCCTGGTAATGATCGCCGGGACGATAGGGATCGCTCTCTTTGGCAGGCGGATTGGCGATCTCGCCCTGAACCCCGACCGTACTGCAGTGAACAAAACGCTTAACGTTGCTTTCTTTTGCCTGCTCAAGCAGAGCGCGTGTCCCATCGACGTTGACCCTCCAAAACTGCTC
>JABAHS010000748.1_pt3 | contig 14282 bp, 15 predicted proteins | sample 7062111 | NCBI WGS metagenome assembly JABAHS01 (sample SAMN14534600, study PRJNA622989) | marine sediment metagenome | biome: marine biome [ENVO:00000428]; feature: marine pelagic biome [ENVO:01000023]; material: deep marine sediment [ENVO:00002113]; isolation source: pool of 4 deep marine... | reverse complement strand
CTCGAGACGGTTCGCGAATCGATGCAGTTCTGGCACATCATCCACGCTTCGTCGGGTCTGTTCCTGATCGCCGTCGCTCTGGGTCATATGTACCTCGGCAGCATCGGCACCGAGGGCGTACTAGAGGGCATGGTGAGCGGCGAGGTCGACGAAGGCTTTGCCAAGCAGCACCACAGCCTCTGGTACGAAGAGGTGAAGGGTGGCGCCAACCCTGCGGAAGGCGAGGCAGCACCGGGCGCGTCGAGTGCCGCCACGAGCTGAGCCACAGCGGGCCAGACTACGAGTGACGAACCGGCCGGCTTTTGCCGGCCGGTTTTTCATTGTGCTGCTGTTTCTCGGCCTGCCCTTCGCCACCACCAGCGGTCAGTTGCTGCAAGACGCCGAAACCGAAGACAAAACCCCTTTGATGTCTGCCGCGCGGCAAGCCGATGCCGCTGCGGTCGCGCGGCTGATCTCATCGGGCGCCAACGTCAATGCCAGCAATGCCGGCGGCGCAACGGCGCTGATGTTCGCGGCGCTCAGCGGCGACCCGATGGTGACCAGCCTGCTCGTCAGGGCAGGGGCAAATATCGACAGCAAGGCCAAGCTCGGATGGACGGCCCTGGCGCTGGCCGCCGTGAAGGGATATACGGACGTGGCCGAGGTTCTCCTCGATGCCGGTGCGGACCAGGGGGTCCGCGATGCCTACGGATGGACGCCGTTGATGCGCGCGGTCGACCGGCGCCGCATCGAGTTCGTGCGCCTGCTGCTCGAAAGTTCCGGTGCCGATCTGAGCACCCGCCAGGAAGACGGCGCCACCGCTCTGCACATTGCCGCCGCATCCGGGGACATCGACATCGTCCGGCTGTTGGCTGCCCACGGTGCAGACCGTGCCGCGCGCGACCGCAACGGCAATACCGCCATGGATATCGCGAGATCCGCCGGCCACGCGGAGATAGCGGAGTATCTTGCTGGAACCGGCGACTCCTAGCACGCGCCGGTGCGCGAATACTCGTTCATCGGCCAGACAGTAGTCACATCCCGCGCCGGGCTCCGGATGTCATCCCGCTTGTGCGCGAGCGCAACCTGGAAACCGAATTCGGTAAGAAACCGCTCGAGCATATCGCCGCCATAGACGCCGGTCGCGAACAACGCCTGGTCGTCTTCGGCGTATTCGAGTCGCACGGCGGCCAACGGCTGCGGTGCGGGTCCGGCCAGCACCCGGGCTCCGTCACCGGGGTCGTAGACGCTGCCTTCCGAACAGCAATAGATCACCTGGCCGCGCGACCACCAGTCGTCGCCGACGATCTCCGGGCTCATCGGCTTGTGCCGGTAGTCGATGAAGCTGACATTGCGCGTCGGGTAGCTCATGCGGTGCGCACAGATCGCCGAGAATGCGACGATAGACCGGCCGGGCCCGACGCCGCCACTCCAGCGATACGGGCGGCCGTCCGACGTCTCGAGCTCGGCGCCAGGTTCCGCGGGCAAGCCCAGGTCGATCAGGAAACACGGGGTCGTGACGTACGGGTAGTGAAATACGTAGCTCTGCCCCACCGTCAACGCATCGGGCGTAAGCGTGTTGCCGTCGGCGTCCACGAGCCTGGCCCGCTCGGCCGGCACGAGTTCGCCCATCGGCTCTGCCATCAGGGACGGGTCGGCCGCCACCGCGGCACCGGCGCCCACGCAAGCCTTGATGAATTTGCGCCTGTCGAAAGAATCGGAATCGGTCATCGGAAAAATAGTAGCAGAAACACCGCGTGCGTCTGCTGCTATGATCAAATCCGGTCTACGGACGTCATGGGTACAGCACGGGTGCCAGGCAACTTGGAGACATTCACGGATGGCGAGCTGGCGCACTACAGCCGGCACCTGAGCCTTCGCGACGTAGGGCCGGAGGGCCAGGCGAGGCTCAAGCGAGCATCCGTGCTGCTCATCGGGCTGGGCGGCCTCGGCTCGCCGCTGGCCTTGTACCTCGCTGCGGCCGGCGTCGGCCGCATCGGCATCGTCGAATTCGATACCGTGGACGCATCGAACCTGCAGCGGCAGGTGCTGTTCGGCAATAGCCAGGTCGGCGAGGCAAAGCTCGCCTGCGGGGCGGTGCGGCTGCGCGATCTGAATCCGCACATCAGCATTGACGAATACCCGACTGCACTGAGCCGGGACAACGCGAGGAAAATCGTCGCTGCGTACGACATCGTCGCCGACGGTGCCGACAATTTCGCGACTCGCTATCTCGTCAACGATGCCTGCGTGCTCGAAGGCAAACCGCTGGTGTCCGCATCGATACTCGCCTTCGAAGGTCAGCTCGCGGTTTACAACCACGACGGCGGGCCCTGTTACCGCTGCCTGTTCCCCGTGCCACCACCGGCGGGCGTGGTGCCGTCGTGCGCGGAAGGCGGCGTTCTCGGCATCCTGCCCGGCGTGATGGGTACCCTGCAGGCGACCGAAGTCATCAAGCTCGTGCTCGGCCTGGGCGACATCGCGAGCGGGAGACTCGTCCATTACGATGCGCTGGCGCTTGCGTTCTCGAATTTCAATGTGCAGCAAGACCCGCGTTGTGCGATCTGCGGGGGCAACCCCACGATCACCGAGCTCGTCGACTACGACGCATTCTGCGGCGTCGGTGCCGCAGCCGATTCGCTGGTAGCGCAGCTGTCTCCCGCGGAGGCGGCCGAACTGCTCGACGCGTCGGATGCCATCCTCATCGACGTGCGCGACACGCACGAGCGTCTCGCGGACAGCCTGCCCGGGTCCGAACACGTGCCGCTGAACGAGTTGATTGCAAGTGGTGTGCCGTTCCCGACCTCATCGCAACTGGTCGTCTTTTGCGCAACGGGAAGCAGGAGCCTGCTCGCCGCGGAATCGCTCATGAAGCGCGGTTACACGCGCGTGCATAACCTCGATGGTGGCCTGTCGGGCTGGCGGCGGGCGTTCCCGTCCTGATCAGAACGCCATCGCCATCGAGATGTAAGCGTATGCCGTATTGGAGGGCGGCGGTGCCCCGGGGGCATTCTTGAGAAACCCTCCCTTCCACAGGTAAGCGGCGGTGAAGTCGAGCGTCAGATTTCGCGAGTTCGACCACCATCGCCAACGCAGATCAACCTGGTGGCCGACAAACGAACCCGAGTTGCCGTCACGGTCTCTCAGCGCGGCCGTCGGCATGAAATCGCGATCGCTCGCCAGCCACGCTGGCCGGTAGTCGATTCGGAAGTCCGTCGACGGACCCGGCTTCGTCCGCAGGGCAATTCCGGGCGACAGGATGTTGCTGCGTGTTAACGCGCCGTAGATGCCTGTCGGTCCGAACTCCCAGCGCCTGTCACCGTACAAGGTATCGAAGCGGTTGAACTCACCGTCGTCCGGGTCTTCATCGCCCGATGCATAGTCGAAACGGAAGATCACGCGAGGCTCCCAGCTGCCCCGCAGCTTGCGGCTCGCTTCCGCGTGAACAAACCACGCCCGGTGATCGAGATCCGTGGTGTCGACAGGCAGCAGGCTGGCGCGGCTTTTGCCGTGCTGGATCGCAGTCTCCAGCTCGTACGCCCATATTTCACTGGAATTGCGGGCACGGAAGCCGACAGTAAGGAAATCGCGATTGCGCGTGGGCAGGCTCGGCCTGTCCTTCTCGCGGATCCCGTACAGATACCATTCCGTATCAAGCTGGTTGCCGACACGCACGTGGGACACATGCAAGCCCCAAAGGATCCGTTCCCAATGTTCCTGGTCGAGCTCGAACTCGTTGTTCCTCAAGCGGTCTCGTTCGAGGTTGTCGGGGAGGCGGGCGACCGGCATCGTCAGGAACGCCTGCAAACCGATGCCCCCGGGTTTCGACCACTTTGCGTTGACTCCCGTAAAGGAGTTGATCGTGTTGCGCATCCGATTACGCGAAACCAGGCGGCGGCTGCCAACATCCATCGTCAGCCGGCCGACCTGGATGTCCAGTTCCTCGTTCATGTAGCCGAAGTACGCACGTAATGGCTCGAGCGCATTGACGTCATCGGTGCCGACGGGCGTCAGATCCTGTTCCAACCACGCCCGGGAATCCTGGAGTTCGACCCCCCCGTAGAATCGCTCGCCGTTGATCTGCGCGTGTAGGAGCAGCCGTGACAAAAGCAGCTCATCCTGTCCAGGGCCGACCAGGCGAAATGTGTTGTCCATGGACTCATAGCGCAGCCGGAAACTCCCGCTTATCGAAAACCGCTCCGAAACTTCGACCGCGGACTCCAGACGTTGCGCCTCACCTTGCGCCTGAACGACGATAGGGCACAAAGTGGCCAGTAGCAGCCCCACGCTTGTTCTTGCTTTTTGCCCCGCATTGCGCATAGCGGGACTAAAACACAAGAATCGCCAGTTCTGCAATGCTACGTTGCGCTGGGACTCAGGCTCGTGCCAGTGCAAGCACGCTGACCTTCGGCACGCCGCGCGCATGTAGCTCGCGAGCGAGCTGCGCGCAGGTTTCGCCCGTTGTCATCACGTCGTCCACGAGCACGACATGACGCGCCATGACCTTGCCGCGCACCGCGAACGCCCCGGCAAGATTTCGGCGCCGCGCGCGCGCGCCGAGGCCGGATTGGTGTGGCGTTCGCCGTAATCGCTTCACGTTCCGTACAACGGGGAGGCCGGTCACCCGCTGCAGCGGCTTGCAGATCTCCGCCGCCTGATTGAAACCGCGAACGCCGTGGCGCGTCCAGTGCAGCGGCACCGGTAACAGCGCGTCGATGTCGGCGGGTAGCGCGGCGGCGGCCTTGCACAGCATCTCCCCGAGGGGCTCCGCGTAGTACAGCTTACGATGGTACTTTAACTGCCTGACGGCTGCGTCGAGCGGGAACTCGAACGCCAGCGGCGCGACGGCAACCTCGAAAGGCGTGGGACGATCCAGGCACTCGGCGCACGTGACACCGCCCCCCGGCTCGGCGACGAGCGGCCGCGCGCAACCAGGGCACTGCGCGCGGATCCACGGCAGGTCGCCCTCGCAGCCTTCGCAGATTGCGGGCTCGAAGTGGCGCCTCGCCGTTCCGCAGAATATGCAGCACCTCGGCATCACGGCGCCCTCGACCGCGCGGGCCGAAACGCAGGCGAGCTGCCAGGGCACCAGCATCAGTCGCCGAATTCCCATGGGCATAGCCTCGCTGCCGTGGCGCCGCGATGCGGCTCCCGAATTTGCGCGATTTCGCCGGAAAGCGTGCTACCGTGTCGCGTCCACGAATTGCCCGCACGAGATGAACGCCATCAAGCAAGATTCCAGCCTGCGTTCCAGGGACGTTCAACGGCGATTCGATCGCGCCGCAGGCCGTTTCCACGAAGCGGACTTCGTTCACCGTGTGGCCCGCGAGGGCCTGCTGGAGCGTATGCGACCGATGATCACACGGGCGGCCACCGTGGTCGACCTGGGCTGTGCCACCGGCGCCGCGATACCGCTGCTGGAGAAGCGCTTTCGGCGTTCCCGGGTCATCGCGGTCGATTATTCCGCAGGCATGCTGCGTGTCGTGCGCGACAAAAAGACGCTGCTGTCCAGGCGCTACCCGGTGCAGGCGGATGCCCGCTCGCTGCCATTTGCGGATGCGAGTATCGATGTCATTTTCTCGAACCTGATGCTGCCGTGGATCGACGACCTCGACAAGGCATTCACCGCCGTGGCGCGCGTGCTCCGGAAGGATGGCCTGTTCGTTTTCTCGACCCTGGGCCCGGACAGCTTCGTCGAGCTTCGCGAAGCCTGGGGCGCGGTCGACAGGGGCGGGCACGTGAACCGTTTCCCGGACATGCACGATGTGGGGGACGCGCTGGTGCGCGCCGGACTGAGAGATCCGGTGCTGGACGTCGACCGGTTGTCGGTGACGTATCGCAACACCGCGGCCCTGTTTCGTGACCTGACCGCGGCGGGCGCACGCAACAGCCTGCGTCATCGGCATCGGGGCCTGACGGGGCGGAAGCGTTTTCGTCGTTTTACCGGTACCTTTTTTCCCGCGGGCAAAACTCGCTCGCTAACACTCGAACTCGTCTTCGGGCATTGCTGGGGTATTGGAGCAAACCCTCGCAGCGGGGAGATCGCAGTAGATGCGAGGGGAATTCCCTTGCGTCGGCAATGACTTGTAGGCGCCGCTTCCGCGATCTCGACAGCTTGTCGGCGCGCTGCGATAAGCCGTTGTAATCTAATTGGTTTCAAAATCCCGTTTGCAGGTACAGGATTGCCTGCGCCAGCACGTTTCAGTAAACTGCCGAGGCTCTTGAGCGGGGCATCCGGCTGTCCCGAACCTCAACCTGCCACCTGATGATTCATAAATAGATTAAGAGCGCGGGCCCATGTCGGTCTGTGGAGTGGATACACAATGATTCGAAACTCGCTACTCAGCCTGCTCGGAACCCTGTGGGCCAGCGCAGCAAGCGCCGACTGGGCCCTCAATATGCCCAGGGGCGTTACCGAGCTGAGCGCTGAAACCTACGACCTGCACATGATGGTGTTCTGGTGGTGCGTGGCAATCGGCGTCGTCGTCTTCGGCGTCATGATCATCTCGCTCGTGAAGCACCGGAAGTCGAAAGGCGTGAAGCCCGCAACCTTTTCGCACAGTACCGCGGCCGAAGTCATCTGGACGATCATCCCCGTCATCATCCTGCTCGTAATGGCCGTGCCTGCCGCCGAAACGATGATAAAGCTCGAGGATTCGCGCGATCCCGATATTTCGGTGGTAGTGACCGCCTACCAGTGGAAGTGGCATTACAAGTACCAGGACGAGGATATCGCGTTCTACTCGAGCTTGGATCGCTCCAGCGTGGAGGCCCGGCCGAAGAACTCCGGCATCAGCCCGTTCGACGTCGAAAACTTCCTGCTGGAGGTCGATCGTCCGCTGATCGTGCCGAAGGGTGCCAAGGTCCGTCTGCTGATCACTTCCAACGACGTAATTCATTCATGGTGGGTGCCGGAGCTGGCCATTAAGAAGGACGCCGTGCCCGGCATTATCAACGAGACCTGGTTCCGCGCCGAGCAGACCGGCACCTTCCGCGGCCAGTGCACCGAGCTGTGCGGCAAGGACCACGGCTACATGCCCGTGGTCGTCGAGGTCGTAGAGCCGGACGCCTATGTCGCGTGGGTCGAGACTCAGCAGCAGGACGGCGAACGCGTCGCCACCAGCCAGTAAACGACTTATAAAGGGTGCCGCTCGGCGGCACGTGAACGGAGAGAAACGGTATGACAACAGCAGTCGCAGGGGCGCAGGACGCACACGACGAGCATCACGGCCCGGAGAAAGGCATCCGGCGCTGGCTGTTTACGACCAACCACAAGGACATCGGTACGCTGTACCTGGTCTTCAGCCTGGTGATGTTCTTCATCGGCGGCGCGATGGCGCTCGTCATCCGCAGCGAGCTGATGCAGCCGGGGCTGCAGTTCGTGCATCCCGAGTTCTTCAATTCGATGACCACGATGCACGCGCTGATCATGGTCTTCGGCGCCGTCATGCCGGCCTTCGTCGGCCTCGCCAACTGGATGATCCCGATGATGATCGGCGCACCGGACATGGCGCTGCCGCGCATGAACAACTGGTCGTTCTGGATCCTGCCCGTGGCGTTCGGAATCCTGTTGTCCACGCTGTTCATGGAAGGCGGAGCACCCGCCAGCGGCTGGACGATGTATCCCCCGCTCGTCCTGCAGACCGGCGACGCCTTCCCGTTCCTGATTTTCTCGGTCCACCTGATGGGCATCTCGTCGATCATGGGCGCGATCAACATCATCGTCACGATCCTCAACATGCGCGCGCCGGACATGTGGCTGCTCAGGATGCCGATCTTCGTCTGGTGCTGGCTGATTACCGCCTACCTGCTGATCGCCGTGATGCCGGTGCTCGCGGGTGCGGTCACGATGCTGCTGACGGACCAGTTCTTCGGCACCAGCTTCTTCCTCGCGGCCGGCGGCGGCGACCCGGTCATGTTCCAGCACATCTTCTGGTTCTTCGGGCACCCCGAGGTCTACATCATGATCCTGCCGGCCTTCGGTGTCGTCTCGGAGATCATCCCGACGTTTTCGCGCAAGCCGCTCTTCGGCCACGACTCGATGGTCTACGCCGCATCCTGCATCGCCTTCCTGTCGTTCATCGTCTGGGCGCACCACATGTTCACGGTGGGCATGCCGCTGTCGGGCCAGATGTTCTTCATGTTCGCGACCATGCTGATCGCGGTGCCGACGGGGGTGAAGGTATTCAACTGGGTGGCGACCATGTGGCGCGGCTCGATGACCTTCGAGACGCCGATGTTGTTCGCGCTGGCTTTCGTTTTCCTGTTCACGATTGGCGGTTTCTCCGGTTTGATGCTCGCCATCGCCCCGGCGGATATCCAGTACCACGATACCTACTTCGTCGTCGCGCACTTCCACTATGTGCTCGTCCCCGGCTCAATCTTCGCCCTGATGGCAGGTGCGTACTACTGGCTACCCAAATGGACGGGCTACATGTACAACGAGTCGCTCGGCAAGCTGCACTTCTGGTTGTCGGCGATCTTCGTCAACGTCACGTTCTTCCCGATGCACTTCCTCGGGCTCGCCGGCATGCCGCGGCGCATCCCCGACTACTCGACCCAGTTCGCCGACTTCAACATGATCGCGAGTATCGGCGCGCTCGGTTTCGGCTTCTCGCAGCTGATCTTCGTCTGGGTGCTGCTCACGGCGAAGAAGGGCGCCAAGGCGACCGACCGTGTCTGGGAGGCGCCGAGGGGGCTCGAGTGGACGGTGCCGTCGCCGGCGCCGTACCACACCTTCGACACGCCGCCCAAGGCTCGCGTGATGCAGGAAGCCTTCGAGTGACAGATGAACAGAAGGACCGGCGCAAGGGAGTACGGCGAACGACGATCATCCTCGTCGCCGTTGCGCTGGCTTTCTATCTCGGCTTTATCCTGATCGGCGTGTTGCGCGCCTGAACCGCATGAACGACAGCACAGCCAAGAAACCTGCAGACGACAACCGCTCGCTGACCGGCAAGCTGCTGTTGCTCGCGGCCGCGATGTTCGGTTTCGGCTACCTGCTCGTGCCGCTCTACAACGTGTTCTGCGAGATCACGGGTTTCGGCGGCCGCACCAATTCCGTGGCGGTGGCCAGCGAGGAGAACCCCGACTTTTCGCGCGCCATCCGCGTCGAGTTCGTAACGACGGTCAACGAGTACGCGCCCTGGGAGTTCGCCGCGGAACGCGACAGCATGGAAGTGACGCCGGGCAAGATGTACTACGCCACTTTCACGGCGAAGAACCTCACCGGCGACACGAAGGTCGCGCAGGCCGTGCCGAGCGTCGCGCCCATCAGCGCGTCCGGCCACTTCAAGAAGATCGAGTGTTTCTGTTTCACGAACCAGGAATTCCAGGCGAACGAGGAGCGCGCCATGCCGCTGCAGTTCGTTGTCGACCCGGATCTGCCGGAGTACGTGGACACCATCACGTTGCAATACACTTTTTATGACACGGTTCGCGTCTCGGCGAACGACGGGTCCTGAACGACAACGCATCGAGAATAAAACATGTCCCACGCTGAAGACCGCTATTACGTCCCTCATGGCAGCCACTGGCCGATCGTCGGCTCGATCGGGCTGCTGTTCCTCATGGTGGGTGTCTCCAACTGGCTGAACGGCGCCGACGCCGGCTTCTGGATCATGCTGGCCGGTGTCGCGGTAATGGTATTCATGCTCGTCGGCTGGTTCGGCGCGGTCATCAGCGAGAGCCAGGGCGGCCTGTACAACGACCAGGTCGACCATTCGTTCCGCATGGGCATGTTCTGGTTCATCTTTTCCGAGGTCATGTTCTTCGCGGCGTTCTTCGGCGCCCTGTTCTACGCCCGCAACATGGCGGTGCCGTGGCTCGGCGGCGACAGCAACAACTTCTTCACGAACCTGCTGCTGTGGGAAGGCTTCGAGGCGACCTGGCCGACCAACGGGCCCGCTGATGTCGGCGGTGACTTTGAAGTCATGGGGCCACTGGGCTTGCCGTTGATCAATACCGTAATCCTGCTCTCCAGCTCGGTAACCGTAACGATCGCGCACCACGCGCTGATTGCCGGCCAGCGCGGCATTCTCAAGACATTCCTCGCGATGACGTTCATCCTCGGCTTCATCTTCGTCTACCTGCAGGGCTACGAGTACATCCACGCCTACCAGGACCTGAACCTGAAGCTGACGACCGGCATCTACGGCTCGACCTTCTTCATGCTGACCGGCTTCCACGGCATGCACGTGACCATCGGCGCGATCATGCTGCTGATCATCTGGCTGCGGGTGATGAAAGGGCACTTCACGGCGACGAATCATTTCGCGTTCGAGGCCGTGGCCTGGTACTGGCACTTCGTGGACGTCGTCTGGATCGGCCTGTACGTATTCGTTTATTGGATGTAGGCGCGCTTCTCTGAGCGCAGGCTGGTTCGCGGGCCGAGGCCCGCTCCTGCAGATGGAGCGATCCCGCGCTTAGAGAGGTCTGCGGGCGGGGCGTTTGTCGACCGAAGTAAAGCGCAGCGCAGCGAGCCATGAGGGAGATAAATGACCCGTTCGCAGACCGGGAACGAGGTCGCGAGACGCGGGCTGCTATTCGCCGATCCAGCCGAGCAGATAGGCGGCGACGAGGAAGACGACCAGGGTGATGGACAGCACGACGCGGATTTTCAGCGACGTGAGCATCCTGGTCGACTCCGGCGAGTCCCGGTCCCTGACCAGGAAGAAAAGCCCGGAAAACAGGCTGACCACGACGGCCGCCAGCAAGATCAAGACTATGACTTTCATTGAATACCCAGTGGCGCGGGATCGAGCAGTATAGCGTGGAGAGATCGCGACAGAAATCGAAAGGCTGCCTGCCTTACGCACTTGGCGCCGTGCTGGTCGCCCTGTTCGTCAGCCTCGGCGTGTGGCAGGTCAGTCGTGCTCAGGAGAAACGCGCCACGCAGCAGACTTTCGAGCGCAAGACGGGCTATACCCGTTTCGTTCATGGCATGGACGTGCAACCGCTGCAGCGGCTGTCGGCCGAGGGTATGTTCGATGCGCGGCACCAGTTTCTGCTCGATAACATCATCGTTGACAGCCGCAACGGTCATTACGTCCTGACGCCGCTCGTGTATTCGCCGGACGAACCGGCGCTGATCGTGAATCGCGGCTGGCTCGAGCGATCCGGCAATGACGTAGATGCCGCAGCGCTTGCGCTCCCCGATGGGCGCGTGACGGTACGCGGCCGCGCCGGCACACTGCCGCGGGCGGGGTATCGCATGGGTGCAGCCATCGAGTCGTCGTCGGAATGGCCACGACACGCGGTTTACCCGACACTGGACGAACTCGCCGCAGCGCTGGGAAGCCCGGTCCAGCCCTTCGTGCTGCTGATGGCGCCGGGGGAGGAATACGGCCTGTTGCGGCGCTGGGAGCCCGCAGAGATGGGGCCCGGGCGCCATTACGCGTATGCATTTCAGTGGTTCGCGATGGCCGTCGTGCTGGCCGGCCTGCTGGCCTGGAATTTCCGCAAGCGAGGATACCGGAAGTGAGTGATTCGCAACGCAAGAAGGGACGTCTGCAGTTCTTCCTGATCGCGGCCCTGTTTTTCGGCCCGCTGCTGATCGCCGCATGGCTCTATTACGGCGGGGAGGCGCTACAGCCGCAGCAGAGGGCGAATCACGGCACGCTGCTCGAGCCTATCGTCAGCCTGCTCGACGAGACGCCCGGTTCCGTGATCCATGACAGCCGCACGTGGCGGCTGCTGTACGCCGAGCGCGGCGAGTGCGGCGATACTTGCCGTGAGGCGCTGTACACGCTACGGCAATCCCGACTCATGCTGGGCAAGGAGATGGACCGGGTCGAGCGCGTGTTCTTGCATGGCGCCGAGCCTCCCGATACCCTCCTCGGTGCCGAAGAGCACCAGGGGCTCGTGGCTCTGCACGACCCGGCCTTGCACGCCCTGCTCGACGACAAGAGGCCCGCAACCCTGCCGGCTGGCGGATTCTTCCTTATTGATCCGCACGGCAACCTGGTGCTGTATTTCAGCCCGGACATCGAGCCGCGAGACATGGTCGATGACATCAAGCGTCTGCTGAAACTGTCTCGTATCGGCTGAGCGAGGAACGATTTTGAGCGCAAACATAGAAAGACTGACGGACTGGCGCGATTACTACGAGCTGACGAAACCCCGCGTCGTCATGCTCATCGTGTTTACGGCGGTGGTCGGGATGTTTCTAGCCGTACCGGGCTGGCCCGGCACCCCCGCAATGCTGTTCGGCACGATCGGTATCGGCATGGCGGCTTCCGCGGCCGCGGTTTTCAACCACGTGCTGGATGCCCGCATCGATATTCACATGCTGCGCACGCGCGGCCGGCCGCTGCCCGAGGGGCGCGTCAGCGAAAGCAATGCGCTCGCGTTCGCATCGGCAACCTGCGTGCTGTCGATGATCGTGCTGTGGTTCCTCGTCAATCCGCTGACCGCGGTGCTGACCTTCGGCTCCCTGATCGGCTACGCGGTCATCTACACCGTGTATCTGAAACGGGCGACGCCACAGAACATCGTCATCGGCGGTGCTGCGGGTGCGGCGCCGCCGGTACTTGGCTGGACCTCAGTTACCGGTGAAATCACCAGCAGCGCGCTGCTGTTGTTCCTGATCATCTTCGTCTGGACACCGCCGCATTTCTGGGCGCTCGCGATCGCGCGAAAGGAGGAGTACGCGAAGGTCGGCATCCCGATGCTGCCGGTTACGCACGGCGAGGTTTACACCCGCCTTCACATTCTGCTCTACACGATACTGCTGGTCGTGATCACGATCATTCCGTATCTCACGGGGATGAGCGGCCTCATCTATCTCCTGACGGCGGCGTCGCTGGGGGCCGTCTTCCTGAACTACGCCATCCGCATGCTGCGCGACAGGGAAGACGTCGAACTGCCGATGCGTACGTTCAAGTTCTCGATCACCTACCTGGCAATCCTGTTCGCGGCCCTGCTCGTCGACCACTACTTCCTGCTGCAGCTGAGCATCTAGCGCGACCGGTTCCTCTGCGTGAGAACCAGCGCGACGCCACCGAGTGTCGCGGCGGAGGCCAAAACGAGCCGCAGCGTCACTGCTTCCGACAACAGTAGCACGCCGCCGATGGCGGCGATGACCGGCACCGATAACTGTACGGTCGCTGCCCCGGTTCCCGTCAGGCCCCTCAGCGCGGCATACCAGATGACGTAGCCGATACCGGACGCTACCGCGCCCGACACGACGGCATAGCCGGCACCCGCCGCGGTCACCTCGAATTCACCGGCGAAGACCAGGCTGGTCACCACCACCAGCGGTACCGCGTACAGGAAGTTGTGCGCCGTTGCCTCGATCGGGTCAACCGCCGATCGCCCTACGAGTGAATAGGCGCCCCAGGAAACGCCGGCGACCGCCATCAGCGCGGCGCCCAGCGGATCCGGCGCTGTCAGGCCCGGTGATACCAGGTAGACGAGACCGGCGATGGCGATGACGAGGCCCATCCACGAGACCCGCGAGAAATGCTCGCCGGCGCGCAAAGCAACGGTGAACATCGTCAATTGCACGGCGCCGAACAGGATGAGCGCACCCGTACCGGCACTCAGCGACAGGTACGCGAATGCGAAGAACACCATGTAAAGGTACAGGGCGATTACGGAGCGCCAGTTCGGTGTCTCCCTGGCCGTCCTGCGCCTGACCAGCAGGATGCCGGCAAGCAGCAGCGCGCCGGCGATGGTACGTGCCGTGGCGAAACTTGCCGCGTCGATGAGCCCGGCGCCCAGCGCCAGCCGGCACAGCACCGAGTTTGCGGCGAAGGCGACCATCGCGGCCGCCGTCAGGAACACCGTATTTGCTTTCATTCGGAGCGCAGTTTTTCTCCAAGAATAGCAGGACACGTCCTTGCCCGGGAGGCGGACTGCCGCGATACACTCTGCGTAGCCATGAGGGATCCACATCAATCCGAGGTCTTCGAGCGCGTGGTGCGGCCGCATTTCGACCGCCTGTACCGTCTGGCCTGGCGGCTGACGGGCGCGAAGGCCGAGGCCGAGGACCTGTTCCAGGAACTGCTGGTCAAGGCTTTCGGCATGCTCGACGAGCTGGTTCACGTCGACGAACCGGGCTCGTGGTTGTCCCGCGTAATGTACAACCTGTTCGTCGATCAACACCGGCGTTTCGCGCGCCAGCGCATGCTCCTCGTCGACGAGGGTCACCTCCCTGGCGACGGGCTCGCGGACCTGGCCGGCGAGTTCGACCCCGTGGCCGACAGTGAGCGGTACGAGAAATTCCGGCGCCTGGATGCGGCATTGCAAGAACTCAGCGAGGAACACCGAATGGTCGTGCTGCTGCACGACACCGAGGGCTA
>JABAHS010071365.1_pt2 | contig 14295 bp, 18 predicted proteins | sample 7062111 | NCBI WGS metagenome assembly JABAHS01 (sample SAMN14534600, study PRJNA622989) | marine sediment metagenome | biome: marine biome [ENVO:00000428]; feature: marine pelagic biome [ENVO:01000023]; material: deep marine sediment [ENVO:00002113]; isolation source: pool of 4 deep marine... | reverse complement strand
TTTTCCCCCTCTTCACTTATGGTGACCGCAAACACCGAATAAGCTTTAAAGTAAGCACAAAGCATAGCAGCCGCGCGCCCAACAACGTTATCCGCCACAGAAGACCCAGACAACTGGTTACCCAACTTTTCCATAGCTTTTAACAAGCCACGTATTCCGTAGGATTTGGTCGCGAAAACGATCTTTCCGTCTTTGACTATGAGCAGATTGAACTTCTTTTCTTTCAGTCTTTGCTCGGCAAGTTTTAGATCGTTCATCTTTCTTTCTCTTAACGTGAAAGTATACGCTTTAAAAAAGCTTTATTGATTCTCTATGGTGAACAACTCTTCTTCGGGCATAGAGGCAATAAAATGTGCAAGTTTTTTTGTCTCCTCTTTTGAAACGTTATCAGAGAGCAAACTGTCTCTTAACTTATTGAAAGTGACAGGATTAACTGTAATGATTATTTTCTCTCTTTCTTGAAGTTCAAATTCCGCTGCGATTCCTGTGGAATCAATTAACTTTAGTTTCTGGTTTCCAAATGTGCATTTAGTTGCCACCTGTATCCCATCCACGACACATGAAAATGGAACTTTGTACTTCAGCATTGCGGTTACCCTTAGTTTCTCGCCGTTTTCTTTTACTTTCATTTTTTTAATGCCTATACGCCCCATTCTAACTCCTATAACTAGAAATGGTCCAAGATGACCATGAAAGTCTTCAGCTTTTTTTATAATATACATTAATTCTGTGTTCATGTTTACGTTCACCTGTAAATTATTGTATGTGGCTTGGTATGACCTGCCTAGCTGTAAGTGCTCTGATTATTGTAATGCCGATAACGCCTCCGATAAAACCGCCTATAGCATGCAGTCCGGCCCACAACTCTAGGGTTGCAGGGAATTCTAAGAAGAAACGTCCGATTATTAAACCTGCTATGCCTGCGCATATTGTGGAAAACGAGATTATACTAATTATGCTTGGCAACGGTTTTTCGATGCTGTTTTGGTAACCTACAAGTCTTGTCAGGATATCGAAAAGGATGCTTGCTGCGATAAAACCTAACATGTAAAGTGCATTCGGTCGAAGTGTAAAGGTTAACCCTGCGACCAGCAATCCAGTTAGTGAAGCTGTGCCAAGCTTTCTTGTCCACCATGTGACCAATGTTAACGTTACAAAACCGAGTAAGTCGCATGTGAAAGGTAAGTGAGTCGTCTGAAAAATGATGGGGGCTAATGTGAGGTTTAAAGCTCCCCAGAAGGCGGCGCACATTACAATTGCAACGATGTCTCGGGTTTTGAAATAAGTCATTGGTAACACCTTTCGATTAAAAAGTATTACTTCTCAATAAAAGCTTTATGGTTAACCTACAACCTTTTGATTGGTAATTCACATGGCTAAGATTGTGCGTGTTGGCGTTACGTTTCCGCCAGACCTGCTTAAAGAACTGGACGAAACCATCGGCAAAATGGGTTATGATAGCAGGTCGAAAGCAATTCAAGATTCAGTTAGATCCTTCATTGCTGAACACAGCTCGCTTCAAGAACAAAAGGGAATAAGAGTTGGCGTGTTGGTGATGATCTACGACCACGAAGTTAAGGAATTAGAGACCGCTCTAACCGACACTCAACACGAACACAGCCACGTCATTTATTCTTCTATGCATATCCACTTGAGCGAACGAGAGTGCCTCGAAACAATAGCGGTGAAAGGCAACATTAACGAGATTAGACATTTGGTCCAAGAGTTGACAACAAAAAGAGGAGTAAAGCAGGTTAAGCTGACTATTGTTTCTTAATGACTTAATGCGCGCAAATGAATAGCTACAATTGAAATGTACTTGTTAACATAAGCATAAGTGTTAAACCCACTATAAGTCCGATTGCAACTTCATGCTTATGTCCATGGGCATGCGCTGTTGGAATCAACTCGTCGGCTGTCACGTAAGTCATGACTCCTGCGGCGATTGATAACATAAGGGGTAGGACGAACGGGGAAGGTAATACTAGCATGAAAGAACCTATTATGGCGCCTAAAGGTTCCACTAATCCTGACAGTAATGTAATTGCAAAGACTCTCCTCCTTCCCATTCCAGCGGCGTAAAGTGGTGCAGCAGCTGCGACGCCCTCCGGTATGTTATGAATGGCTATTGCTATTGCGACGAGATATCCAAGCTTCGGTAAGTATGCGTAGCCCGCCATTACTGCTAGACCTTCAGGTACATTGTGCAAGGTTATGCCAATTGTCACAAGGATGCCCGTTTTAACCAGTTGCTCGTTTGCGGGTTCATACTCCTTAGATGAGAATATATGTGGTATCTTTGCATCTAAGATCATAATCGAAACAGCACCGATAATGAATCCTACAACCACAGTATAATGGCCAGCATCCATGGATAGCGCTTTATCGATGAGGTTTAGAAACGCTACGGTAAGCATAACTCCAGATGCAAGACCCATGGAAAAGTTTAGGGATCGCTTTCCTATTTTTCCAGTCATAATAATAATGAGACAACCGACACTTGTGCTTAACCCGGCTAAAAGACTTAAAAACCAAGCAAAAATGATTGAATCCAAACACATCACCTCAATGCACATATTTTTTCTTGGTCCATGCGCACGAATTTTTCCTCCTACCGTTTTCGATAAACCATTACCACCAGTGGCAAGGCTATTGCAAGGTATGCTAAGTGAACAATTATCCTAATCCATTCAGCTTTTATTGTGTAACCAAACATTACAGCAAAGATGGAGCCGACTAGTCCTTTATGATGAAATAAGCTATTCTCGGGTATATCCAAGGCATAAGCGGGCTCACCTAACCAGCCAAGTTCAACCCCGACATCTTCAGAATATTCCACCAGTTCATGTACACCATAACCCGCTAATCCTCCAGCTAAAAGCACAAGCAAAATACTTGTGAAATAAAAGAACTTTCGTATGTTAATCTTCATACCAGCAATAAATATTGCATAAGCTAAAGCCAGTGAAGCTGCTACGCCAAGAAAAGCACCGACTAAAGTGCCAACGGCATCCGTCACTAAGAAAGGAGTTAGGAAAAGCACAGTTTCAAGTCCTTCTCGAAACACTACGATGAACGAAAAAGAAGTCAGAGCAAGGGTTGCGCCTCGAGTTACAATGGTTTCTAGCCGCTTTTCCACTTCCATTTTAAGTTCTTTTCCTTTTGTAGCCATCCAGTAAATCATAGAAGACAACACGAAAACAGCAATAAGGGCGGCAACTCCTTCAAACAATGCCTTGGCAGGTCCCTCAAGACCGCCATATATGAAGCCGATAGTAGCTCCTAAAACAAGACTTGCTGCAACTGCAAGATAAACTCCATACCAAGCGTAGCGTGTCAATGGATTTCTCTTTGTTCTTGCTAAATATGCCAAGATTATTGCTGTTATAAGCGCGGCTTCTAAAGCTTCTCTGAAAGCCAGCAAAAATTGAGCAAACAACAGTGTCACTTACCCATTTTGCTTAACCCAGATAACCGACGCAACATTTCGACCTAGGGCGTAGCTGGCCCCCATCACTTTCACTATTATTGGACCGTTAAATGGAGCTTTTTCTTCAATCTGTACATTTGCTCCGGGCACGAGACCTAGCGTTGCCAAATACTGCAGCATATCTGGCTTTTCATCGGTTACTTTAACAATGGTTCCTTCTTTTCCAGGATCTAAATTAGCTAGAGGTTTACTTTTTTCCTCAATTATTTTTCCCGATGCCAAAGGTATAGGATTTCCATGTGGGCAAGTTTTTGGTTTTCCTAAGACTTTTTCTAGCGGCTTAATTATGTCTTCGTCTGTGATGGCGTGTTCCAGCTTGCATGCAGCATCATGTGCTTTGCTCCAGTCCATGTGCAAAACGTCTGTCAGTAGTCGTTCTGAGAGACGATGGCGTCTAATAACGTCTAGTGCTATTTTTCGACCCTTTTTTGTAAGATTTACGCCCTTGTAAGGTTTGTGAATGATAAGGTTTTGTTTTTCCATGCTTTCAATAGTGTTCGTTATAGTTCCAAGTGTCACGTTTAATTCTTTAGCGAGATCTCCAGTTTTAGCTGAATCTTTCTTTTCCTCTAGTCTGAATATGGCTTCTAGGTATTCTTCTATGGTTGATGACACCTCTTTAATGCTCGACATCAGTTTTACCTCGAATTTTTGTTATTCAAATATAAAAGTACGATTCATCGTATATATATGTTGTTTTACTCTCACTAATAGCATGCATGCATCACTAATAGCAATGAAATCTTAAGAACTCCGTAATGTTTCTGTTCAACAAAGAACTTCAATAAAGGCTTCATTCCATAATTGTCTTGCGTGCAAGTTTTTTCTCTTGTTCATACGAGTTGGCGCAATGTTTGCAACAGAAAGTCATTTCTTTTCCATCGATGACTTCATGGTAACCTCCTTCATAAACTTTGCATCCGCAGTGGGCGCAGACTTCGAGACTAGGTTCTATGACTATGGAAATTAGGTTGGCAAATCTCTTGAACAACTTTGTGCAGAGTTCTCTTCCTTCGGCAGTGAGTTCAAACACTTTTCGTTCTTTCTCACCTACTGGTTTAACCGTATGGTTCACCAAGCCTTTTTGTTGAAGTTGTTTTAGAAACGGATAGACAAGGCTGGGGCTGATTTCTTTTCCTATGCGTTTTCTGAACTTGCTGATTACGCTGTAGCCATGGGCTGGTCCTTCGTATAAGATGGTGAGTATGTAGAATCGAGAAAAATCTGAAATGAACTCTTCAATTTTGGAACTCATATTTAACACTCCTTTAGATATATCTTTAAAAGAAATATTTATATATTTCTGTTGCCAAATGTCCTAATGGCAACGAAAAAAGGTGCAAACGAAAGATGGCGAAAGAGAAGAACAAAAAGGTTCACCTCAACATCAAAGGAATGCATTGTGCCAGCTGTGCTCTGACCATCGAGAAGGCATTGAAAGAGCACTCAGGAGTGAAGGAAGCAAATGTCAACTTCGCCTCAGAGAAGGCTTATTTGACATATGATTCGAATGCAACGAATAAAAGCAAACTCGTAAAGACCGTAAGAGATACTGGTTACGATGCAGCTTTCGAGACGAAAAAAACAATTATCAAAATCGGTGGGATGACCTGTGCTTCCTGCGCGCAGACTATAGAGAATGCTTTGAAGAAAACTGAAGGAATCGTGGAAGCCACCGTTAACCTTGCGTCTGAAAAGGCCGTTGTCGTGTATGATCCGCAGGAAATCGATTATGAACGTATAAAGAAGGTAATAGAGACTACAGGCTATCAAGTGCTTGGTATAGAGGAAGGTGCCGCCAAGTACGAGAAGGTAATAGAGGAAGAGCAACGGAAGTTTCGTGAAGCGAAAAATAGGATGTGGGTTGCGTGGGCGTTCACCATACCCATCATAGCTTGGATGATTCCGGAGATGGTCTTCGGAGTAGCTTGGCCAACTCGAAATATTTTTAACGTCGGGATGATTCTTCTAGCAGTTCCAGTGTTATTTTGGGCAGGTAAAGAAACTCTTCTGTCAGCGGCAAAAAGAGTGACTCATGGGAGGGCTAACATGGACGTTTTAATAGCCTTAGGAACCTTAACGGCCTTCATAACGGGCCCAGCGATGTTTTTCGGTCCCGTCCTGAATTACGCAGGAGTTTCTGGGATGATCATGTCTTTTCATCTCTTGGGGAGATACATTGAGGCAAAAGCAAAGGGAAGGGCTTCCCAAGCTATCAGAAAGTTACTGGAGTTGGAGGCTAAGACCGCCCGAATCCTTGTGGATGGTGAAGAAAAGGAGGTTCCCCTCGACGAAGTTGAAGTAGGCAACGTGATGATCGTCAGGCCAGGGGAAAAAATTCCCACTGATGGAGTGGTAATTGAAGGTCAAAGCGCTGTGGATGAGTCCATGGCAACTGGGGAATCGATGCCTGTGTCAAGAAAGATTGGAGACGAAGTCATAGGGGCCACTGTAAACCAGCGAGGAATGTTGAAGGTAAGAGCAACCAAAGTAGGGCAGGACACCTTTCTGTCTCAGGTCATAAAACTGGTAGAGGAAGCCCAAGGTTCTAAGGTTCCAATTCAAGAGTTCGCAGATAAAGTGACGAGTTACTTTGTCCCGTCTGTTTTGGGTCTGGCGGTTTTGACTTTGGCTCTGTGGCTGATCATTCCCGATCAGATCAGAGTGGTGAGCCTTTTAGCCCAACCGTTCTTGCCGTGGGTTAATCCAAACCTTGGGGTTGCTACCCTTGCTATTTCTGCATTTGTTTCGACTCTCGTAATCGCATGCCCTTGCGCTCTTGGTCTAGCTACTCCTACAGCCCTCATGGTTGGAAGCGGTATGGGAGCTGAAAACGGAGTGTTGATACGTCATGGTGCAGCCCTGCAAACGCTCAAAGATGTTGACACGATCGTCTTTGACAAAACGGGCACCATTACTAAAGGAAAGCCAGAAGTTACCGATATAATTTCAGCAGAAGGCCACACTAAAGAAGAGGTTCTTCGTCTAGCTGCAAGCGTTGAAGTTGGATCAGAACATCCGCTAGGTGAAGCCATTCTAAGAAAAGCAAAGGAAGAAAATCTGGAACTGTACAAGGGAGAGGCATTCGAGGCTGTAACAGGGAAAGGCGTGAAAGCCAAAATTGGTCTTTCTTCTCAAAAATTGGCCTTTGTTGGAAACAGAAAGTTGATGGAAGAAGAGAAGGTAGACTTCAAATCTTTAGAAGATGATTTGAAGCGTCTTGAAGAGGAAGCGAAGACCGCGATGCTTCTGTCTGTCGAAGGAAAGATCATAGGAATCGTGGCTGTTGCAGATACTCTGAAGGAAGACTCAGTGCAAGCTATAAGGGAACTTGAAAGGATGAGAATCAAAACCACCATGCTTACAGGAGACAACAGACGCACTGCAGAAGCTATAGCTAAAAAAGTAGGCATATCAAGGGTCTTGGCAGAAGTCCTTCCGGATCAAAAGGTGAAGGAAATACAAAGATTGCAGGAAAATGGCGAAACGGTTGCTATGGTTGGTGACGGTATCAACGATGCTCCTGCTTTAACAGCAGCCAACGTGGGAATCGCCATAGGTACTGGAACGGATATCGCCATCGAATCCGCTGACGTAACGCTGGTGAGAGGAGACCTGTCGGGTGTAGTCACAGCTATGAAGCTCTCCCGAAAAGCTTTCAGCAAGATCAAACAAAACCTCTTCTGGGCATTCTTTTACAATACTGCTACCATTCCCGTGGCCATGTTGGGTTTAGCCCATCCAGTATTAGCGGAAATAGCAATGGCAACAAGTTCAATAACGGTGGTAACCAATGCAAACTTGTTGCGAAGGGCACGTATTCATCCAGAATATCAAAAGAGGGAAAAGTAGGCTTCAGCTCTTCTTTGAAGTCTCCAAAATATGGTTAAAATTAATGGAGGTGAGAACGCATGGCGAAGGACCCTGTTTGTGGAATGGAAGTAAACGAGAAGACAGCGAAGTATAAGACAACACACATGGGGAAGACATACTATTTCTGCGCCGCTGGTTGCAAAAAAGCATTTGAAAAGAACCCTCACAAATACATGCATACGCGAATTGGAGAACAGCTATTATGAAAAAAGTTCTTTTTGTTTGTGTCGAAAACGCTTGTAGAAGTCAGATGGCGGAAGCATTCTTCAATAAACTAGCCTCAGGAAAAGCGATAGCAATGAGTGCTGGGACCAAGCCATCGAATATGGTGAATCCAAAAGCAATCGACGTGATGAAGGATGTTGGAATAGACATGAGCAAACAAAAACCAAAGTTGTTGATCCAAGAAATGATCCAGAAGGCGGATAAGCTAATAACGATGGGCTGTGAAGTTGACTTTTGTCCAGCACCCTATTTGAAGACAGAAGACTGGAACATTGAAGATCCATCTGGAAAATCCATTGAAAATTTCAGAGAAGTTAGAGACAAAATTAGGCAAAAAGTAGAAAAGTTGATTGAAGAAATGAAAGGTGTGTAAATACATCGTTCACTAGACTACAAATTTTGAGGTGATCTTAGCCATAGTGTCTGTTGAGCTTGGAATCTCTTATAGAATGCCGAGCTTGATCGCTACGTCCACCGCCTTGTAGTCGGGATGAAGCTTCACAAATGCTTTTTTTTCACCCTTAGGCGTAATCGCGACGTTAACTTTTTCCACCAACACTTCATAAAGTTCCTCTATTGCTCGTTTGATATCTGCCTTTGTCGCAGTAGAGTTGACGACAAAAACCAATTTGTTCTCGGTTTCAAGAATACGACTTGTAACTTCGGTCATAATCGGATATAAAACAACTTCATAAGGGTCCACTTCTATTCTCCTCCAAAAAGCGTATCCAGTTTTTCGATAGCGGAACTAGTCCAAACGGTAAGTCTTCCAGGATGAGTTCCAGGCGCCAAAAGCTCAACGTTCAAGTTGTCCACAGTAACGATGTCTACTCCAGGGATGTTGCGAGCTGCCCTGACGATGCCCTCATTTTTTGTGATTACAAGTAAGGGTCCAACTGCCTGCTTCATTTTTCGACCACGCCTCTTGCCTTTTCCAGCTCGAACCTTTCGGCTCTCCTTAACTCGATAAACATCTGGCCACACACCCAGCTGGATAAAAGCCTTCTCCACATCTCGAGTCTTCTTTAAGCCTTGAATTTCATCCATGACAACCAGCGGAAAATCGGGAACANNGTGGAATCTTTTTCGCGATTTTCTTCTCCGCCACTGGAGGATGTGTGGATCTGCCACCCACAGTGAAGGGGGCTAAAGCACCTCGTTGACCTCCTTTCAATCTTGGAATCCGGGCAGTTCCATGTCCCACTCCCATAGATTCTGCGGTTGTTCGTTTGCCAGCAAAAACGTCTCGACCTTGCGGTTGAAAACGGTGAGACTGAATTGAGACGACTGCACGTTTTATAACGTCTGGTCTAACAGGAGTTTTGAATACAGCGGGTAGAGGAAGTTTGCCTGTGACTTTGCCGTCGAGATCAAATATCTTAGCTGAAACTTTGCCCACTTTTCTCTCCTTCCATTTATCCTTGTTGCGACTCAAGTGAGATATGAGTGATTTTCGGCGGAGCTTCAGGAACATCTCTAGGTGGACGAGCTGGATACCGTAGCCGTATGAGACGTTTAGCTGGACCAGGTAAGCTTCCGTCCACCAAAATGTAGGTTCCTCGAACAAGACCGTAACGTAAGAAACCTCCTTTCGGAGAAACCTCACTTCCGTCACTGCCAATCTTTAGTATGCGTTTGTTGTACTCGGTTCTCTGGTGGTAGCCCATTTGACCTGCTCTAGGAACTGTGTAAAGAAGACGGGCGGGCTTCCACGGACCGATAGCGGCAACACCTCGTCTGGTTTTTCGAGACTTACGAGGCAAAATTTTGATGCCCCAACGTTTCACTGGGCCTTGAAAGCCCTTTCCTTTGGTTACAGAAACAACATCTATGAACTGTCCTTCCTTGAAAACTTCAGTAATTGAAATTGTTTTTCCCAACAACTTTTTTGCGTATTCAAACTGCTCTTCAATGGAGCCTCCATCAACCTTAATCTCCATTATGTCCATCTTTTTCTTGGAAACCGTGGCTAGTTTGGGCTGAGTGATCGTGAGGAGCCGAAACTCAGTGATTCCGTCGAGGTTTTCCTCAATTTTTTTCAAGCCTTGATTAGGATCGGAGTTTTTGGGAAGAGTAAGAGTGCGGTTAAGGTCTTTTGGAGGTTTTTTCATCCACGCTTCAGTAAAAGTTTGTAATCCATACTTGTTTTTTGTGTATGCTCGGATGGCGCACACTTGGATGGGTGGAGCATCTAAAATGGTGGCTGGGTGGACAATTTCTTTGCCGAAGTCAGGGGTGCCCTGTTTGTCTTCTATCATAAAAACATGGGTCATGCCTGCTTTGTAGCCTGCAAATCCCAGTAGAGTTGGACCTTGTTCCACACTAGGCCAGAAACTAATTTTGCCAACCTCTCGTGCGGCACGTCCTCTAGGTAAATAGGCTAGTGACCCTCTTTTGGGAGCGTGTTTTTTCCTGTGACCCATTAGCGTGATCTTCTTTCTTTTTCTTCCCTATTCAGCGTCGCCTTTGTTTCAATGAGCGTTGAGTTATAAATGTTACGAAATCCACACTACTAATTTCAACCATGCTTTAGTCTGCTTGATTGATAAAGATATTGTGCTGCTAGCGCAATCAACCAGCCATTTATGATGAAAACTGTGCCTGGAAAGGCTTGAACATTAAAGCTTAGCAAAACAGTTTGGAACACCAAAAAAACAACGGCTATTGCCAAAGCAGATGCGAACCCAAGTTTCCTTCCATATTTCTGTGCAGTTTGAATGCTGAGGAGCCCAGATAGAAAAAAGTCGCCTAACCCAAGAGCTGTTCCTCCCACAGACGGGAAGGTTGGCAGTATAATCATTACAGGCAACCGCAACTCCAGCACCATTCTCGCACCCGACTCCACCATGTGTCTAGTAACTAGAACCTGAACAATATCCATAATAGTTATCAGAACAACGAAGACTGAAGTTGTTTTCCACTCGAACAAAATGCCCAATAAAACTGCGACTAGAATGGCGAAAACTATGCCGAAGGCGTTAAAAATCCAGTATACCCCGAAGGCGTTAAACATCCAATAAGGAGAAAAATAGATTGTTATGAACAAAACTGGAGGTAGAAACGCCAAGTACCATTTTGGTGCAACCAAATACGTGAACAAAAACAGAAGTGAAGAGTAAGCGGACATGAAAAAAATCATTACAGCTTTGTTAGGAATTAACAGCAAAGCAGATGCCATAATGCCTGTGACAACAACCATAATAATCGCGTAGCGATAATCAAGTTTCCTTTCTTCGAAAAGAGATTCAACGGGCACCTCACATTTAGAGTGAATGTAAAGTATTGCTGCGGTGACAAGGAAGAGAACGGTAGGAAGCAACACGTCAAACGTCATAGTTTACTCACCATCCAACAGATTCAAAGCTGCCAGAGAGGCGTATACTGCTTCTTCAGTTCTAACCGTTTCGGTTCCCTGACCCGGAACAGTGTTGATTATGAAACGCACAATTTCATCCAGATTAAAGCGTTCATGCGCTACGATTTCATATAACCCTTGAGTTGGCGCACCGAACGCTACCAATATTCTACGAGAGCTTTTCCATCGTCTAGTCAACTCGTCTTTAACCTCTCTTAGAGGAACACCGCGTCGAGATGTGGCGACCACCAAGTCAAAAACTCGATTTTTTAGCAATTGCCCAAACGAGAAATTTACTGTAGTCACGCGGTAGCCCCAGTAGGTTTTGATTTCTCCACGATTCGCTAACATAGCTTTAGGATGTTTCCCTAACTCCGTGACTTTCACGGTTACTCGACTGTTGACTGAAAGGCGTTTGTTTGGAACCAGCACTGGACGCTCTACTCCTATGTCTACGAGTGACCCGCCATCAACGATGGATGTTACTGCGCCTTCTCGATGTTCTCCAATCGTTAGGTTTTCTGTTCTATCCGAAAGTGGATGATGAGGAGTGCGCAAGGGAGGCAGTACACCCGCATACCGCAGTTCCGGCTTAATCTTGAACAGTTTTTTGCGCAGGTACTGAGGAGTCTCCATGTAAGAAAGAACTGTACTAATTAACTCGGTGTCTCGGCTCTGATTAACATTAGGAAGGTCAGGAAACATAATTACCTCATCTAAACGAAAGATGGCGGCTGCCCTCCCTATCAACCCGACTCTAAAAGTTTTCTCTCGAAGATGTGGAACATCTGAGACTAGAGAGGCAGGTATTGCCATAGAGAGTTCACAGCGACGCTTCAATGGAAGAGGCGTTTGACTTCTAGCGCTCATCAGCGTTAACCTCAAAAGCTTCTACAACCAATCTCATTTCTAAAGTTTATTGAAAAAGAGGAAGAAAAGAATATGGGAAAGAACAAAGCTGATGTTTTAGACCAGCTGGAAAAAATTAAGAACGTTGATAAAAGCAACATGTTAGAGCACTGCGTTAAAACTCATGAGTATTGTGAAGACGCTGTAAGACTGGCTAAACAAATCTCAGTAAGCTATGGAAAGCCCAAACGCATCCTAGTTGTGGGAATGGGAGGCTCCGCTATAGGTGGAGAAATACTTCGAGACTGGTTGCTGAATGAGCTTCCAATTCCTATAGAGGTCTGCAGAGACTATGTCTTACCCGCTTACGCAAATGAGGAAACACTGGTTTTCGCGGTAAGTTGTTCAGGGAACACTGAAGAAACGCTCAGCGCGTTTGTGGACGCTGTGAAACGAGGATGCATGATCATAACCATAACATCTGGAGGACACTTTCTCTCTTTTTCCGAGAAACTGCAGGTGCCTAATTTGGCTATACCGAGTGGACTGCCTCCACGCGCCACTCTCCCCTACCTCTTCTTCCCGCTTCCCATTCTCATGGAAAAACTGGGAATCCTTCAAAGCAGGGAGAAAGAAATTCAAGGGACTGTACGAGTTATCGAAAAGTTGAGTCAAGAAAACTCGTTTGAAACTCCTGTGAAGAACAACTTATCAAAAAAGTTGGCGTTAGAACTAAGCGAAACCATACCTGTGGTTTACGGGTTCCGGGAATATGCAGCCGTAGCCCATCGACTAAAGACACAGTTCAACGAAAACAGCAAGGTTCCCTGTAAACACGAAGTGTTTCCCGAACTCAATCATAACGAAGTTGTTGGATGGGAAGCCTCTGAAACACTGACTAAATGCTTCTCCATTTTGCTTATACGAGACCGGAATGAGCCTCCAGAGATTAAGAATAGAATTGAAGCAACCAAATCTTTAGCACTGACTAAAGCCCAGAAGGTCTTAGAACTCTATGCGAAGGGAGAAAATAAGCTGGCGAGAATGTTCTCAGTTCTACATGTTGGAGACTTTGCAAGCGTGTACTTAGCCATTCTGCACAACACTGACCCTACGCCGGTGGAAACCATTAACAAGATAAAAGAAGAGATGAAGAAAAAGTTCAATGTGATAGAAACGCTGAAAAAAGAAGTTCAGTTGAGGTAACTGAAAAAGTGCTTCATGGTTTATGGTTTTTTTCTCCTTGAATGAAAAAATCAAACATTTGTTCAGCTTCTTCTAGCGATGTCGTCTGTGGTGGATGTTTGAAGGCATATGCTGAAACGCTTAAAAGGGGACCCGCTATTCCTCGATCAAGAGCAATTTTAACTCCTCGTATGACATCAAACATGACAGAACCAGCGTTTGAAGCGTCCACCGTGTTAAGCCTTATGTCAAGTTGCATCGGAGTTCTTCCAAAATATAGTCCCTTAATCCAGAAGTAACTGTCTCGTCGGTTCTCCAAGAAATCTACATAGTCGGTAGATCCAGCCACAACCGAAGCCTTATAGGGCAAAGCCCTTTCCACAGACTTAGTTTTCACGATTCTTTTCATGTCTCTCGCCCTCTCAAGAGTGTTGAGAGATTCTGTTCCCCCACCCACGTCAAGTTGGTAAGTTTCAGAAACTCGAACACCCCGGTCAGCCAACATTTTCAAAAGAACCTTGTGAAGAATCGTGGCGCCCACCTGATCCACCAGATCATCGCCAACAACGGGCAACCCAGCTTTTTCAAAGCGCGTGCCCCATGCCGCGTCACTGGCTATAAAGACTGGAGCGGCATTTACAAAAGCGCATTTAGCTTTAAGCGCTTCTTCAGCGTATCGTTGAGAAGCTTTTACAGCGCCGCTGGGAAGGAAGTTTACGACTATTTCTGCATCGCTTTCTCTAAGTTTCTGGGCAACATCCACTTCTGGAGACTCGCTGATTTTAACCATGTTTTTCATGTGGTTGCCGAAGCCGTCCAGAACCGGACCTTTCAAAACTGGAACGTCCAGTTTGGGGACGTCCGCGAATTTTAGAGTGGTGTTGGGCGGGGAAAAGATAGCTTCAGAAAGGTCTTTTCCAACTTTTCTGGTTTCGATGTCGAAGGCGGAGACGAATTCGATGTCTCGTGGGTGATAGCCGTCAAGATAGAGATAGTTTAATCCTACAGCTTCTTCCTCTTTTTCAATGTTTTTATAATGATGTATTCCTTGAACCATCGCTGACGCACAGTTTCCCACACCTATCAATGCAACTTTAATTTTTGACATGAGTAACCACTCAGTTTATTATTGAATGTACGCTTGTGCTCAAAAATCTGCCGTTCCCTATATCTTTGGTTATCCCTTTTACAACATGTCCTTTTCGCAGTTACGGAGAATCTGGTTTATTTCCCTCTTCACGTCCTCATCGAGTTGAGAGGGTACATGTGACGAAAGTATTTGTCTGACTTTTTCTTTTGCTCTTTCAAGAAGGGAACC
>JABAHS010150840.1_pt1 | contig 14299 bp, 9 predicted proteins | sample 7062111 | NCBI WGS metagenome assembly JABAHS01 (sample SAMN14534600, study PRJNA622989) | marine sediment metagenome | biome: marine biome [ENVO:00000428]; feature: marine pelagic biome [ENVO:01000023]; material: deep marine sediment [ENVO:00002113]; isolation source: pool of 4 deep marine... | reverse complement strand
TGCGTCTCGCCTGTCGTATTGCGTTGTACATGAGCGTTGTCTCCGATGGGCTGGGAGGCGGGGCGACGGCGGAACCGACCGGCGATGCTGATGGCGGCATGTGACATCCGCGAACGCGCCGGCGTGGGGAGGAAGGTGCAGGCACGTCGAGACCGCGTCCCGGTCGCGTAGGTCGCGGTCGGGTAATGTTTCCAGGGTGTGTCGGCCGAGAATCGGGAACGAGCCTCGCACCGCGCGCCGTCAGCCGGGCGGGCGCGCAGCCGCCGACGCTCCCGGAGTGCAATCCCGTTGAGCTGCCTCGCATGTGCGCTTCCGCTGCATCACGACCGGCGGTCTATATCCTGCGCCGCCTTGGTATCCCCGAAGCTCGTTGGCGTTGGAGCTGCACGGGGCCCCGCATCTCATGAGAATAGCTCCGCCGGCCGGTTCAGCGCCAGCCGGTGAAAGTGGCTTCTCGATTGCGTCTTGGTTGTGAGGCAGCCTGTCTCGAGATGCACTGCATGGCCGGGTCCGTACCGGCGGCGGCGCGCGGGTCACGACGGGTCGCCGGCAGCAAACCTGACTTTTCCGATGGACTGTTGTCGCCGGGCATCCCCCTTTGCCCGCAGGTGACCGGATGTCCATATGGATTTTTTTCGCGCCTCTGTCGATTGTCTCGCGAGCGCACGCACCGCGCGGGCGGGTCTTTGACTCACTTAGGGACGAGTAGTGAACGCCTGGGATCGTGGAGGCGATTCCAGGCCGAGGCGCAGCCCGCAGAGGTGCAGACCGGAGTATGCCCGACGTATCCCTGCCAGACCATCCGGCGGCGGGAGCTCGGAGAATCCGCAAGGCCCGCGCGCGGCAGATGCGAGAAGACCGGTTTCAACCGGCCCAGCACCGACAGGACGAACCTTTGATCGGGGTCGAGCTTTCGGATATAAAGGATGCATCAGGAGGGAACCGCGAGGCATGGATACTAGCGATTGTGCCGGCGAGGGTGAGGCGTTGGAGTCGACGCTGAGCCCGCATCGTCCGGTGCCAGGTCGTCCATGCCTCTGCAGTGTGCGCCGTGCGGCCGCGGCCAGAGATGCCTTGCGGTTCCGGCCGAGCCTGAAGTTCGATCCCCAGCCTCCCCGCGTGCAGTCAGTGGGGCCGAACCGTCCGCCCGGACCGCTGCACCGGGCGTCCGTTCGATGGTTAATATGCCCCACGCCATGGTGGACCAGGCATCGATGCCGGGATAGGTCGTCACCGTGCACCGTAGGCCAGGGGCTGCGGCTTCGGTTGTTCACAATAAAAAAGGGAGGTGCGTCATGGATCCAAAGCCGCTGCTGAGCGTGACCGGAGTGGTTGTTCTGGCGTCGTTTGTGCCGCTGACCGCCATCTCGTTTCTGAAGTACCGGCTTCCGCGCAAGGCGGAAGAATACGACAAAATTCTGACGGCCCTCGGTTTCAGGGACGACGAGGGTCCCGCGTATTTGCCCAACGTGGACAATGAATACCGGGCGTTTGACNNACCGGGCGTTTGACTATGTCTTGCCGGTGGCCTTTGCGACCCTTGTCGCGGCGCTCGGGGCGATGACCCTCATCCTCGGCCCGCGGCTGGCGGGGATCGAGGACGTCAGCCTGATCCTCGACGGGCCCGCCATCGCCGCATCGCATTCGGAGCAGCCGCATCTAACCAAGCTGTTCGGCATGCTGGTGATCGGCCTGGCGTTCGCGGGCTCGTATATCTGGTCGATCCAGAACCTGTTCCGGCGGCTGTCCACCCTGGACCTGCAGCCGAGCGCTTACTACAGCGTGGGAGTAAGGATCGTATTCTCGATCTTTGTCTCCTTGATGATCTACTACCTGTTCCTAGAATCCAATGGCGCTCAGCAGACCCGGGTACGTGCGCCTGCGTTCCTGTCGGTCCTGGTTTTCCTCGCAGGAATGTTCCCGCAGCGCGGTCTTCAGTATATCCAGGAATGGGTTCGATTCGAGCCGCGGGCACAGGGCAAGCAGGCGGATCCCACGCCGCTGGCAATGATTGAAGGTCTGCAGCTCTTCGAGAGGGTGCGGCTGTCGGAGATCGGAATCGACAATGCGCAGAACCTCGCCAAGTCCAACTTCATCGAGGTGCTGCTGCGCACGCCGTTCAGTCCGCGCGAGATCATCGACTGGATCGGGCAGGCCCGGCTGTATCTGTTCTTCACACAGGAGATCGTGCAACTGCGCAGGGCGGGCGTGCGCACCGTCTTCGATCTCAAGAAGACCGCCGGCAGCAAGCAGGGGCTCGAAATGCTGTCCGAGGAATCCGGCGTCCCCTTGCCAAAGCTGCAGATCGTGTATGAGATCATCAAGGACGATCCCGATATTCAGAGTCTGGAAGACTCGCTGTGCGAGCTGCTCGGGTTTGGGCGCGGGCAGGACGGTGGAAGGACGCCCCGAGGGGACGGGCGCAGCAGCCATGCGGTCAGCGTGAGCAATTGAGGGAGCGCCGCGCGACGGGCCGCGTCGGGCCCGCCCGCTCGGCCCCGGCGCACGGCGCCGCAACGCCGTTGCCCCAGCGGGGGTGAAGGGGGCCGCCGCGAAGACCTCTCAAGGGGCTATGCTGAGGGGAAAGGCACTGTGCAGCCGCCCGCGGTCGTGCGGGTCTCGGAGCTGCCGGCGTTTCGTGACGATGCCCGATGAGAGTCGTAGAGGCCTTCCCGCACCCGATCCGCTCGCTTGAGACCGNNCGCTTGAGACCGTGTGGATACCCATGTCGGACGGCTGCCGGCTGGCGGCGCGGGTCTGGATGCCCGAGGGCGCGGGGCACGATCCCGTGCCGGCGGTGCTGAACTACGAGCCGTACCGGCGGCGCGACCACACCCGCCAGAGCGACAGCCGGATGATGCCCTATATCTCGGGACACGGCTATGGCTGCGTCCGGGTCGATATCCGGGGCAGCGGCGATTCGGAGGGCGTGCTCGAGGACGAGTACCTCGAGCTCGAGCAGGACGACGGACTGGAGATCCTGCGCTGGCTAGCTGAGCAGCCGTGGTGCGACGGCTCGGTGGGCATCATCGGCATCTCGTGGAGCGGTTTCAATGGCCTGCAGATCGCGGCGCGGCGCCCGCCGGAGCTGAAGGCCGTCATCAGCCTGTGCTCGACCGACGACCGTTACGCCGACGACGTCCACTACATGGGCGGCTGCCTGCTCGGGGACAACCTGTCCTGGGCCTCGGTGATGTTCGCCTACAACTCCCTGCCGCCGGACCCGGAGATCGTCGGCGAAAGGTGGCGCGAGATGTGGCTGCAGCGGCTCAGCAACAGCGGGCTGTGGTTGGAAAAATGGCTGCGCCACCAGGCTCGCGACGAATACTGGCGACACGGGTCCATCTGCGAGGACTACTCGGCCATACGGGTGCCGGTCCTGCTCGCCAGCGGCTGGGCCGACGGCTACTCCAACGCCATCTTTCGCATGTTGGCCAACCTGGAGGTCCCGTGCAAGGGATTGATCGGGCCTTGGAGCCACACCTATCCCCATTCGGGCGTGCCGGGACCGGCGATCGGGTTCCTGCAGGAGGCGGTGCGCTGGTTCGACCACTGGCTCAAGGGCATCGACCGCGGCGTGGGCGCCGATCCGCAGCTGCGGGTGTGGATGCAAGACAGCATGCCGCCCCACCCCATCTACGAGCACCGCCCGGGGCGTTGGGTCGCCGAGCCCGAGTGGCCCTCGGCGCACATTCGACCGCGGGCCTATACCCTGGTTCGCGGCTGTCTGGAGCCCGAGGGCGGCGGCGCCGCCGAGGAGACGCTGAGGCTGCAGTCGCCCCTGAGCGTCGGGCTGTTCGCGGGCAAATGGTGCTCCTACGCGGCGCCGCCCGATCTGCCCCACGATCAGCGCCAGGAGGACGGTGGCGCGCTGGTTTTCGATACCGCGCCGCTGGACGAGCCCCTGGAGATCCTCGGTCCGCCCGCCGTGGAGCTGGAGCTGTCGGTCAACAAGCCGGTGGCGATGGTGGCGGTGCGCCTGTCCGATGTGGCGCCGGACGGCGAGGCGACGCGTATCACCTACGGGCTGTTGAATCTCACCCATCGTGACGGGCACGAGCGGCCCAAGGGGCTGGTGCCCCATGAGCGCTACCGGCTGTGCGTCCAGCTCAACGATATCGCACAGCACTTCCCGCAGGGGCACCGCGTCCGCGTCGCGCTGTCCACGTCCTATTTCCCCCTCGCCTGGCCGCCGCCGGCCAAGGTGACGCTGACCGTATACACGGGAGCGAGTCGGCTCGTTCTCCCTTGCCGTGACCCGCGCGGCTCCGACGCCGAGCTGCGTCCGTTCGGTGAGCCCGAGGCCGCACCGACCACGCCGGTCACCGTATTGGAGCCGCAAGACCACCGCTGGACGGTGATTCGCGATCTCGCCCAGGACGTCTCTACGCTGGAGGTACTGATCGACAACGGATTGGTGCGCTACCAGGAAACAGGCATGGAGATGGGTACCAGGACTGCGGAATGGTACCGCTACTGCCGCGGCGACTACGATTCGTTTCGCGGCGAGGTGAAGGCGACATGGCGGCTACGCCGAGGCGGGTGGTCCGTGCGCAGCGAGACTCACACCGTTCTCACGTCCGACGTCCACGACTTTCACATCCACGCGACCCTCGATGCCTTCGAGGGCGAGCGGCGTGTCGCCTCGCGAGAATGGGCCGTGACCATCCCGCGGGACAATGTTTGAAGGCGGACGCCGTTTGGCGGCGAGGATCTCGGGGGAATCCGGCGATGACTGCGACAGGCGGCACTGCGCCCGTGAAGCTTGCTGTCCTGCTGGGTGATCCCCGGCTCCCGTATTCCTTTTCTCAAGAGGGCAGGCTGGGCGAGGAAGAGCTGGAGGCGGCCCGCCGACTCGAGTCCGCCCTGGCGCAGCTGGAGCGATACCGTTTCTCGATATTCGATGACCATGAGCGGATGCTCGATGACCTTCGTGGGGCCCGGCCGGACCTGGTGTTGAACTTCTGCGACACCGGATATCGAAACGATTGGGGGCTGGCGGCGCATATCCCTGCCCTGCTGGAGCTTCTTGCCATCCCCTACACCGGCTCTTCCCCGATGGCGATGTACGTCTCCTCCGACAAAGAGCTGATTCGGGCCCTGGCCGAGGGCCTTGGCATCGCGGTGCCCGATCAGACGTTCGTGGATCTCACCGACCGGCCGCTCGCGCTGCCGCGCAGCTATCCAGCCTTGATCAAGCCCAATATCGGAGCGGGAAGCTTCGGGATCACCGAGGACTGCGTGGTTCGAGACGCCGATGAGGCCGAATCCTATCTGCGTTGGCTCACCGGGCGGGTGACATCGCCCCAGGCACTGATTCAGGAGTTTCTGACAGGCGCGGAATATACCCTGGGGGTCATCGGCAATCCGGCAACCGGCCTCATGGTCCTGCCCCCGGCGGAGCTGGACTACAGTGCCGTGGACGCGGATTTGCCGCACCTGTTCACCTATGCCGGGAAGTTCGATCCCGGCTCTCGCTATTGGAGGCAGTTACGCCACCGGCGAGCCGAGTTGGAAGAGGGCACCCACGCGCAACTGGCTCGCGACTGCACGAGACTGTTCAAGCGTCTGGGATTTCGCGATTACGCGCGTTTCGACTTCCGAGCGGGCGCCGACGGCCAGCTCAGATTGCTGGATGCCAACCCAAACCCCACCTGGTACTGGGACAGCAGGATGGCCATGATGGCCGGCTGGGCCGGGCACGACTACCCCGGCCTGCTGCGCTTGATCCTGGAGGCGGCGGCGAGGCGCTACGGCATCGACGCCGCTTCGGACCGCCAACGCGCATGAGCCGGGCAGGGGCGTCAGGTCATAGAGCCGACAGATAATAGACGGTAGCCCCGATCACTGCAGAAATCGATCGAGAACCAGGGCCCCCTGCGCCGCTCACGCTCGCTCGCCAACGTTGACGCGAAAGGTGTATCGGGCAGAGCACTGATGTCGTGACAGCCATGGGATCGCCGGCTTTGCGTGTGTCATGGGCGCGCGACGACAATGGGCTCCGCAGGTGCGTATTCTGAGTGAGCATGTTCATGGGGGCATGGCAGTGGGCCAAGGCAGGCCGTGTGCTGTGAGCTAGCGGCGCAGCTTTTCGAAGACATCGGGTCGCCAGGGACGAAAGGCCAGCAGCAGACTGTAGCCCTCGCGCTCGTCGATGGATTTGTCGCGATCCTGCTGATTGTACTGGTGGAATTCCAGGGCAAGCTGTCTCAGGCGCTGGCGGACCTGGTCGGCGCAGGCCCCGGTGAACATGCCCGACAGAAACTGGAAGCTCTCGTTGTGCTCATCGAATCGGCTCTTGAGGAAATCCTCCTGGAGGTTGGCGGTGAAGAACTGCTGGATCGGCCCGTTGCGCCGCCAGGCGAAGTTGGCGGAAATGCGCAGCCTGATGCGGTTGTTGGGCAGCAGGTCGATGAGCTTGAGGCGGTCCAGGCGGGCCAGGTAACGGATGACTTCGGTTTCGCCGATCCGGTAGTGATGGACGATGTCATCGAAGGACCAGCCGTTGACCACCAAGAACGCCACCAGCAGAAGGCGGATGTCCAAGACCAGCTCCTGCTCCTGGGCCTCGGTGAGGGCGTCCAGCTCCTGCCGGCTGCTTTCCATTTGTCTGACCAGGTCGGAGATCTCCATGCCTGCCAACTGGCAGACCTGCTCCAGGCGCTGCAAGGAAAAGCGCTGCTCGGCGAACAGGCGCTTGACGCTGGCCTCGCTTAGCCCCAGGCCCTCGGCCACATCCCGGTAGGTCAGGCCCCGGGCCTTGAGGCTCTTCTTCAGCGTCGCAATGAGGCTCTGGCTCTGGGGCATGGGGACGAATCTCGAAAAGTATAAAAAAATAATACTAAAAGATCTACTGCCTGCAACTTTTATTATTATAGTTGCGATATCTGCCTCCTTTAACCAGGCTTGTCACCAGGCGGAGGATCGTCCAAATCCGGCGCCTTCTTTTTAGAAGCGCTATTGAACACCGTTCAATTAAAAGGAGATCAGCATGAAAGCCAAATTCTCGATGTGGTTGACGGGCCTGGTGGTGGGTGTCGGGTCGCTATGCGGGTCGGTGGCGCAGGCGGCGGGCCTGTTGACGCCCAGCGACGGCAGTCTGCCACCCTTGTCGATCAAGGAACATCACGTGCAGGTGACCATTGAAGACGGCTATGCCATCACGCGGGTCGAGCAGGTGTTCCACAACCCCCACGCCCGCGACCTGGAAGCGATCTACTCGTTTCCCGTGCCCGAGAAGGGCTCCGTCGCGGAATTCACGCTCTGGATCGACGGCAAGCCGGTGACCGGCGAGGTGCTCGAAAGGCAGGAGGCAAAAAGGCTCTATGAAGAGGAGAAGGCCGCCGGACGGGACGCGGGCCTGACCGAGAAGGACAGTTACAAGACCTTTGATGTGCGTGTCTCACCAGTGCGCGCCGGCCAGGACACCCGGATACGGCTGGTCTACCTGCAGCCGGCCCACATCGATACCGGGATCGGCCGTTACGTGTATCCGCTCGAGGAAGGCGGTGTGGATGAACGCAGACTCGCCTTTTGGACCGCCAACGACAAAATCGAAGAGCAGTTCAGCTTTGACCTTGAGATCAGGCCGGCCTATCCGGTCGACGCCGTGCGCGTGCCCAACGAGCCCAATGCCGGGATCGTGCAGGGCGCCAACGGTGAATGGCAGGTGCGCATCGGCAACCGGCCTGCCGCGCCCATGGGGAGCGCCAATCCGGCCGGCACTACGCTGGGCGATGAAACGCCGGCGAATGCCAATAGCGGCTTGCCGGCCTATCGTCTGGACAAAGACCTGGTCGTGTACTGGCGCCACAAGCAGGGTCTGCCGGGCTCGGTGGACCTGGTGGCCTACAAACCGGACCCGGCGAAGCGCGGCACCTTCATGCTGGTGGTCACCCCGGGCGACGACCTGAAACCGATCACGCGCGGCAAGGACTGGGTCTTTGTCCTGGATGTCTCCGGCTCCATGCAGGGCAAGTATGCCACCCTGACAGATGGTGTCACACGGGCCCTGGGCAAGATGCGCGCCGATGACCGGTTCCGTATCGTATTATTCAACGACACGGCGCGCGAGCTGACGTCGGGCTATGTCAACGCCACGCCCGAGAATGTCAGGCACTATGCCAACGCCGTATCCGCCATTTCGCCCAACAACGGCACCAATTTGTTTGCGGGCATCGCTAGAGGCCTGGGTGCGCTCGACGCCGATCGCACCAGCGCCATTGTTCTGGTCACCGACGGCGTGGCCAATGTGGGTGAGACCCAGCAGCGAAAGTTCATCGATCTGCTCGAGCAGAAGGACGTGCGTCTGTTCACCTCGGTCATGGGCAACAGCGCCAACCGGCCCCTGCTGGAGGCGATGACCAAGGCCTCCCACGGCTTCGCCGTGAGCGTCTCGAACAGCGATGACATCGTGGGCCAGATACTGACCATGTCCTCAAAGGTGACCCACGAGGCATTGCATGGTGCGAAGCTGGAGATCAAGGGCGTCAAGACCGCCGACCTGGAACCGCGGCACATCGGCAGCCTGTACCGTGGCCAGCAGCTGGTTGTCTTCGGTCATTACTGGGGTGAGGGCCCGGCCGAGGTGACCTTGAGCGGGAAGAAATCAGGCCAACCGGTGAGCTACCGTACGCGCTTCGATTTTCCCGCTACCGCTCACGAGAACCCCGAGATCGAGCGGCTGTGGGCGTTTGCCGCCATCGAAGGCCTGATGGAGAAGATCGACAACTTCGGCGAGAAGCCGGACATCAAGCAGGCGGTGGTGGACCTTGGCGTGGAATACGGTCTGGTGACCGATTACACCTCCATGGTCGTGGTGCGTGAGGAAGTCTTCGACGCCCGGGGCATCGAACGAAAAAATCGGGATCGTCTGCAAACCGAGCGCGCGGCCCAACAGACCCGTGGCCGGCGGCCCGCACGGAGTCGTCGTGTCGACACTTCGCAGCCGATGTATCAAAGCCCGCGTCCGAGCCACGGTGGCGGTGCGCTTGATGCGGGCTACCTGCTGTTGCTGTTGCCGTTGCTCTGGACGGCGATGCGCCGTCGCGAACAAGAGGCACGCGTATGATCGCGTTAGTCGGTCGTCTTGAACGCCATGGCAGCCCTCGGCTGCCATGGCATACCTTTTTGCTGCTGCTTTTCTCCGGGGCCTTGTACGTAGTTGGCGGTCCTGCTCCGGAAGGTTGGGTGTTTGACCGGCAGGCCGTCATACGCGGCGAGCTATGGCGATTGATGACCGGCCACTGGGTGCATGGCGATACGGCGCACCTGGCCTGGAACCTGGCGGCCTTGGCAATCCTGGGGTGGCTGACCGAGCGCCGGCTCGGTCCCTCCGGGCTGTACGCGGCCTTGCTGGCCGGGATGATGGCGGTGAGTGCCGGAATATGGTTGTGTGTTCCCGATCTCGATCTTTATTGCGGGTTCTCGGGGGTATTGAACACGCTCTTGTTCGTCTACCTGATCGACGCATGGCGAAAGTCCAATAATGCCATGTTCCTCTTGGTCATGCTCGGTGCCGCCGCCAAGATCGGGTTCGAATTGATCCAGTCTTCGGCCATCTTCACGGGTACAACCTGGCCCGCGGTGCCCCTAGCCCATTTGGCAGGGGGCGCGGCCGCCGTAATGGTGATGCTTTTCCGCCGGCGTCGCGGTGATCCGGCGACCCTGCCGACCCCAGAGCCAGCCGGCGGACAGTAGGCAGTCGACCGGAAAAGGTGGAACCACAGAGAACACGGAGAATTTTCCGAATCGTTGCATAAATCGATCGAGGACAGTGGCCTTGCGCGGCTTACGCTCGCTGCGGGCAAGCGCCGCTTCGCAAGACCCCCTGTCCTCGATCGCACCGGCGGTGCGATCCAGCCGCAAGTGCCCTACCTGAGCCAAATATCGCGACTATCGGTATTTCGCTCGACTTGACGGCGCTATTTATGCAACTGTCGGGTTGTATTTTGGGAGCGCAACGCAGGCGGCGTGCGGCGGCGTTCACGCACCCGGCGGTCCCCGGCCGTATGGACGGGTCGCGCCACCGTTCGGAGCCTGGACGCCGCTGTCCGGACAGCAAACGCTACTCCAGGCGGCACCGGGGCCGTCGCCTCTGCGCCTGGGCCTGCTGGTAGATGCGCACGGCCTGAGGCATCTGCCGGCTCAGCTCCTCGATGCGGCTTTGGCCCGCGGGATGGGTGGACAGAAACTCCGGCGGTTTCGCCCCCCCCAGGGTCGCCATGTTGCGCCATAGGGCGACAGTCTCCCGCGGATCAAAGCCCGCCCGAGCCATGTAGCGCAGCCCCAGCACGTCGGCCTCGGTCTCCTGGGCTCGGCTGAAGGGCAGGATGAGCCCGACCTGGGCGCCCAGGCCAAGCAGGGACATCACGCGCTGGTTGTCCGGGCTGCCGGGATCGCCGGCCACGGCCGCGATCACCTGCAGCGCGGTGTCGGTGGCGTACTGGGTCGAGAGGCGGGCATTGTGGTGCTCGGCCTGTACGTGGGCGATCTCGTGGGCGATGACCGCGGCCAGCTGGTGCTGGCTTCGGGCGGCGCGGAAGATGCCGGTATAGATCCCGATGTTGCCGCCCGGCAAAGCGAACGCGTTGGCGCTGTCGTCGCGCTGGAAGATGCTCACCCGCCAGCGGTCGGCGCCCACGGGGAGCGGGGTAACGGCGAGCAGGTTGCGCGCCACGCAATCCACGTAGCGGATGATCCGGGGATCGCGGGCCGGCGGGGTCTTCTCCTGGACCTGCCGGTAGGCCGCATCCCCCATGCGGGCCATCTCCGCAGCGCTGAACAGCTCGAGCTGACGGCGGCCGGTGGGCGAGGTGGCGCAGGCGGCCAGCACGGCGCCAGCCATCAGGCCCACGCCCAGGGCCCGGACGCGTGCGAGCGCCTTCACCATCGGCCCGCGGACCGGGAAGGCCGCGGCCGCGAACCGGCAGCGCACTGCAGCTTCCCGCGATCCGCGCCTCCCCGATTGGCGCCCCGGGGTGACCACGCCGAGCTCCGTTCCTCTCGAGCGCCCGCCCCGGAGTCGCTTGCGGTGGGCCGAAAAAGCAGCCCGCCGCACCATCTCCCGATGCGGCCTGTACTCCGATCGTGGGTATTGCCCGCGGCCCGCATGCCGAAAGTATAGCCGGCGTGCGTTGGTGCCGGACGCCGGCTGTGCAAGGCTTGGCTCGCCGGCAGGATGCTTTGTCAAACCACGGACGGAGTCGCCCGGCCGCGGGCAATGGAGTGGCGAAAATGCCCGGGCCTACTAGTGTGAAGGCAGGTCGCAATCATTCCTGGGACGGCGGGAGAGGTGATGGAGACTCGAGGGTGCGGGGAAAAGACCGGCGCCGCCGGAGTAGTGTCGGGCGTTCCGGCGTTGGTGGCCGTCGGATGCGCGCTGCTTCTCGGCATCACGGCCCGGGAGGGCGCCGCGCTGGTCCGCACCGGGGTGGTGGCCCCGGAGTTCCCGCAAGGGCTGAGCTGGCTCAATGTCTCTCGGCCGCTGTCCCTCGAAGACCTCAAGGGGAAGGTAGTCTTGCTGGATTTCTGGACCTACGGCTGTATCAACTGTATCCACATCATCCCCGACCTCAAGCGGCTGGAGCGCAACTACGGCCGAGCGCTCGCCGTGATCGGCGTGCACTCGCCCAAATTCGAAAACGAAAAGAACGTCGAGACCCTGCGAAAAATCGTTGTGCGCTACGACCGGCGCGAGCCCATCGTCCAGGACAGCGGGCAGGAAATCTGGAACGCCTACAATGTTCCCGCATGGCCGACCCTGGTCGTTATCGATCCAGGGGGGCGCATCGTCCAGGCCTTTTACGGCGAAGGGCACTACCAGGAGCTTGACCGCGTGATCGGGCGGCTCGTGGCCGAGCACGGCCCCCGGTTGAATCGCACACCCCTGCCGATCGCCCTGGAGAAGGAACACCTCAAGGACCACCCGCTGGCCTTCCCCGCCAAGATAGCCGTGTCCGGGGAATGGCTGTACATCGCCGATCCCGAGGGGTCCGCCATCCGCCGGGTGCATCTCACCGAGGATCGGGTCGAGACCTTGATCGGCCGCGGCCTCTTCGACTTCGGCGACCGGGATGGTCCGCTTGCCTCGGCGCGCCTGCAGCACCCACTGGGCGTGGGGCTCACCGGGCGCAGGGTGTGGCTGGCCGATACATACAACCACAAGCTCAAGGTGATCGACTTGGACGAAGGGCGCGTGCGCACCTCAACGAGCCCGGCGGCCTGGCCGCGTTGGATAGGCACACTTTGCTGATCGCCGACACCAACAATCACCGCATCCTGCGCTACGACGTCGACGCGATGCGCTCGTGCGAGCTCTTGCTGGAGGGCCTAGCCCGCATATCTCACCAGGCGGCCGACGGCCATGGCGCAACGCACGGAAGCGGAAAACGAACAGGGCATGATGCAGGGCAATCGGGCGGCGATACCCGGTTTACGCCGCCGCCCTATCACGGTTCGGGCTTGTCTTCGCGCCCGCAGGCTTGCTGTTGCTCGGCCCGTCCCTGGGCCTCGCCCTTTGGGCCGGTCTTCGGCTGTCCAGATCCGATCCCGCCGAATTTGTCACTCAAGTCCTAGCTACGGCTACGACTCTCGCTCAGGAGCGGCGCCTGCAAACCCGAACTCGACGCCTGCCCCGGCGATCCCGATGCTAGCGACGCGACACGGCCAGCAAGGCGACGAGCTCGTACACGATGTTGGCGGCCAGTAACGCCGTGGTGGCGCCCGGGTCGTCATAGGGCGGGCAGATCTCCACCAGATCGAAGCCAACAAAGCGGACCCCCTGCAGGCCGCGCAGCAGCTGCTGCGACTCCCACCCCGAAAAGCCGCCGATCTCCGGCGTGCCCGTGGCCGGCGCATAGGCCGGATCGACGAAGTCGATGTCGAAGGTGAGAAAGCACGGCCCTGCGCCGGCCCGTTCCCGCGCTGCAGCGCTCACGGCGTCGAGACCGACGCGGCGCATCTCGTCGGCGGTGAACACCTGAAAGCCGAGCTGGCGCGAGATGTCGAGATCGGCCTTCTCGTGCAGCGGGCCACGCAGGCCGATTTGGCTCGATCGCGATACGTCCAACAGGCCTTCCTCGACCGCGCGGCGAAAGGGCGTGCCGTGGGTATCCTTGTCGCCGAAGTACGGTTCCCACACATCGCCGTGGGCGTCGAATTGGATCAGTCCGACCGGCCCGAATCGATCCGCCACGGCGCGCAGCTCGGGCAGGGAAATGGAGTGATCGCCGCCCAGGACGAGCGGTACGGTGCCCGCATTAAGCACGGGCCGCATCTGCTCTTCGATCTTGGTGCAGGTGTCGGGCAGGTAGCCGGGGACCACGGAGAAGTCCCCGTAGTCCACGCCCGAGAGGCGCTCGAACAGGGCGAGATCGAGCGACGTGTGGTAGGGGCGCAGGAGGGTTGAGGCGGCGCGGATCGCCTGCGGGCCGAAGCGCGCGCCCACCCGGTAGGTCGCCCCGGTATCGAATGGGGCCCCGATCACAGCGAAGTCCACGCCGTGCAGCTCGCGCACATGGGCCAGGCGCATGAAGGTGGAGATGCCGCTGAAGCGCGGGTACTCCATGGGGTCTGGCGGGCCGTATCCCTTCATTGCCGTGGCGGAACCTCCATTACGGCGTCTGCGGGCGATGCGGGCAGTCCTCACAGTTACTGTATGCCGCCACGGGGCCCGTGCAACCGGAGAGCATCGGGCTACCCGCCGGCGGCCGCGTGCAGGGCGGTCCGGCTCGTCCATGCGCCCAGAGGGAATCAAGGATTACGGCGCTGCCAGGCCGTCGAAAGGCTTTATTCCTGACGAGAGCGGGAGGGGCGAGCGGACAGGGAGGCGGTACCGAAGAAGGGAGGACAGGTGCTCTTCAGCCGCCCGGTGGCGGGCCCCGCGCTTCATGGCGAGCCCGTGCGGCCGGACGCCACGCGCGCCAACAAGGCAGGCCCCGGATAGGCTCGGTACAACGATGGTCCGCTCAGCGCGCTGCTGCCCGCGGCGTCAAAGCAACATGTGAATCTGGAATAAGACTGATTCCGTGTCGCGAAAATTATAGCTGCGGAAATACCCGAGCGTTTGGTATAGTCATCGCCCCAGAAGGCTCGGGGCACTGCGGTACGGGTGGAACCGCAGCGCGCGTCGTCAACAGCGCGGAAGTGGGATGCATCGTATGCGTAGTCTGTCGTTGGTTCTGGGGGCAGCGGTAGCAATCGTCGGCGCGGGGAAAATACTGGCCGAGGGATGGGATCCCAACACCAAGGCCTCGAACGTCGACAGCATCGTCAATACCCGCCACAATCTGACCATGTC
>JABAHS010129897.1_pt1 | contig 14302 bp, 15 predicted proteins | sample 7062111 | NCBI WGS metagenome assembly JABAHS01 (sample SAMN14534600, study PRJNA622989) | marine sediment metagenome | biome: marine biome [ENVO:00000428]; feature: marine pelagic biome [ENVO:01000023]; material: deep marine sediment [ENVO:00002113]; isolation source: pool of 4 deep marine... | reverse complement strand
CCCAAGTATCCGGTGGGTGGGGATTGGTGCTTTGCTATTGATCACCACATTAACCATTTTTGTGATTGTATTTGTTCAGCAGGGACGCAGGAATATTCCTGTAATGTATCCTGGGCGCCGGGTGGGGAACCGGATGTCGATGCCAGTCAAGGGCACTCTTCCTCTCCAGGTTAACATGGCCGGGATGATCCCGTTGATTTTTGCCTCTGCGCTGCTCCAGTTCCCTGGCTTGCTTGCAGGTTTTATGCAGGGTTCTGAGACACCGTGGGTGCAGGACGCCGCCTTGTGGATTTCTGCAAACATTACCGTCAACAGCGGCGTTTACTGGCTGATCAACTTCTTCTTCGTGGTTGGATTCGCCTTTTTCTATACAGATGTGCTCTTTGCACAACAGAATTATGGAGAAAACCTGAAGCGTTCTGGCGCTCAAATTCCGGGCGTTAGCCGCGGCGCACCCACCCAGGCTTACCTGACGCGGGTGTTGAGGCGCATCACTTTCCCGGGGGCGTTGTTCCTGGGAGCGATTGCTGTGCTGCCTTACCTGGTGACACTCTTGATCCCTGATCTAAGCCAGATTGGCGGCGGTGGATCCTTCCTGATCAACTCTTCCGGCTTGCTGATTGTCGTGGGTGTGGTTCGCGATACCTTCTTCAACATCGAAGCTGAGCTGAAAGTTCACGGGTACGACGAATCCCTCCTGATCAAGTAGAAAGGTGATCTAGCGATGCCAGTTTTTATCGTGATGCTTGGTGCCCCAGGTGCCGGAAAAGGAACACAGGCTAAAATGCTCTCCCGAAGGGTAGGCTTGCCGCATGTGTCTTCTGGTGATCTGTTCAGGGAAAATATCAAGAATCAAACTGAATTAGGAAAACTGGCATCCAGTTATATCGAAGCAGGAGACCTGGTACCGGATAATGTCACCATCGCAATGGTGCAAGACCGCCTCAGCAGGGAGGACTGTGTGAAGGGAGCGATCCTGGATGGCTTCCCGCGCACAACCGCTCAAGCGGAGGCCCTGGACGAAACCCTGGATGAAATGGGTTTTGAGATTGGACTTGTTCCATTCATTCAGGTACCGAATCAGGTCTTGATGGAACGGCTTACCGGCCGGTGGACATGCAGGGAGCATGGGCACGTTTTTCATACCCTTTTTAACCCCCCGGCCCAGCCTGGTATCTGTGATCACGATGGCTCGGAACTTTATCAACGCCCTGACGATTCTCCGGAAACTGTGGCCAATCGCATCAAAGTCTATTTTGAGCAAACTGCACCTCTGATTGATTATTACAGGCAGAATGGTGTGCTGGTCGAGATAGATGGGGACCGGGAAATCGAAGATGTCAACCAAGCACTGATGGATATCCTTCCCACAGTGGATTGAACCTTAAGAGTGAAATAATGGCCTGGGAACGCAATGTCATCATCAAGTCATCCGCCGAACTGGATATTATGCAGGCAGCCGGCAGAATTAATGCTTTGGCTCTCCAGGCAGTCCGAGAGGCAATCGCCCCTGGGGTTTCGACGGGAGCATTGGATAAGATCGCCGAAACGGTGATTCGAGATCACGGCGCTATCCCTGCTTTTTTGGGGTACCCCGGCCCGACACCGTATCCGGCGACGATCAATTCTTGTATCAATGAAGAAATGGTGCACGCCATTCCTGGTAAACGCGTGATTCAAGAAGGCGATCTGGTTTCGATAGACTGCGGTACCGTGTATGAAGGATTTGTCGCTGATTCGGCCTTTTCGGTCGGTGTTGGTGAAGTCTCGAAAGAAGTGGAAAAACTTTTGGATGTCACGAACAAAGCCCTGGAAATCGGGATCGAAAAAATGCGAGCCGGGAACCGGGTTGGTGATGTTTCTGCCGCCATCCAAAAACACGTAGAGAGTTTTGGATTTCATGTACCCAGGGAANNCAGCACATAGCGAACACAGTGTCGCGGTCACCGATGGTGAACCGCTAATATTGACGAAATTATAAAATTAGACCTAGACGAATTACGTAACTAGCAGTAAAATGTATTGTTTGGCTTATAAAAAGGAGTTGACCATGAAGGTATCATCCTCAGTTAGAAAAAGATGTTCTCGATGCAAATTTGTACGGCGCAAAGGCCGCCTGTACGTGATTTGCGACGATCCAAAACACAAACAAAGACAAGGGTAGAGGGTAGTTATGGCACGTATTGAAGGTGTTGACCTCCCGCGTGATAAGCGCGTAGAAATTGGCCTGACCTATATTTATGGGATTGGCCTCAAGACAGCTCAAGAAATTCTGCAGACGACAGAAGTCAGTCCAGATACTCGAGTGCGAGATCTGACCGATGCCGAAATCGCTTTGCTGCGTGATTACATTGTTAATCGTTTGACAGTTGAAGGTGATTTGCGCCGTGAAGTCCAGATGAATATTAAGCGTCTGATGGAAATTGGCAGTTATCGCGGACTGCGCCACCGCCGCAACCTCCCGGTTCGCGGCCAACGCACCCGCACAAATGCACGCACCCGTAAGGGACCCAAGAAGACTGTCGCCGGCCGCGGCCGCCGCAGAGGCGCGACCAAGAAATAAACGCAGGAAAGGATTAACGATAATGGCAAAAAGACCACAGCGATCAAGACGCGGGCCGCGAAAACCGAAGAGAACTTTATCAACCGGCCAGATTCATGTATATGCGACTTTTAATAATACGATTATAACCATTACGGATCAACAAGGGAACACGGTTGCTTGGGCGAGCGCCGGCGCAGTGGGATTCAAAGGATCCCGCAAGAGCACGCCGTTTGCGGCACGCCTGGCGATGGAAAAAGCCCTCAAGACAGCCATGGATATGGGGCTGCGAGAAGTAGATTTGATTGTAAAAGGCCCTGGTCCCGGACGGGAGTCTGCGATCCGTGCTGTCCAGGCCGCTGAATTGCGAGTAAACTCGATCTCCGATGTTACGCCGGTGCCCCACAATGGGTGCCGCCCGCCAAAGCGTCGGCGAGTATAATAATTTATCATTCCGCGAACGCAGGAAGAAGTGAGGATTAATTTTAATGGCTAGATATACTGGTCCTGTATGTAAACTGTGTCGTCGGGAGGGAGAAAAACTCTTTCTCAAGGGTGAGCGTTGCTACTCGCCCAAGTGCGCGATTGAAAAACGCGCCTACCCCCCGGGGATACATGGGCGAATGGCCCAATGGAAACGTTCTAGAACTTCAGACTATGGCGCGCAGCTACGCGCCAAGCAAAAAGCCCGCCGAGTTTATGGTGTACTGGAACGCCAGTTCCGCCGCTATTACCGGCAAGCGATTAAATCGCGCGGCCTGACTGGCCTTACGCTGCTCCAGATTCTGGAGTCCCGGCTCGATAATGTGATTTACCGCATGGGATATGCCAGCAGCCGCGCCCAGGCCCGTCAACTGGTGACCCACGGACATTTTATGGTCAATGGCCGCCGGACAGATGTGCCTTCTATGCAAATCAAGCCTGGTGATGTGATTGAGGTGCGGGAAGGTTCCCGCTCTAAGACCTTGATCAAAGACCTGATGGCGATGGCAGAAGAACGAAATGCACCGGATTGGATTACCCGCAACCTGAAAGCGATGAGCGGTAGTATCCTGCGTCTCCCTGAGCGTGCTGAGATCGATGCTAATTTAAACGAACAATTGATTGTGGAGTTCTACTCCCGTTAAGTAAGTATCCGAAGGCAGAATACCCTGGTATTTTGCTGGTAGGGGAAGGACTAGCCTGTGATTGTACTAAGTAATATGGTTACCCCGAGGATCGAGCGAGAAGCTGAATCTCGCAACTACGGGAAATACACCATTAGCCCATTAGAGCGTGGTTATGGCTCAACGTTGGGTAATTCGCTCCGGCGTGTTTTGCTGTCTTCTTTAGAAGGAGCAGCGATCTCATCGATTCGAATAACTGATGTTCAGCATGAATACAGTGACATACCTGGAATTCGGGAAGATGTCATTCAAATCATGTTGCAGCTCAAGCAAATTCGGATGAAACTGCATGATGTGGATACCGCACGCCTGCACCTGGAAGTTCGAGGTGAGGGTGTGGTCACTGCTGCAGACCTGATCTACCCGCCGGAAGTTGAAATTGTGAACCCGGATCTTTACTTGTTTACCTCGGATAGTTCCTCAACCAAGCTCGAAATTGAGATGACGGTTGAGCGCGGGCGCGGGTATTCTCCCGCCAATGACCGCAGCGGACGTTTACCGATTGGTGAACTCCCCGTAGATGCAATTTACACACCGGTAAAACAAGTAAACTGGGAAGTTGGTCAGGCCCGTGTGGGACAAAGCACCAACTACGACCGGCTGATTATGGAAATCTGGACCGACGGCACAGTACCCCCGGAAGATTCCATGAGCACCGCTGCTGGAATCCTGATCGAACACCTGCGCCATATTGCCGGTGTGACCGAAATTTCTCTTGCTCCTGTGGAGGAAGAAGAGGTGGTCGACGGCAGGTTGACCAGCGAAATATACGAAACACCCATCGAAAATTTAGATCTGTCTGTACGGGTCTTCAACTCCCTCAAGAGAGCAGGGATCATCACCGTTGGAGAAGTGCTTGAACTTCTCGAGAAAGGTGAAGATGCCATCATGTCCATCCGCAACTTCGGCGAAAAAAGCATGGATGAGCTCGTTCTGAGAATGTCTGAAAAAGGTTATCTTGATTCAGATGAAGAAGAAGAGGATGAGGAAGATGCTGAAGCAGGTGAAGAAAATTCCGAAGAGACAGATGACTCACCGGAGGAAGATTAACCATGCGACATAAAGTAGTTGGAAAAACCTTAGGCCGTCATGTTGGTGCTCGCAACGCACTGCGCCGGGTGATGGTCAAACAACTTTTTGAGCATGAACGGATTCGCACAACCCGAGCGAAGGCCCAGGCAATTCGCAGTCAGGCTGAAAAACTGATCACCTTGGCAAAGCGTGCCCTGGCAACCGATGACAATGCCCGCATTGTTCACGCACGCCGTTTGGCGGCTGCTCGATTGGCGGATGATGAAGCCGTTCGCAAACTGTTCGATGAAATCGCACCGCGCTACTCTGAGCGCAGCGGCGGATATACCCGTATGCTCAAATTAGGCCGCCGTGAAGGCGACAGTTCTGAAATGGTGATTTTAGAGCTGGTTGAGTAATAATCTGATAATAATAATCAATTTGTCCCGGTGATTTCCGGGAAACGATGGAACGTTACAAAGTTATTTTAGGATACGATGGAACAGCATTTGGTGGGATGCAGCGCCAGGATAACAACCGCACCATTCAAGGCGACTTTGAAGAAGCGTTGAGAAAAATTGGATGGGAAGGCCGTTCTGTACTGGCGGCCGGTCGGACGGATGCCGGGGTGCATGCCAACGGTCAGGTGGTCGCTTTTGATCTTGACTGGAAACATCCAACCCAGGATTTGTGCAATGCATTAAATGCAAACCTGCCCGCCGATATCGGCGTACATCAGGTTACGATCGTGGGACTGGATTTTCATCCCAGATTTGATGCCGTCTCTCGGACCTACCAGTACCAAATCTACTGCCGCCGGAACCGAGACCCTCTCCGGGAGCGGTATGCCTGGCGGGTGTGGCCTGAACCCGAGCTTGCCAAATTAAATGATTGTGCAGCTCAGCTGGTCGGGGAGCATAATTTCTCGGCATTTGGAACCCCACCTCAAGACGGGGGGACGACTGTCCGCAAGGTGTTCCGAGCGGGCTGGTCCAAGAAATCGGGCGGGATGGTGTTTGAAGTTTCTGCCAATGCTTATCTCTACCATATGGTACGCCGGATGGTGTATCTACAAGTAGAGGTTGGTTTGGGAAAAGTTGCGCTGGAAGATGTGAGGAATTATCTTTCAGGCCAGCCTGGTGAGCTGATTCAGGGCCTGGCCCCGGCCTGTGGGTTGTTTCTCCAGCACGTAGACTACTCTGACTGAGCATCGTATACAAGTAACTTAGAAAATTATAAAGTGAGGTTGATGTGGAAAAAACCTATTATCCGAAAGAAGGCGATATCTCCCGGGATTGGTACTTGGTGGATGCCAACGGCCAGAATCTGGGACGTTTAGCTTCAAAAATTGCCCGCACCCTTTTGGGCAAGCATAAGCCTACATTTACCCCAGGGGTGGATATGGGCGATTATGTGGTTGTTGTAAATTGTGAGCGCATCGTGGTAACTGGAAACAAATTAGATGATAAAAAATATTATCGTCACTCCGGTTATCCTGGTGGGTTGAAAGAAATTAATTTGCGCAGGTTGCTCGAGAGAAATCCTGACCGAGTGATCACGCAGGCGGTGAAGGGTATGCTGCCCAAAAATTCGTATGGGCGCAAGGTGTTGAAAAAGCTGAAAGTTTATGCTGGTCCAGACCATCCGCACCAGGCGCAGAACCCGAAACCGTTGGATTAAGGAGCGAACCATGGCAGAAGAATATTATGAAGGAATAGGACGCCGAAAACAAGCCAGCGCCAGAGTGCGTGTGATGAGCGGCAAGGGCGATTTTATCGTCAATGGTAAAAAAGTAGATGAATATTTCCCGCGCTTCGGCGATCTGGATATCGTGCTTTCTCCGTTGACCGATGCCGGGTCCAAAGGGACTGTGGATGTCTCTGTCCTCGTCAAGGGCGGTGGGATCACAGGCCAGGTGGGAGCGATCCGGATGGGATTGGGGCGTGCGTTGATAAAAATGAACCCGGATGTTGACCGGGCGATGCGCCATGGCGGTCACCTGACACGCGATCCGCGCGTCAAAGAGCGCAAAAAACCGGGTCTCAAGCGTGCTCGCAAAGCGCCGACCTACACCAAGCGCTAAATTTTATCGAAGACCACACATACAACCGATAACCGCGGTGAATCACTCGCCGCGGTTTTTTGGTATCATCTTGTTGAAATTATCTTATTGAGATTAATCGTCTGGAGGATTTTATGCGTTTATTTTTGATCCGGCACGGAGAGAGTGAATCGAACGCAAATTGGGATCAGGTCGTAGAAAGTTCCCAGTTAAATGCCCATCTCACCGAAGTCGGGCGGGAGCAGGCTAAAAAATTGGGGGAATGGATGTCTGAAAATATCCCACATGTTGATGTCATCTATACCAGTTCCCTCCACCGGACGATTGAAACGGCAGCCCATTTAGAAAAAGTTTATGGGCTCAAGTCCATCATCGATCACCGGATCCGAGAAGGGGGCTATTCGTACCGTTCCGGCGCACCAATTGAAGATGAATTGCTGCCGATTCATAAGCAGGATAATTTCCACGCTGATCCTTTCTCTCCCTTTGCATCGCATCCACCTGGGGTTGAATCTTTTAATGACCTTCGCACCCGGGTGGGGAATTTCATCCAGGATGTAATTAAAAAGCACTCTGGTCAGACTGTGGTCGTAGTGATGCACGGTTGGGTGTTGAATGCGTTTTTGGACCATGTGTTTAACGTCGGCAGCCACCGCTCAGCGGATATTTACGCGCAAAATACTTCAATTACCTATTTGGAATATGTGCATCCTTTCCGGAAAGGTCCCTGGCGCGTGTATTTCGTCGCTCAGACGCCGCACATGGAAGTATTTCCAAACGGATTGAAGACAAGACAAATGGAGGCTTAGTATGACGGGGATCACGATCGTTGGGTTGGGGCCTGGCAGCCCGGGACATTTAACCCTGGAAGCCTGGGATGTCCTGGAGGAAGCGGAAGAAGTCTATCTGCGTACTCGGGAACATCCAACCGTTCCGGGGCTGCCAGAGGGTTTAAAAGTCCACAGCTTCGATCATTTTTACGAGCAGGAAAAGGATTTCAATGCCGTTTATGTTCGGATCGTGGAGGAGGTGCTGGAGTTGGGCAGCAGGCCACAGGGAGTGGTGTATGCGGTGCCTGGCCATCCGAATATCGCCGAGGCAACTGGTCCCGAGATCATCCGCCGTGCAGAGCAGCTAGGACTGAGCGTAAGAGTGGTGGAAGGGTTAAGCTTTGTAGAACCAATATTTACCTCGTTGCGCATAGACCCACTACCGCAAACGGTCTTGATGGACGCCCTGGAGCTGTTATCTGCCTATCACCCGCCATTTCCGCCAGATAGCCCCGTGTTGATCGCCCAGCTATTTTCCTCAATGGTGGCTGGAGAGGTGAAAATTACGCTTATGGCGCAGTATCCGGACGAACATCTGGTCACGCTTGTCCATGGGGCAGGGACACAAGACCAGATCATCGAAGAACTGCCCCTTTACCAGATCGACCAAAGCCCGCACACAGGATTGCTCACATCGCTCTATTTGCCCCCTCTAGGGGATTTTACATCCTTCGAGGGGTTCCAGAACCTGATCGCTCATTTACGGGCTCCTGAGGGCTGTCCGTGGGATCGGGAGCAAACCCACCAGTCTTTGCGAATTAATCTATTGGAGGAGGCTTACGAAGCCCTCAATGCTATCGATCAGGAGGACCCGGCGGAGATGCAGGAGGAATTTGGGGATTTGCTTTTGCAAATTGTGCTCCAGACTCAGATCGCCTCGGAGGAGGGAGAATTTACCATGGCGGATGTCATTCGCGGAATCCATACCAAGCTCGTCCGGCGGCATCCGCATGTATTTTCAGATATGGACTTACAGGATGCGGATTCGGTGATCCAAAATTGGGAAAAAATAAAAGCCTCCGAGCGACATGAAAATGGCGGGCAGCAGAAGGGATTGCTCGATGGGATCCCGATGGCAATGCCGGCCCTGTCCGTTGCCGATAATTACCAGCGCCGAGCGGCCAGAGTGGGGTTTGATTGGCCAGATGTTGAAGGTGTATTTCAAAAGCTGGAAGAGGAAATTGCAGAATTACGTTCCGCCGAGACGGATGCGGCCCGCACAGAAGAATTCGGTGATCTGTTATTTGCCCTTGCCAACCTGGCGCGCTGGTGGGAGATTGATCCTGAATCTGCTTTGAGGGAAACCAATGCCAAGTTTCACCGCCGTTTCAAGGCTATCGAGGATCAAGCTCGTCTGCAAGGGAAGGCTTTATCGGACCTGACGTTGGAAGAGATGGATGCGATCTGGGAGCAGGCGAAGAAATCTTAGAGGCTGTTTGAGGTCATTTTAATTGTGGATTGGCAGCCTGAGGATAAAATTGCTGCCTTCTCCGACTTTGCTTTCTACCCATATGCTGCCGAGATGTGCTTCAACCGCCAGTTTGCAATAGTATAATCCGAGCCCTGATCCACGCCTTCGGGATATTCCGCTCTGGCTGGTAAAGTATTTTTCGAACAGCATTTTTTGATCGCTTTCATTAATTCCCGGCCCTTGGTCTTTTACCCCCATCAGAATGGACCCCGAATCTTGCGGGTCAATATTTCCCCAAACCTCAATCTCACTCCCATCAGGGGAATATTTGATCGCATTATCAATCAGGTTATGGATCACACGCCTGATAAGTTCAATGTCAACGCGGAGGGTTGGGTAATCATAGGGAAAGTGATAACCAAAAGAAATGTTTTCTTGGTTTGTGATGGGATAGAATCGCCGGCATTCTTCCTCGCAAATTTTTGGCAGTTCGGCAGTCTCAAGCTGAATAGTCATCTCTCCTGATTCTAGCTGCGTCAGATTCAACAGCTGGTTGATCATTTCCAGCATCCTGGAACTGCCTTTCCTTGAAATTTCGACCATTTCTAAAAGCGCATCAGTATCATTGTCCTCTATTAACACGTCGATCATGTCCAAACCACCCTGAATGGTGATGATGGGAGAGCGAAGGTCGTGAACCAGCATTCTCGTGAGGTCTTCTTGTAATTTTTTCACCCGGATTTGTTCCGTGAGGTCGCGATACACACATAACCAGCCGCTTATGTCCCCGTTTTCATTGCGCACAGGTGAGATGGTGCGTTCTGCCTGGATTTCAGTTTTCCCGTCCAAGGCAACAATGCTTTTATGGGATTCGAGTGATTGTTCTGTAATGGATGTAAAAACTTGGGGAGGTATTTTCAGAGATGAGATGGGAGAAATGGAAGGGGCTGTGATGTTTTTATTTATCAAGTCGCTGGGAAAAATATCCAGCATCTGCGTGAGAGCTTTGTTGACTTCCACCACGTTCCAGTCAACATCCAAGAGCATGATCCCATCTGAAGTAGTTTCTAAGATGGAATTTAACTCCTGCACCCGCTGCGCCAGGGTAATATCCGTTTGAGTAAAAAGCCAAGCATTCTGAATGGCAACCGATACCTGAGCCGCGATGGTGCTCAGAATTTCCTGGTGGTTGATGTCGAAAGATTCCTGTATCTGATTCTCGATGGGGTAGGATTGAACTGCGATCATCCCGATGGCTTGCTCACCAGCTAAAATTGGGACACCCAACCAGGATTGGGCTTCTTTTCCAAAATGGGTTACACCTAATGATTCAACGGTAGCCTTGACGTTTTTTTCGATCAGCAGGGGTTTTTTTGTCTTGATAACGTATTCAGTGAGTCCTTGTTTGGAAGTCCTTGCATTGAAATTGATTCTCTCATCGTTCTCATAAACCATCGGGAACCTGACTTCATCAGTTTCCGTGTTCCAAAGTGCGATATAAAAATTACTCGCCGGCATTAACTTAGATACTTCACGGTAAATGGCTTCTGATATCAGGGTGATATCCAGGCTGGAAGTGAGAGAGCGGCCAACCGCCTGCAGACTGCTGAGTTCTTGGATTCTTCTCTCGAGGTCTCCCCTCGATTTAGCCTGGTCTCGGAGGAGGCTGGCGATTAACACCAAGCTTAATGACAGCATCACAAAAGGAAGTAAGCCTAAATCTGTCAGGATACGGGCCATCAAGGGGGCAAATGCGAGCGGTATCGCCTCGTAAAAGAGCATTTTGGACATATGCCCCCAGAGCGATAGGAAATGGGCCCGGCTACGCATAAGCAGGAAGAATCCAGCAAGAGAGTAATTTACACTTAGATAAGCACCCCCAGTAGCGAAGATGATTATCAGGTCTTCGGGCGTTTGAATTGGGATGTTCCCACCAAAACCAAAATATACTGTGCCAGCGGCAAGAACGCTGAAGACATGCATGGTGATGTTGGCTGTTGTGGTGGCGGCCAGTGAAAAGCCATCTTCATCCTGCTCCCATTTTGTTTTACCGGGGATAAACCCGCGAATTAATCCGTATAGTAAGTCGGAGAAAATCCCAGCCATTGCAGTCGGGATCACGCCAATCACCAGCGTTGAACTCAAAGCGACCATTGGCACCAGGGAGACCTCCCCGACTCCCAGAGGGATTCCGAATGTGGTTGTGATGGTGATCAGGACAGTAAATAGGACCCAGAAAAGGGGTTGGACGGTGAAATTCGGGTTTGAAAGATAGAGAAAAATCACAAATCCTATGGCAGCCAGGCCTAGGCCGATTGAAATAATATTACGAAGCCCGGAGTTCATTTCTATCCTTGTGATCAATTTGGGCTTTGTAACGTTCTCCTGCGCGAATATCGGCTTTTAGGTAATTTTGAGTTGGCGGAAGCGGACAGGTAGCAAATGGGGTGAAAGCACATGGAGGGTTGTAGGCTTTATTAAAATCGATGACCACCGTGTCGCCCTCCGGCACTTCAGTCACCAGGAACCGACCGGCTGGATAGCTCCCCTTTCCACAACTGTGATCATGGAAAATAATATAATTTTGTCCGCTGGACATTAACATTGTGTCCAGCGAGAAAGTCTTCCCGTCAAGGTCAAATAATAGCGCACTGTCCATCGGGCTTTTCTTCATATCCCCTAAAACATCTGGGACATTGACCATTTTGGGGGGATTGTAGGGTTCAATTCTCGCCGTTAACCGGAATCTTTCATCAATGGGCCACCAGACTCTGCCAGTAAAATTCAGTCTTCTTGGGTGGCTGACCTGCTTTACCCGCACCCCGATCCGGTCTCCGCGAATGATCACATGAAAATTCAGGTCTCCTATTGTGATGATGGTTGGGTTTCGGCTGATGTCCGGCTCAAGTTCTATCATTTCTTTGATCGTTTCGCCATCCAACCGGGCATCTACGCCTTCTCGAGGGTGGAAGGATACCTTGTTATCTTTAAGGATCAGGTCTCCCACTTCCTGTGGGGCGCAGTAAGCAGGTAAGCTCACAGTGCTGGACGTGGCGGCTCCGATCTTATTTATTCCCTCTTTCAACCAATGCAGTCCAGCCAGGGTGAGCCAGCCATCAGGGGCGCGCAGCTGACGGTCCATTTTTGCCCGGTATTCGCTGATTTCCTGGATATACTTGTTCGCGCCCATAGGGTTTAGTGATTTAATGGTTCGAATTTAGCGGTAAAATGTCTCAATAGTTTAGGCTGGTAACTGATCCGGTATCCGTTGATTTTTTCGCGGTTCTGCTTGATTTCCTTCAGTACATCCACGACATAATCCATATGAGTTTGGGTGTACACTCTCCTGGGAATTGCCATGCGGACAAGTTCTAATTTAGGAAATACTTCTTCTCCGGTTTCCGGGTCGATATAGCCAAAAGCGACAGTGCCCAATTCAACCGCCCGGACAGCGCCTTCGAGATACATGGCAAGCGATAAAGCCTGACCCGGCAGCTGGTGCTGAGGGATGTGGGGCAGCAGCTTCATGGCGTCGATATAAATGGCATGGGCTCCTGGCGGCTCGATGATCTGGATGCCATTTTCCAATAGCCGTTCTCCCAGGTAGGTTGTCTGCCCCAAACGATAATTTAAATAAGGGATTTGAAGGGCTTCGTTGAATCCAACGGCCATGGCGTCCAAGTCCCTGCCAGCCAGACCACCATAGGTGGGAAACCCCTCCCGCATGATGAGTTCGTTGCGCACATTCTCGAACAGTTCGCTGTCATTGAGCGCTAAAAAACCACCAATGTTGACGATGCCATCCTTTTTAGCGCTCATCGTGGCACCATCTGCAAGGGAGAAAATTTCTTGCGCGATTTCCAGCGGGGATTTATCTTCATATCCCGGCTCGCGCAGCTTAATGAAATATGCGTTTTCTGCAAAGCGGCAGGCATCAATGAAGAAGGGAATGCCAAATTCCCGGTAAGTTTCAGCGGTTTGTCGCAAGTTTTCCATGGAGACCGGCTGACCCCCACCGGCGTTATTGGTGATGGTTATCATGCCAAAAGGGATGCTTTCCGACCCGTGTTCGACAATGAATGACCTTAATTTGTCAATATCCATGTTGCCTTTAAAGGCCACCCGGGAGGCAGGATCGTANNCTTTAAAGGCCACCCGGGAGGTAGGATCGTAAGCTGTTTCAATGATCAGGTTGGCCGGCCGTCCTCCTCTGGCGCGAATGTTCCCTTCGGTTGTATCGAAGTGCATATTTGAAGGAATATATTGTCCTGGTTTCACCAACAGGCTGGCGAGGATGTTTTCCGCGGCCCGCCCCTGGTGGGTGGGAACGAAATGCTTGAAACCAAAGATTTCATCCATAACATCTTTTAGCCGGAAATAAGATCGTGCCCCAGCATACGCCTCGTCCCCCTTGATCAAGGCAGACCATTGGTCCTGGCTCATGGCTGAGGTGCCGGAATCGGTCATCAAATCGATATAAACATCTTCGGAGCGCAGGCCAAAAACGTTATATCCAGCAGCTTGCAGCGCTTTTTTTCTCTCTTCCCGGGAAATTAAATGGATGGGTTCAACCATTTTGATTTTAAAGGGTTCGGGGATGTACTTTGTCATTATGCCTCCTCAATGTAACCAAGTTTAGCACGCTTTTTGCATTGAGACAAAGTATAATGGCTTTATGATTTTCTATGAATTAATTGCTATGAATGTCGGTAAATTCAAATCGGAAAATTGATTTCTCCATTCCCAAATTGATTAAGACTCGACAGGTGAGGTGCTTATGACCATTGAAATACATCAACTCGCATTAGGGATGACCTTTACCAATGCCTATCTGGTGGGGGAAAATGAAACTGGAAAAGCGGTTGTCATTGATCCCGGGTATGATGGTAAAAAAATATTGAACGTTGCCAAAAAACACAAATTCGATATCGAAGCCATCTGGTTGACTCATGCACATTTTGATCATATCGGTGGAGCAGGCGAGATTGCTAAGGCATTGACGCCGCCCCCTCCGGTTGCGCTTCATCCGGAAGACATGTGGCTATGGGAAGTGCAAGGCGGCGCTCCGATGTTCGGCATCGATGGGGTTGATCCCGGACCAGAACCCAGTATCCTGTTGGAGCATGGGATGACTCTCAGCATCGGCAGCACCGAGTTTGAAGTCCTCCACGCTCCAGGACACACTCCCGGGCATGTGATGTTCTACTGCTCAGACGAGGGCGCCTTGTTTTGTGGTGATGTCATCTTTCAGGGCAGTATAGGCCGGACGGACCTACCGCG
>JABAHS010005992.1_pt1 | contig 14313 bp, 15 predicted proteins | sample 7062111 | NCBI WGS metagenome assembly JABAHS01 (sample SAMN14534600, study PRJNA622989) | marine sediment metagenome | biome: marine biome [ENVO:00000428]; feature: marine pelagic biome [ENVO:01000023]; material: deep marine sediment [ENVO:00002113]; isolation source: pool of 4 deep marine... | reverse complement strand
AGCGCGCAGATCGTGTGGCCCTCGATCTTGTTCGCCACGTCGAGCAGCTTGTCGAGATCCTCTTCCTGGCCGCGGCCCTCCACGATGCGCGTGAGCATGCGGTACAGCCAGCCGGTACCCTCGCGGCACGGCGTACACTGCCCGCAGGACTCGGCCATGTAAAAGCGCGAGATTCGGCGGAGCACCTTGACCATACAGGTGGTCTCGTCCATGACCATGACCGCCCCGGTGCCGAATGACGAACCGGCCTCAGATAACGAGTTGTAGTCCATCGTGCAGTTCATGATGATCTCGCCCGGCAGCACCGGCACGGACGAACCGCCGGGGATCACGGCCTTGAGCTTGCGGCCGCCGAGCATGCCGCCCGCGATCTCGAGGAGCTCCTTGAACGGGATCCCCATCGGCAATTCGTAGTTGCCGGGCTTTTCCACGTGTCCCGACATCGAGAACAGCGCCGTTCCACCGGATCCTTCCGGTCCGAGACCAGCAAACCAGGCGGCGCCGTTACGGATTATCGCGGGAACGCTCGCAAGGCTCTGCGTATTGTTGATGGTGGTGGGCTTGCCGTAGAGACCGTAGTTTGCGGGGAACGGCGGCTTGAAGCGGGGCTTCCCCTGCTTGCCCTCGAGTGACTCGAGCAGCGCCGTCTCTTCACCGCAAATATACGCACCTGCACCGACGAACGTGTACAGATCGAAGTCGATGCCGGAGCGGCCGATGTTCCTGCCGAGCAGACCAGCGTCGTAAGCTTCTTTTACTGCTGCCTCGAACCGCGGCACGGGTTCGTCGATGAATTCGCCGCGAATGTAGTTGTAGCCGACGGTCGCCCCCATCGCGTAGCCGGCGATCGCCATGCCCTCGACCAGGGCGTGCGGGTTGTATCGCAGGACTTCGCGGTCATGGCAGGTGCCCGGCTCGCTCTCGTCGGAGTTGCAGACGAGGTACTTCTGCCCTTCGTACGCCTTGGGCATGAAGCTCCATTTGAGGCCGGTGGGGAAGCCGGCGCCGCCGCGCCCGCGCAGACCCGACGCCTTCACGGTGTCGATCACGTCACGCGGCGACATCTCCCCTTTCAGGATACTTCGCCAGGCTTCATACCCCCCATGCTTCTCGTACGTGGCCAGCTTCCATGACTCCTCCTCGCCCAGCGTCGTGAAGCACACAAGATTTTGTTCGTAGGCCATCAGTCAAGTCCGTCAAGGATGTCGTCGACCTGGTCCGTGGTCAGGTTTTCAAAGTACTTGTGGTTCACCATCATCATCGGTGCACCACAACAGGCGGCGAGGCACTCTTCCTCGCGCTTGAGGTAGATGCGGCCGTCCTCGGTGCTCTCGCCGAGCTTGACCCCGAGCTTCTTCTCGACGTGCTCGACGATTTCGTCGGCCCCTCGGAGCATGCAGGAGACATTGGTGCAGATGGCGATGTTGTGCCTGCCCACCGGTTTCGTCTGGAACATCGAGTAGAACGTCGCGACCTCGTAGACCTGGATGTTCGGCAACTCGAGGTATTCGGCGACGGCGTCCATCAGCTCCGGTGTCAGGTAACCATCATTCTCGTGCTGCACGGCATGCAGCGCGCCAATTACGGCCGAGCGCTGCCGGTCCTGCGGAAATCGCGCTTTCCAGTGCTCGATCTCTTCACGGACGTGCTCGGAGAGAAGCGTGTCGCTGCTCATCGGTCCACCTCGCCAAATACGATGTCCTGCGTGCCGATCACGGCGACGACGTCCGCGAGCATGTGTCCCTCCACCATCTCCGACATCGCCGACAGGTGCACGAAACCGGGCGCGCGGATCTTGACCCGATAGGGCTTGTTGGCGCCGTCGGAAACGAGGTAGACGCCGAATTCGCCCTTGGGATGCTCCACCGCTGCGTACGCCTCGCCCTCGGGCACGCAGTAGCCTTCCGTAAACAGTTTGAAGTGATGAATCAGCGACTCCATGTCGTCTTTCATCTCGACCCGCCTGGGCGCCGCGATCTTGCGGTCGTCGATCATGACCGGGCCGGGATTCGCGCGGAGCCAGTCGACACATTGCCTGATGATCCGATTCGACTGACGCAACTCCTCGACGCGAACAAGGTAGCGATCATAGCAATCACCATTGACGCCGACGGGAATGTCGAAGTCGAGCTGGTCGTAGACGTCGTACGGCTGCTTCTTGCGCAGGTCCCACTCGACGCCGGAACCGCGCAGCATGGGCCCGGTGAAACCGAGCTGCATCGCCCGCTCCGGCGACACGACGCCGATATTGACCGTGCGCTGCTTCCAGATGCGATTATCGGTCAGCAGCGTTTCGTACTCGTCGACGCAGCCCGGGAACTTGTCCGTGAACGCCTCGATGAAATCGAGCAGCGAGCCCTGGCGGCTGGCGTTCAGGCGCTCGACGTCCTTTTGACTACGAAATTTCGACTCCTGGTATTTGGGCATCGTCTCCGGAAGGTCGCGATAAACGCCTCCGGGACGATAGTAGGTCGCATGCATGCGCGTGCCGGAGACCGCCTCGTAGATGTCCATGAGATCTTCACGCTCGCGGAAGCAATACAGAAACATGGTCATGGCACCGATGTCGAGGCCGTGTGCGCCAAGCCACATGAGGTGGTTCAGTATCCGGGTGATCTCATCGAACATCACCCTGATGTATTGCGCCCGTAAAGGCGGCTCGATACCGAGCAGTTTCTCGATCGCCATGACGTAGCCGTGCTCATTGCACATCATCGAGACGTAATCGAGCCGATCCATGTAGCCGATGCTCTGGTTGAAAGGCTTGGATTCGGCGAGCTTTTCGGTCGCTCGATGCAGCAGCCCGATATGCGGATCGGCCTTCTGGATGACCTCGCCCTCGAGTTCCAGCACCAGGCGCAGCACGCCATGCGCCGCCGGGTGCTGGGGGCCGAAATTCATCGTGTAGCTCTGGATCTCAGCCATCCGCGTTGTCCTTCAGGTCCGCGGAGTAGCGGTTGTCGTCGCGAATGACGCGCGGCACGAGCGTGCGTGGCTCGATGCTGACCGGCTGGTAGGCCACGCGGCCTTTTTCCTCGTCGTAGCTCACCTCGACATTGCCGATCAGCGGGAAGTCCTTGCGGAACGGATGACCGATGAAGCCGTAGTCGGTCAGGATCCGCCGCAGATCGGGATGACCCTCGAACAGGATGCCGTAGAGATCGAACGCCTCTCGTTCGAACCAGTTGGCCGAATTCCAGATATCGACAACGGAATGAACGACTGGCGGATTACTCGTGCCGGTGTAAACCCGGAGCCTCATCCGCACGTTATGCTGCAACGACAGCAAGTGGTAAACGACCGCGAAGCGATTCGGATCGAATTCGTCTGCCTCGTCGAGGATCACGGGTTCACGCTCCACGCCGCGGCTGAAGCCGGTGTCGGTCGCGGCCTGCGTGCGCCACTCACCGCTGCCGTGGTTGAGGTAATCCACGCCGCAGACGTCGATGAGCATCTCGAACCCGAGTTCGCCGCGCAGCGCGGTGGCAACCTCGACCAGGTCGTCTTTCCCGACTTCATAGGTGAGCTCGCCACAGCATGACGCGATGCGGAGCATCTTCTCGCCGAAGCGCTCGTCGATGCGAGCGACCAATGTCTCGTAACGATCTGTCATGCCTGCTCTTACTGCCTGGCGATGGTGCTGGTTCGGCGGATCTTGTTCTGCAGCTGGATGAGGCCGTACACCAGGGCCTCCGCAGTAGGCGGACACCCGGGTACGTATACATCGACAGGAACGATACGGTCGCACCCCCTCACGACCGAATAGGAATAATGATAGTAACCGCCGCCATTCGCACACGATCCCATCGATACGACCCAGCGCGGCTCGGGCATCTGGTCATATACCTTCCGCAATGCAGGCGCCATCTTGTTGGTGAGTGTGCCGGCGACAATCATGCAGTCCGACTGTCGGGGACTCGGGCGGAATATGATGCCGAACCGGTCCAGATCGTAGCGGCTCGCGCCGGCCTGCATCATTTCCACGGCGCAGCAGGCCAGCCCGAACGTCATGGGCCAGAGAGAGCCCGTGCGGGCCCAGTTCATCACCGCGTCGACGCTGGTGACGACGAAACCTTTTTGCTGGAGGGTGTTACCCGCAGACACTGCGCTTTCCTCCGCAGCGGGAACATGGGCAGTAGATTGCCGGGCTAATCCCATTCGAGCGCCCCCTTCTTCCACTCATAGATGAAGCCGACGACGAGGATCGCGAGGAAAATACCCATGGCGGCAATACCGAAGCGGCCTGCCGTGTCCAGCGATACGGCCCAGGGAAACAGGAAAGCGATCTCGAGGTCGAAGATGATGAACAGGATCGCGACGAGGTAATAACGGACGTCGAATTTCATTCGCGAATCGTCGAATGCCTCGAACCCGCACTCGTACGGCGAGAGCTTCTCCTCGTCCTTGCGGCCCGTGCCGATCAGGAAACCGAGCCCCAGCAGCACGCCGCCGAGGGCTGCCGCCACGCCGAGGAAGATCAGTACGGGTATGTATTCTTGTAGCATTATTGACCGGGACTGGCGTTGGCTCGCTATTTGAGCGCGCCATTGTATCAGCGCCGCGCGCGTTGAACAGGCCCTGTCGGCCCTCCAGGCGCTGAAATACGTCGAAAGAGATGGTGCTCTGGGCGAGACTCGAACTCGCACGGCTTGCGCCACTGCCCCCTCAAGACAGCGTGTCTACCAATTCCACCACCAGAGCAAAGTGTGTGTCTTCGCTTACTCCGTTTCAGCGTCTTCGTCGGCGGGAGCATCCTCGACGGGCGCTTCCTCGTCGAGCGACGGTAGGGCGCCGATCTCCTCCTCCGCCGGCTGCTCGAGAGCCGTGCCGGGGAGCGGAACCTCGACTTCGCCTTCCTCGAGCGGCACCGCTTCGGCTTCTCTCTCGATCGCGGGCGCGTCATCCAGCAGGCTGGCCGGCCCCGTCGTACGCTGGCTGCTCAGATAGGCCAGTGTCAGGCTGCTGACAAAGAACGCCGTCGCGAGAACCGCGGTCGCACGGGAAAAAAAGCTCGCGGAGCCTCGCGCACCGAAAACCGTGCCGGACGCACCCGCACCGAAGCCGGCACCGGCGTCCGCTCCCTTGCCGCGCTGCAGGAGCACGAGCACGATAATCAGGATTGCTATGAGCGTGTGCCCGATGAGCACAACCTGTTGCATAGTAGTCATCGTTTCCTCAAATTTCCGTTGCGGCCCTGGCAATTGCCAGGAAATCCGCGGCTTTCAGCGAAGCGCCGCCGATCAGCCCGCCATCAATATCGGGCATGCCGAAAAGCCCTGCCGCATTGTCCCCTTTCACGCTGCCGCCGTACAGTATCTGCACGTTCTCCGCGACCGCCGCATCCTGTTCCGCCAGCACGGACCGTATGTAGCGGTGCACGTCCTGGGCCTGCTCGGGCGTCGCCGTCTTGCCGGTGCCGATTGCCCAGACCGGCTCGTAGGCGATAACGGCCGAAGCAAAGGCTGCGATACCGTTCCTCTCGACAGCCGCTCCGAGCTGCTCCGCCACGACCTGCTCGGTCCTGCCGGATTCGCGTTCCTCCAGCGTCTCACCAACGCACAGGATCGGAATGAGCCCCGCGCCAAGCGCTGCCGCCATCTTCTCGGCCACCTGGGCGCTCGATTCCCCGTACAGCGTGCGCCGCTCCGAGTGTCCGACGATCGCATAGCCGCAGCCCACGTCAGTTAGCATGCCGGGCGCCACCTCTCCGGTGTAAGCCCCCGCCTCGTGCTCCGACACGTTCTGGGCGCCGAGCGCCACGGGCGACCCTTTGAGCTGGCTCGCCACCGATGCCAGATATGGGTAAGGCGGGCACACCAGCAGGCTGACCCGGTCGGACTCCGGAGCATCCTCGAGAATTCCCGCCACGAGTTCACGGTTAGCCGCTTCGTCGCCGTGCATTTTCCAGTTTCCAGCGACCAGGAAATTGCGCATGAAAGTCTACCTGAGGGGCCCGAAATGGCGCGCAAGGATACCGAGGCTAACGCCGCAAATCAACGCGAAACAAGGCTTTTGCGGCTGAATTCGGGACTTTTCAGTCGGCGGCCTCGGCAACGACGGCCGCAAGCCGTTCGGCGACCGAGTTCACCTGGCTTTCGTCGCTGCCCTCCACCATCACCCGGATCACCGGCTCGGTCCCCGAGGCGCGGAGCACGATCCGGCCCCTGTCTGCCAGTTCGTTGCGGGCCGCGCTGACCGCTTCCTGTATCTGCGGTGACTGCTCCGGGTCCATGCGCTGTTCCGTGCGCACGTTCAGCATGGTCTGCGGGTACTTGGGCATGCCCGCCACCAGCTCCGACAGTTTCCTGCCGGTCCGCTTCATGACGGCGAGCACCTGCAGGGCCGTAATCAGGCCGTCGCCGGTCGTCGTCTGATCCAGCACGATCATGTGCCCGGAGGTTTCGCCACCGATANNGTGCTCCAGGCCCAGGTTGCTCATCACGGTGCCGACGACCGGCCCGTGCAGCCGGCCTTCCTCCTGCCACGCCGTCGCCAGCACGTACAGGATCTGGTCGCCGTCGACGAGCTGGCCGTTTTCGTCGACGAGCACCACGCGATCCCCGTCGCCATCCAGCGCGACACCGATGTCAGCGGCCACGGCGGGCACTGTGAGCTGCAGCAGGTCGGGCCGAGTCGAACCGCAGCCATCATTGATGTTGCGTCCGTTAGGCGAGCAACCGATCGGAATGACCTCGGCATCGAGGTTCGCCAGCGTGCGCGGCCCGACCTTGTAGCCCGCACCGTTGGCGCCGTCGAAGACCACCTTCAGGCCGTCCAGATCCAAACCTTCCGGGAGCGTTGATGCGCAGAATCTCTCGTAGCGCACCAGGGCGGAGTCAATTCGCTGCGCCTTGCCGAGAGACTGTGAATCAACGGTTATGGCTGCCTTGTCAAGGCTCGCCTCGATCGCCGCTTCGGCCTCGTCGGTAAGTTTCGAGCCGGCACCATCGAAAAACTTGATGCCGTTATCGAAATACAGGTTGTGAGATGCCGAGATCACTACCCCGAGGTCCGCCGAGAACTCCTGGGTCAGGTAAGCGACGCCCGGTGTCGGCAGGGGCCCGATCAACAGCACGTCGGCGCCTGCGGCCGTGAATCCAGCCTCGAGGGCCGATTCGAACATGTAACCGGAAAGGCGTGTGTCTTTCCCGATCATCACCGTTCCGCCCTTGGGCACCAGCACCTGTGCCGCTGCACTCGCGAGGCGCAACGCGAAATCCGCGGTCATCGGGTCTTTGCCGACCGTGCCACGAACGCCATCCGTTCCAAAATACTTCTTGCTCATCGACCTCTGCCCTTGTCCATGACCGCCGCCGCTATTCTCAACGCATCGACGGTTTCACGCACATCGTGTACGCGCACGAAATGCGCCCCCTCTGCGACCGCGATCACGGCGGCAGCGATGCTTGCCGGCATGCGCTCTCCGACATCCCGGCCAGTGAGTTCCCCCAGCAAGGATTTTCTCGACAAGCCGACCAGGATTGGCCGCCCCACCGGTCGCAATTGTCGCAGATTCGCCAGCAACTCGATATTGTGCCGCGGCGTTTTGCCGAATCCGAACCCCGGATCGACGATAATCCTGTCCTCGGCCAGTCCGGCGGCAACGCAGGCACGAACCCGCCCGGCAAGGAATTCGGCGACCTCCGTTACGACGTCGTCGTACGCCGGCCGCGTCTGCATCGTCCGCGGCTGTCCCTGCATGTGCATCAGGCATACCGGCACGCCGAGCTCAGCGGCTGCCTGCAGGGCACCGCCGGCACGGAGTGCCCGGATATCGTTGATCATCGAAGCCCCCGCGCCGACAGCGGCACGCATGACCGCGGGCTTGCTCGTGTCGACGGATACCGGCACGTCGACTTCGCCGACGACGGTCTCGACGACCGGGATTACCCGGTCGAGTTCTTCCTGCTCCGGCACGTCCGCTGCGCCCGGGCGTGTCGATTCGCCGCCGATATCGATGATCGCGGCGCCGTCCCGTGCCATTGCCTCGGCCTGCCGCAGCGCGGCGTCCCGGCCCGTAAACCGCCCGCCATCCGAGAACGAGTCGGGCGTCACGTTCAGGATCCCCATCACCGCTGGGACATCGAATTGAATCGGACCGAGTATTAGCATGGATTCATCGTTCGTAGGAACGGTTCTCGAACCGCGATTGCAGGAAACCTGAGAGGGTCGCGCTTCAAGAAGCGCTTCTGCAGAGAAAGCCTCGTAATAGCGGGCCCGGACCCGCGATCATCACGCTTCGAGACGCGCCGCTACGGGAGGGTTCCGACGTCTGTCAATGCTCGGAGGCCGGCCCGCCTATCTTGCCGCTCACGTCCGCCTTCGGTGCGGGTTCGTCCTTCCGGCTGCCCGTGCCCGCGGTATCGTCCCAGTCCTCCGGCGGTCTGGGTTCGCGGCCGGCCATGATGTCCTTGATCTGCTTTTCGTCGATGGTCTCGTACTTGATGAGCGCCTTGGCCATCGTGTGCAGCTTCTCGAGATTCTCCTCGAGCAGTTTCTTTGCCCGCGCGTAGTTGGTGTCGATGATGCGGCGGACTTCCTCGTCGATCGCATGCGCGGTATCGTCGGATACCTGCTTGTGCTGGGTAACCGAACGGCCGAGGAAGACCTCGCCGTCATCCTCGCTGTAGGTGAGCGGGCCGAGCCGATCCGACAGCCCCCACTTCGTGACCATGTTGCGCGCCAGTTCCGTGGCACGCTCGATGTCATTCGACGCACCCGTCGTTACGCCATCGGCACCGTTGATCATCTCCTCCGCGATTCGCCCGCCGAAGAGGCTCGCGATCTGGCTCTCGATGCCCTGCCGGGAGATGCTGTAGCGATCTTCCTCGGGCAGGTACATCGTCACGCCGAGCGCCCTGCCGCGCGGAATGATCGTAACCTTGTAGACCGGGTCGTGCTCCGGCACGAGGTAGCCGACGATCGCGTGGCCCGCTTCGTGGTACGCGGTATTGAGCTTCTCCTTCTCGCTCATCACCATGGAACGCCGTTCGGCGCCCATCATGATCTTGTCTTTCGCCTTCTCGAATTCCTCCATGCTCACGACGCGCTTGTTGGCGCGCGCTGCAAACAAGGCGGCCTCGTTAACCAGGTTGGCCAGGTCGGCGCCGGAGAATCCCGGCGTACCGCGCGCGATCTTGCTCGGCTCCACGTCGTCGTGCAGCGGCACCTTGCGCATATGGACCTTGAGGATCAGCTCGCGGCCGCGCACGTCGGGCAGCGGCACGACGACCTGGCGGTCGAAGCGGCCGGGTCGCAGCAGGGCCGGGTCGAGTACGTCCGGTCGGTTGGTCGCGGCGATGACGATGATGCCTTCGCTGCCCTCGAAACCGTCCATCTCGACGAGCATCTGGTTGAGCGTCTGCTCACGCTCGTCGTGACCGCCGCCGAGTCCCGCGCCGCGGTGCCGGCCGACGGCGTCGAGCTCGTCGATGAAAATGATGCAGGGGGCCTGCTTCTTCGCCTGATCGAACATGTCGCGCACACGCGACGCGCCGACGCCGACAAACATCTCGACGAAATCCGAGCCCGAGATCGTGAAGAACGGCACCTTGGCCTCACCCGCGATGGCCTTGGCGAGCAGCGTCTTGCCGGTACCGGGCGGGCCCACCATGAGCACACCCTTCGGAATCTTTCCTCCCAGGCGCTGGAATTTGCTTGGGTCCTTGAGGAATTCGACGATCTCGGCGACCTCCGCCTTGGCCTCGTCGACACCGGCGACGTCGGCAAAGGTCACACCGACCTGGTCTTCACCCAGCAGCCGCGCCTTGCTTTTGCCGAAGGACATGGCGCCGCGGCCGCCGCCGCCGCCCTGCATCTGGCGCATGAAGTAGATCCAGACACCGATCAGCAGCAGGATCGGGAACGAACTGATCAGGAGCTGGCCGATCAGGCTCTGCTGCTTCGGTTCGGACGCCGAAAAACGGACGTCATAGTTCTCGAGCATGCCGATCAACGGACTATTATCGGTCTCTGGGCTGATCGTGTAGTACGGCAGGGGCTCACGCTGGCCGAAGCGGACGCGCTGGCCTTCGAATTCGACGAGGCTCACTTCGCCGTTACGGACCTCCTCGAGAAATTCCGAGTAATCCCGCGCCTGCGGCTGGCCGCCACTGACGCCCGACAGCCCTTGTACGACCGACAGCAGGACGACAATGATGACGATGAAGACGAGTATATTCTTGGTCAGATCATTCACATTCTTTTCCGCACGCGGGCCGTTCCGGCCACCGGATATTTAGACACGTTCTAAAACAAGACACTACTACAATCGGTAGTTTCTCGCTACCAAGTAAACCTCACGACTGCCGGGCCTCGAAGCCTCGGGTTTCATGATCCTGACGCGCCCGAAGCGGTCCCTCGCGGCCGCTATGAAAGCGTCGGACCCTTCGCCCTGGAACATCTTACAGACGAAATCGCCGCGCCGCCTAAGCGCCCGTTCACACAAATCCAGTGCCAGCTCCGTAAGGTACATGGATCGGGGCTGGTCCACCGACCGGTTGCCGCTGATATTGGGCGCCATATCGCTGATTACAAGGTCCGCGCGCTCATCGCCCAGCGCGGCCTCCAGCTGTTCGAGCACCTCGTCCTCGCGGAAGTCGCCCTGGATGAACTCCACGGACGGCAACGCGTCCATTTCCAGCAGGTCCAAGGCGATGATGCGCACCCGCTCCCTGAGCGTCTCGGTGATGTACTGGCTCCAGCTCCCCGGCGCGGCCCCGAGGTCAACCACGACCATGCCGGGCTTCAACAGCTTCTCCTTGCGGTCGATCTCCTCGAGCTTGTAAACGGCTCGCGAGCGCCAGCCCTCGCGGCGCGCACGGGCCACGAACGGGTCGCGCTCCTGGCGTTCGCGCCAGCTGCCCGAGCTCCGCCGCGGCTTGCTCATGCCGCGAAACACCGGACACGTATTATCGCGGCCGGTCCGCTGTTACACTCCGCGCCCATGACGCTCAGCGAATCACAGAAGAAATACCTCCGGGGCCTGGGGCACGGATTGAAACCCGTGGTCATGGTCGGTGACGCGGGGCTCACGGTGTCGGTGCGCGCAGAGTTCGAGGGTTCACTGGAACACCACGAACTGATAAAGGTCCGCGTGAAGGTCGGCGATAGAGACGAGCGTGACCGGATCATCATGGCACTTTGCGACTTCGCCAAAGCCGAACTCGTGCAGCGCATCGGCAACATGGCGCTGCTGTACCGCGAAAACCCGGAAAAGAAGCGCATCCAGCTGCCGCGCTGACGAAGCCTCGCGCGCTAGATATAGCGAACCTCGATAACCTCAAACTGCTTCTCGCCATCCGGCGCAGCAAAGTTGATGACGTCGCCTTCGTTCTGGCCGATCAGGGCTCTCGCGATCGGCGACGTATACGAAATGAGTCCGGCGCCGATATCCGCCTCGTCTTCCCCGACGATCCTGTACACGATCTCCTTCCCCGTCGACTCGTCCAGGAGTTCCACCGTTGATCCGAAGATGATCTTGCCGCGCGCATCGACCTGGGTGACGTCGATAACCTGCAGGTGCGAGAGCTTGCCCTCGATCTCCTTGATCCGCCCCTCGATGAATCCCTGCTGCTCCTTGGCGGCATGGTATTCGGCGTTTTCCTTCAGGTCACCGTGCGCTCGCGCCTCTGCAATTGCCTTGATCACGTTTGGACGATCTACCGATTTCAGCCGTTTGAGCTCCTCCTTGAGCATTTCGTGCCCCCGGACGGTTACCGGTACCTTGTTCATGCAACTACCTCGTTGTGCAAATCCTGCAACCGATTGACATCGCTGTCGTCGAGATGCTCGATTGCGGTGCAGGTCGCAATCGCCGCGCCGAGCGTCGTGTAATAGGTGACACCCTTGCGCACGGCTTCCGCGCGTATGGAATGTGATTCGTTGATTGCCTGCTTGCCTTCGGTGGTGTTGACGATGAGGTCGATCTCACCGTTCTTGATCATATCGACGATATGCGGCCGTCCTTCGCGAACCTTGTTCGCCCTTCGGCATGATACACCAGCTGCCGCCAGGTGCCTGGCTGTTCCGTGCGTGGCGACGAGATCGAAGCCACGCGCCTCCAGGATTCTTGCAAGCCGCACGGCCCCCTCCTTGTCACGGTCCCGGACGCTCAACAATGCTGCGCCCTGGCGCGGCAGCACCACGCCTGAAGCAAGCTGCGCCTTCGCATAGGCTTCGCCGAATGAACGGCCCACGCCCATGACCTCGCCGGTGGACTTCATTTCCGGCCCCAGGATCGGATCGGCGCCCGGGAACTTGATGAACGGGAAGACCGCCTCCTTGACCGAGAAATAGTCCGGCTTGCGCTGGTTGACGTACCCCTGCTTCGCCAGTGATTCGCCGACCATGACCTTCGCCGCGATTTTCGCGAGCGGAATGCCAATAGCCTTCGAGACGAAGGGTACTGTCCGGGATGCCCGCGGGTTGACCTCGAGCAGATAGACGACGTTATTCTGGATCGCGAACTGGGTGTTCATGAGGCCGACCACGTGCAGCCCCTTGGCGAGCCTCACCACCTGCTCGTGCAACTCTTTCTGGAGAGCCGGCGACAGGCTGAACGGCGGCAGCGAGCAACCCGAATCGCCCGAATGCACGCCCGCCTGCTCGATATGTTCCATGACGCCGCCGATCAGCACGCGCTCACCGTCGCAAATGCAGTCGACGTCGACCTCGGTCGCCAGGTCGAGGAAACGATCCAGCAGCACCGGGCTCGCGTTCGATACGCCGATGGCGGCGTCCATGTAGGCGGCCAGGTCTTCTTCACTGTGCACGACCTCCATAGCTCTGCCACCCAGTACATACGAGGGCCTGACGACCAGCGGGAACCCCACGGCCGCCGCTAATCGCAGCGCCTCCTCCTTGCTGCGCGCTGTACAGTTCGGGGGTTGCTTGAGCTCCAAGGAGTGCACGAGTTTCTGAAAACGCTCACGGTCCTCCGCCAGGTCGATCGAATCGGGCGAGGTCCCGATGATCGGTGCGCCCGCGGCTTCGAGTTGACGGGCCAGCTTTAGCGGCGTCTGCCCGCCGTACTGGACGATGACGCCTTTCGGTTTCTCCTTGTCGATGATCTCCATGACGTCTTCGAAGGTCAGGGACTCGAAGTACAGACGGTCCGACGTATCGTAGTCCGTCGACACGGTTTCCGGGTTGCAGTTGACCATGATGGTCTCGTAACCGGACTCGCGCAGCGCCAGGGCGGCGTGCACGCAGCAGTAGTCGAATTCGATACCCTGCCCGATACGGTTCGGGCCGCCGCCGAGGATCATGATCTTTGCGGCACCCGTAGGATCGGATTCGCACTCCTCTTCGTAGGTGGAGTACATGTAGGCGGTCGTTGTCGCGAACTCCGCCGCACAGGTATCCACGCGCTTGAACACCGGACGGATGCCGAGCTCGTGTCGCCGCTGCCGGACGGCCTGTTCCGCAACGTCCAGTAACGTCGCGATGCGCGCGTCGGAGAACCCCTTACGTTTCAGCACGCGCATCGACCTCTGCGTCAGGCTCGCGAGGTCCTTGCCCTTGAGCATCTGCTCGTCGCGGATGAGGTCCTCGATCTGCGCGAGAAACCACGGGTCGATGCCGGATATCGAGGCAATCTCCTCCAGCGTGAAATCGTGGCGGATGGCATCTGCTACATGGCGCAGCCGGTTCGCGCCCGGGATTCGCAGCTCGTGGCGCAAGCGATCGCGTTCGGCCTCGGTGGATATCGACACGTCGATCGGATTGAAACCCGCGATGTCAATCTCGAGCCCGCGCAGTGCTTTCTGCAGGGACTCCTGGAAGGTACGGCCGATCGCCATGACCTCGCCCACCGACTTCATCTGCGTCGTCAGCCTGTCGCTCGTCCCCGGGAACTTTTCGAACGTGAAGCGCGGAATCTTGGTTACGACATAGTCGATCGTCGGTTCGAATGAGGCCGGTGTGGCGCCACCCGTGATGTCGTTTCTGAGTTCGTCGAGCGTGTAGCCCACCGCCAGCTTTGCAGCCACCTTGGCGATCNNATGATCAGGACCCGGCCGTTCTCAGGGTTGACCGCAAATTGCACGTTGGAACCGCCGGTTTCAACGCCGATCTTGCGCAGTACTTCGATCGACGCATCGCGAAGCCGCTGGTACTCCTTATCCGTCAGGGTCTGCGCAGGCGCAACGGTGATCGAGTCGCCGGTATGCACACCCATGGGATCGAGGTTTTCGATAGAGCAGACGATGATGCAGTTGTCATTGCGATCCCGCACCACCTCCATCTCGAATTCTTTCCAGCCGATGACCGACTCTTCGAGCAGCACTTCGGTCGTCGGCGACATCTCCAGGC
>JABAHS010060584.1_pt1 | contig 14324 bp, 16 predicted proteins | sample 7062111 | NCBI WGS metagenome assembly JABAHS01 (sample SAMN14534600, study PRJNA622989) | marine sediment metagenome | biome: marine biome [ENVO:00000428]; feature: marine pelagic biome [ENVO:01000023]; material: deep marine sediment [ENVO:00002113]; isolation source: pool of 4 deep marine... | reverse complement strand
CATTTCATTTGCCCGCAAAGCGATTGTTGAACCTTGAAATCCGTTGAACAACCGAAGATTCTTGGAAGAATCACGTGTTTTAGCGATCTACTGAAGAAAGAGATCACTGAAGAGCTGGTGTCCTTCGTAGCGCTGTGAGTCCACGGATGATGTATCCGAGCGCAAAGATGACCAATGCAACGCCGATTAGCGTCCACATGTTGGACAAGCCGTTGGCGAAGTTAGCCCAAGCCTCAGCTACTTTCGCTTCAGCGTCTACAGCGTTTGTTTGGGCTTCTTCCAACGCCTCTCCTTTGCTCTCTTCATGCGTAAATGCTTCGTCAATCAGCCTCAGCGCTTTTCCATAATGAACACGAGCTTCGATGAAATCTCCTAGAGCGTAGTAGTAGTCTGCAGTGTTCGATTCATTCATAGCCCTTCGCCAGAGCAAGACTCCGCTGGTGCTATTCCAGACTGGCGCTGTGATTCCTGTGATCATCTGATCCATTTGTCTCGATTTCACTTGGTCGACGGAGAAAACAACAAAATAGCCACTATCTCCATATAAATCAGCCCGGCGGGTCTGCCAACGTTTGACATCAGCTGAACTGTCCGTCGCGTTGACGAATTCGACATATATCGTGTAGTCGTGAGGCACAGTGTGTGCTACATCTACGCTGGGAGTTGTGAAGTTGACGGTGAAATACACAGTGTCGCCGTCTTCTAATGTGGTCGGGTTTTCGTTGCTGGTTTGAGTTGAGTTGTACCAGCCGTCATCTGGTTTTAGCCAGTCAAAACTTATTCCAACAACTGAAACGTTGATGCGACTGCCGAAGTCGTTTTTCACATTCACTGCCAACATGGCGGTGGATTCAGCTTCATAGGCGACTACGTCTTTGTCGTAGAATGAGTCATATCCCATAAACGTGTAGTTGGTCCAGCGGGTCATTGGTTCTATTGATGCTCCTTGCACTGAACCCGTGATGATTGACACAGTCAAACCTGTTAGCAGCAGAGATATGAATACAGCCTCAGCTTTGTTCATTTGTGTTCCCCGTTCAAGCTTGTCGCTATGTGTGCATTTTGTATATAATATTTGAGATGAAAGAATGGCGTTTCGCGATGTCTCTCAGCATGTAAGCGAAGGAAAGCATGGTGTGGCGATTCTCGATGATCTATAGATTGAGAGCAGAGTACACCTGCGTATGGGTGTTAAGAGACAACTCTTTTCGTGGAAAAGCGCCTGACCCCTAGGGCTACGGCGAAACTTGATACTAGCATACCCCCGATGTAGAGCATGTCATTAGGATACGTTGCCGGTGATAGGCCAAGCTTCTCTTCGAGCTCTGCGGAGAAACTGCGTGTGTCCTCAGTTAAGGTTGGCGGAAAGTTGCTGTCTTTCTCATGAACTTGCCCGATGAATAATCCAAAAGGCGCCATCATTGTGGCTGTTCCAAGCAGAACGGCGGCAAGTACGTATGCAAGCATCTTTTTCATGATGGCCACGTTCTCNNTGATTTTCTGCATCAGAACGGCTTTTCCCTCCAAAGCCTAACGGTTTCAAACCATAGAACAAGCGAAGCCGCAATGCCGAAAATCAAGGCGACTATGTTGTGGATGCTGAAAGTGTGGCCATAGAATATGATATAAACCGTCAGCATGGTTGAAAACCAAACAGAGTAGAACAGGTAGCGTGGAACGAGAAATCGACCGAGTCGTGTGAAGAATCGAAGCAAGCCCACTTTAACCTCTTGTGCCAAAAAGTACTCGCCGGTTCCTGTTTTTTCTATCAAGCCAAGCGAAAGGAGTCTATCCAAATGATGTGCAGCTACGCTCGGGCTTGAAAAGCCAAGTGTGCGCTGGATCTCTCTGACTCCAGTTTTGGAGCGTGGAGACCGCAACATGTGCCAGTATACTATCAGTGTTTTTCCTTTCAGCTGCGATTCGACGACAGCCGGATCCAGCGGAGACGAGTCTTCGGACATGAGATTCGCCAAGAGTATGATTGAACACATGACGTATTAAAATGTGATATGAATATTCCAATCAGAAATAAGCCATTACACGCGCCGTCGAGCTGTACAGTTGGAGGACTCCTTGAGCACGCGCGCGCGAGAATGCCTTTTAAACGATTATGAGTATAGTATATATAGAGGTGCAATTCCAGCAATTCGAGTTTTGCGTGTTTTTGCAGCCTCAGATACTGGATGTTGTAGAATGTCAGAGCACCCTTGCTCACGTGAGGTATCCATGGTGCAGAAGTGCAAGCGTAGTCGAGGGTATGAAGATGAAACTCGTTCAGGTGAACGGTTCTGGGAGTACTGCTGTGAGGAGGTGAAGTGGTGAGTGAAGTAGGGCTCGTTGAGAAAGCTGAGGTGATTTCGGCGGTTAGAGATTATGAAAGCGGTCAGACTCGAAGGAATGAACGAAGGGTAGATTACACGGTTTCACCTTCTGAGTCGGATGATAAAATATTGATACGGGTGATNNGGTTCATTGGGGTCGATACTGTCAGGGAGATGAATGAGGTTCTTGAGAAACGAAATTATGATAAAGGCATTCTTATTGGAAAGCGGTTCACAGAAGCAGCTAAAAGTGAAATGGAGAGAGAAAACATCGAGGCGGTTTCGGAGCGAATTACCCCTCATTTTGAGGTGGAACAGCTTTACGTGACAATCGAAGGGTGTATAGAGAACTTGTGTAAGGCGAAATGTGGTCAGGTTCCGGCAAAGGAGTCTGACTGCAAGGGCTATGTTGATGGCAGCCATTCGTGTGATGTTCGGCTGATTAGCGATAATGCTAGTTTTCATTTAGAGCAAGGGTGGATAAGCTTCTTGGAAAGAGATTTGGCGAAGCTTCTAGCGATTGAAAAGGCACAAGAATGATCAGTATTTGAGCTTTGGGAATGTGTCGATAGAAGAAGTCAGATGCCATTCGCGAGCACAGACTAGTTACACACAGAGCACCCTCAAAATCGCAGGCAGGGTCATAGAAACTGCCACCCAAAAAGAAAAAACAAGGAAAAAACGCGGATCAAGAACTTACGGATACAGTCAACTGGGCCAACATATAGGAGGTGGCCAAAGAGGCGGGCACGGGAATGCAGGGCTATGCAAGCACAAACGGACCCATACGATGAAATATGCACCTGAACGCTTGAGAAAATACGGGTTTAAACCTCCCAGAAGAACAGAGATAGGTGCAATCAACGTTGAGAAACTGGACGCGCAAATTCACAGGCTTCTGGACAACAAGCAGGTCAGAAAAGCAAAGAACAGAATAACGGTTCATCTAAATCGTCTTGGCCACGACAAGTTGCTTGGAAAAGGACGAGTTACTCATCCTTTCATTGTACGAGCGGAATCATGCTCTAAGTCCGGTGCCGAGAAGATTGAGAAGGCTGGCGGCAAGACTCTGACGACCAAGCAGTAGGATTGCCTGTTTATTGGATGCGCAATCGATTTCAATCAGAGACAAGGTTTATAAAACGTCATGAGAAGATAGCAGCGTCGTTGCTTTAGTATCTCCTGATCGTCGGCCACGTACGATGTACGAACGTTATTGTGCTGTGGATACATATCAGGCGTCGGCGAGAATAAGCAAGCGAAATCATATTGGATTAGATGAGTGTGAATCCTGTAAAAGGAAAAATCAACCGTAGTATCTTCAAGTTGGTAACTAACCTGCTGTTAGCTTTGACCTTTTGGCAGACTAGCATCGTCACTCCACATGCATTAGGCAGTCTTAACCAGCAAAGCGGATTCTTGGTAGAATATTCAATGCTGTTTATTGCAGGGATTTTTCTGGTGAGAGCTTTGCTGAACGCCGTGCAAATAGGCGACAAAACGATAAGACCCTTTTTGAGACGCCTAGGCATAAAAGGAGGCAAGGCTCGAGAACGGATTATGAAGGATTCTATTGCTATAGTCGCTACCATTCTGTGCTCAGCAGCGATATCTCCTTTCTTTAATGATTTGAGTGACGTTGGAAGCTCGCTTCAAACAATTACGACATTCGTCGTTTTAGGAGTTGTTCTTTTGTTTGTGTATGACATCGGGCGGGCCCTACAGGGTGTTGTTGAGGAGAAGGCAGACGCGCTTTCAGAATGGCTGATTGGGCACATAACGAGAGCGTAGGGTAGATAGCAACCGCTGACCAAAGAGCTGGTTTGGAATCACCTCCAGTTGAAAGATGTCCTGAATGTGATGGTTCGTTGCTTGTACATGATCAATCAAGCGAAGAAATCGTGTGCACGACCTGCGGTTTTGTCATCACCACGAAGATTATGGATAGAGGACCGGAGTGGCGTGCCTTCACCCCTGAACAGTACACAAAGAGAGCTAAGGTTGGAGCCCGCTACACGTTTGCGATTCACGGCAAAGGTCTATCCACAAACATTGAACGACGTGACATCCGCGGTTATCCTTCTGAAAGAAAGGCCCAGCTATTCGACTTCGTCGATGGCAGAGGCGAATCCACCTCTCCGGGTATGCAGAAAGAAACCTCACTGCAGCTTTATCCGAAATTCACAGAGTTGCAGACCCCCTTAATCTGCCAAAGAGCATTCTCGAAACAGCGCTATTATGTAGCGCAAAGCCGTTAAGAAACACCTGACACGTGGCAGATTAGTTCGAGCGATGGCTGCCGCTGCCGTGTACCTAGCTTGCCGTCAGTGCAAGCTCTTAAGAACCCTCGATGAGTTAGCCCAAGCAGCGGGCATCGCCAAATTGGATGTTGCGCGCTACTACCGGTTATTGGTAGAAACCTTGGTTATGTTGTATCGCCTCAGAAGGCTCGCAATTATATAGCCGAATCCTGCAGCAAGCTTGGTCTAAGTGGAGAGATTGAAGGAGTGAGCTACGAGATACTTCAAGCTGCAAGGGAGCTTAGGCTAACATCTGGTAGAGCAGCTAAAGGTGTTGCCGCAACATCTTGCTACGTTGCTTCAAAACTCATTAGCGATTATCGAACTCAGAGGGGAGTAGCAGAGGTCGCAGGTGTAACAGAGGTCACCATAAGAAACAGGTACAATGAATTGATAAAAAAGGTCTGGATTGTCGTCAGCCTACAGTATTGTTGAACGAGTCGCTTGTCCTCTGTGTAGTTTGATGTCAGTCTCGATGCTCGCGCAGGCGTTTCATCAAGATGTCTCAAATGCCCTTCCTGTGAGAACATGTTTCTGTTTGTGCGACAGGCTACGCAGCCTCAGCAGCCTCTCTGATGAAGGGAAGAACTTTCTCCTGAACTATGAGGCTCCAACGGTGTTTTCTTATAACATTGTTGAAGTTGTATTGGATAGTATCATTCAGGAAGTATCTGAAGATCTTAAAGGCGATGTTAGCGGGTTTCTCATTCAGTCCAAACATGTGCGCCTCGATCCCTTCTTTTAGTATTTCTTCGAAGGGTTTAATCCTGCTTACGAAGAGTGGCTTTCTTGCCACTCCCGCCTCCAAAACTGGCAAACCGAACCCCTCTTCTTTGCTTGTGATTAGAACCAAGTCGGCTAGTGCATAGGCGTCAGCGATTCCCCATCTTACTATTTCGTTGTTTTTGTATAGTCTTCTGAAGGATATCAGATCGTGAATCAACAAAATGTCGTCTTCAATGTTTAGTTTCTTCTTCATCTTGTCTAAGTAATCCACATATCTCTGCGAATGTGCCCGCGCTTGAGGATCTGACGGGCCAGTGATTACAAGTCTTACGCGTCGTTCTCCCACAAGCTTTTTCAATTCGTAGATAATTCTCAATCCTAACTCGATGTTTTTTCTCGGAAGAACTCTTATCGGCATCAAGATCACGTAATCTTCCCATCTCAAGCTCAGCTTCTCTCTGAGTTTAATGGTTGTCTCATCAAGCCTTTCGTATTCTCCCACGTTGATGCCATTTGGGATAACCTTAACATCTCTCAATCTGTAACGTTCATTTCGTATCTGAGAAAGCTGTTTCGCCCTAAATTCAGTAATCGTTACGTAGGAAACATTCGGGTGTTGATAATGGAGTGCTGTGAAGGGCCAAGTCTTCAAAGACTTCTTCCATTCTTGACGGATGACAACGGAGTCATGGATCCAGAAGATAAACTTACTTCCACTTTCCTCTGCCAATTCGTTCAGAGCAACTGTTGCTGCGAAATTAAATACCATTGATGGGATATTGTGAACTATAACTATGTCCAGTCCTCTAATAGCATCTCGGATCTTCTTCTTCAAATTTTCTTTAATCCCGACGAAGCCTTTTTTGTTCGTCTCATCCAGTTTTCCGTTGAGGATTTTCTCTTGGAGTTTCAAGATTTCAGGGTGATCCGGGTTAAGTTCTTCAATGTAGATTTCTCTCGTTCCTTCGAGGCCGCCACCCTTGCCGTAAATAAGCGTAATATCGTCTCCAAGCTTTGCTAGATGAATCGCGTGGTTTCTAATGACTGTTGTAACTCCACTTTTTTCGGTTTCAGGACATGTGTAGTGGATCATACCGATCTTCATTTTATCGCCTCTTCTCATTATCCGCGGAAATACATTGTACCCACTCTACGTCTGACTCCTTTTTCTAGCAAACAATTATCAAACTTGTGAAGCCAGAATCCATTCCCGAATCCAGAGTCACTAAGATGCGAAATTTATAAAGGTTACCCACGTAGAGTTGGCGGTCGTCTTATGAGACCACATTCGTTCAAACGAGACCACGTGCTCTGATTGCTTCTTCTTCTCAGCATTTCCCTAAGAATGAAGTAGTTCCCCGTTTTCGCCCTTATTGTGTCCCAAGAGGGAAGCGAGATAATTTTCTCTTTTGCCTTTTCGCTAAGAATACTTTCCAGCACTTTGAGGAAGCATTGAATACGCTTCTCGTCTTCTTCTATAGAATAAATCAGCTTCTTGGGAACTCTAGGTTCCATGGACTTTCGGAGTCTAGAGATCCACTTTTGAGATTTCTTGATCATTTGATTTGCGCTCTTCTCGTAGGAACGAAGAATCTGCTTACTCTCATGGTCAGTAAGCGGTTTCTCTCTCTTCTCAGTAACTCTACCTACGATGCAGGTTCCAACCTGATGGGCTAAGCTCTCCAGCTTCAGGAATTTCTGGCCGATGTGGTTGTAGACTTGCAAATCAACCTGAGCCATTGATGCGCTCCCAACTAGATCAAGCAATTGAAATAACAAATACATTTCAACGGAGTATGCCGAGGACAAGTCTAATCCCTCAATGGCATCCCTCGAAACCGCAAACTCTCCAGCGAGCGGGTACTTAATCATTCTTAAAGGGCCGTATAGATCTAGGGAATTCGTGACTGATTGTACTAGCGGAAGCGCAAAAAGACGACAAACTCGTCCTCCCAGAATAGCTTCCTCGGAAGAGAGGTCAGGAGTCTTGGTCAATCTCGTGTAGTATGCCTTGACAAACTTTGTTGCTGCCTTCCTAAGATTCCACGAATAGACAATTGGATGGCACAAGGCAGTGACGAATTCCTTCCTGAAGTTCAGGATGTCTGAATCGACAAAACACAAAACATCTCCCCCAGCGATCGGGATTGAAAGCCATAATCCTGCTCCTTTACCATAAGGAACACCAAATACTCCCGTTACTCCGAAGACTCCGAATTTTGCCAAGACTTTTGGAATGTTGTCGTCAAATTGATGTACAACTTTGACGAAAAAATCAGTTAGGCCTCGTTTTCCCTTCTCATTTTCACTACCATACTTATTGAGTAAATGAACTTGCTCTCTAAAAAGTCCAACCTCCTCATAAGCTACTTTTACAACGTTCTGAAGCACGCGAAAGTCGCGTTTTCCATTTTTGTCTCGTGTAGCATCTATCACCACGATTTCATCAAGGTAGCCAACATCAACCAGTTCGCTGCATTTAGAAAGAATCTTCTTTAATGTTTCTCGTTCAATCTCACGTCCTTCTTCGCTTCCAAATCGTGTTGGAATAATTAGAGAAACGGCCAAAGGTGAGTAGAGGCCACCTTCATCCAAAACCATGGTATCCGTCTTGTCCTTAAGACAGCTATCCAAACCAAAGGTAGTGTAATCACCTAGATCAAGTATCTTTTCAGAACTTGTACGCATTCCCTTTCGAACTACTCTACTGGAACCGGTCTAAAAAGGGTTTCAGTTTCTCAGCAAGTTCAAAAAAATCTTTGAGAACCACCAAGTCTGCAATTCTGGCAACCTCAGGGTCTTTAGGCCTAAAAGCCACCCCCATTGCAGCTCTTTCGATCATGCAGAGGTCACTTTTAGAGTCTCCAATTGCCAAAGTGTTGTCCAATCCGATTTCGTTTTTCTGTGCAAGCTCATACATCGCATGTAGCTTACAGACAGCCTTTTTCCGACAGTTCTCCTTTTTCTCCCAACCCAATGGCATGATTATCCTTCCAGTGATCACATCATTAACTGATTCAAGGTTGTTTCCCAAAGCCATGTCGACCACAAGTTTTTCTGCCAACCTCGACGCTAGAAAGGTGTATGAATCAGTGACTATAGCAGTTAGGAATCTGGTTCTCCGTAGCAAGCCAATAAACTCCTTCGCTCCACTAACAATCTTAATGTTGTCAAAAGCCATTTCGAGATCAGAGGTTCTCATCCCTGCGAACAACTGTGCAACGGCCTCACTTACTTCATAACCATGTAGTGACTCCGATCTCCTGTCTATCTCTCCGAGTTTTGTCTCCAACCCAAATCTCTGACATAACACATCTATGCTGCGGGATTCTAACAACGTCCCATCCATATCAAAGACCGCTAGCGCCCGCACACCTCTGCGTTTCTGCAGTTCTATCACTCACAAAACCTCTTCGTAAACTCCAAGCGTCTTTTCCACCATCCCACGCCAAGAAAATAGCTGGGAAACTCTATTCCTAGCCTCCTGCCCCATTTTTCTGCGCATTTTCTCATCCTCCAACAAGGCAATGACCGCTTCTGCTAGTTGAGTGTGATCTGGTTCGACGAGTAGACCCGTGGATTTGTTTTCAACCACTTCAGGAATCGCACATATCCGGAAAGCAACAACCGGTTTACCTGTTGCCCCTGCTTCCGCCACCGGTAGTCCAAATCCTTCCCATAGACTAGGATAACAGAAAAGGTCGCAACAAGCGTAGAACTTTGGAACGAGCTTGTCTGGGACGAATCCTGTAAAGATGACAGATTCTCTAACACCCAGAGACTCTGCCATTCTGGGAAGATCTAACATATCATAACGTCTTGAGCCTGCGATGAGAAATTTCGCTTCTGGCTTTGCTTGCAGGATCAGAGGTATAGCTTTAATCAGGTAGTGGACTCCTTTGTAAGGCGCTAGTCTACCCAAGTACAAAATGGTAGGAGCATCAGCTAAGCCGTACTTTCGCCTGATCTCATCACCTTCAACTCTGGGGTTGAACCTCTCGGTGTTTATGCAATTATAGATTACATGAATCGTTTCTTCATTGACCTTGTATGAATCCAATAATCGCCTTTTCAAATACCGGCTAACAGTTATTATTCTATCAACCCCGAAACGGAGAGCCAGAAATGTTCCGAAGCGATGGTCCACCATCTTCATTTGCTGTCTAGGGTTCCTCCAAAACCCGACAGGAGCAAAACCATGATAAGTGAATACGTGCGGTTTCCCCGACGCTCTTTTAGCTAAGTTGCCCGCGAAGATGGCAGGATGATACTGAGAATGTACAATGTCAAATTCTTTAAAGGACGGTAAACACCTGAAGGGGAAAACGAGATTTCTGACAAATGGAATGTGGTCTCCTTGAAATCCGAGTTCTTGGATGGGTATCTTCACATCCTCGATTTCAGCTTCTCTAGAAAAAACAACGACACTCTGACCTAGGCTTCGCAGACCCCTCGCAAGCTCAGATATGTGGAGAGCTTGGCCTGATCCTTTATGGAGAGTACAACGCAGAATAGCGATTCGCAAGAGTGCACCAACTGACTAGAGCTCAAGTTGCCTCTTTAACTTTAAGGTTAAAACGCACTCCACTTTCCAATATGAGAGCCGCCGTGATTAGTCTCTAATAATTGTCGAGCAGACATGGTTTGAGTTCCTCAAAAACATCTGCCTCTTTCTCTATTTCCATCTCTGCCTCTTCCATATTGAATCCCGTAGTTTCAGATATGAAACTGGTCAGTTTGCCTCTCCAAAGATTTCTAAGCGCCTCCAGTAGGTTATTCTGTCTCCTAGAATTCTTCTCCTTCCTGAAAGCAGCTGCAAATGAATAAACGCATTTTGCCCAATCCTCGCTTGAAAAATGAAAATGTCCCTCTTTCAAGTGGTGGATTTGGAAATCGCGCAATAACTCAGCCTCCAGCACTTTCCTGTAAGTGTGCTTAAACATTTGAAAGTCCGCTTTGTATCCTTGAAGTAGCTTCTTGAGATCTACCTGAACCTCTTCCGGCTCGATTGTAGGAAAATGCTGTTTCATTACTTCAGTTGGTTTGCTTCCCTGAATGTTGCGCCAGATGTTTTCATAAATCTCTGTGCAAGAGAACATTGCACCAGCCACCTCTTGAAACATAGACGCCAATTGTCCAGATGGATCCTTAGTCTCATGAACTTTGGAACCCAGAAAAGCCTGCTTGACTTCGAAGCCCTCGCCTAGAGCCGTGTGGGTTTCAAAAATGTCTATACCGAACCGCGGAACGTATGGACTATTCCATAGACTGGAGCTTAGAAGCTGCTCCACCAATCTCCTTGAAAGCCCAAAATCTCCGCCTATAGGCTGTCTAATCCTTTTGCCATAGAGAGCTCTTGTAAATGGATAACACAGAAAATTCGTTATCGTGCCATCATACTTGTGTCGTGTGTAGAGAGGAGTCACGAGTCCAGTTCCCTTCAGTGTCGGTGAAACAAGGAGTTCCACCCATTGGGGTACGATGCTTCTCAGATCTGAATCTATCACACTTACGGCTTCAGCGTGAAGGTGAATCATAGCTTCAAAGATAGCTTTCAGCGCTGTTCCCTTTCCAGGAATACCAACGTATTGCACAGGGAAGATTTTTGTATGCCAAGGTACTCTCATTGCTTTCACAACGTCCAATGTTCCGTCTGATGAACCTCCATCAGAAACAATGATTACGGCATTTCTGTCTGGGAATGCTTCTGCTAATCCCTTTGCAACTTGATATACTACGTAATTGATGGTTTGGGCGCAATTGTATGAAGGGATTCCGATAACAATACTAACACTTTCTAACGATTCGAGCTTTCTCCATGCGCTGTCGGACAAGGCTGAACCTTTTGACCTTCTCAAACATTTCGCCCCATGCATAAAATTTGTTTGGAACCCCTTTTCCTATCCATATACAAAGAAATGTAAAAAACTATCTAAGTACACAGAGTGATAATGGTTACAGAACTGTTGGTCACTGGAAGAACTAAGCGTGAAAACTACTTTAGTAATACCAACCTATTGGACGAGCGGTCCTCATCAGCTTTCTTTAAAGCAAAAGCCGATCGCCATATATGACCACCCAACTTTCATAACTGAGCCAGGAACGTTGCCAAGGTTGCTAGGAAGCCTTGAGAAACTATGTAACAAAGGTGTAGAAGTTCCAAGCATAGTTGTTTTGGTGGTAGTGACGCATGAAGAGTTGGAGAGGGCAGCGAAGGAAAAAACAGAATCTATTCTAGGAAAACATAAGCACAGATTGAGAATTGTCTCCTTCTCTTCCTCTGAGTTAGATTCTCTCTTTTCTCGCCTTAAGAAGGGAGTCTTGCTAAAATCTGCTCTTTCCCCTAACTTGATAGGCTATTCTAATGTAAGAAACACCGGTCTAATCATTAGCCGGATCTTAGGATCTGAAGCAGTCATCTTCTTAGATGACGATGAGGTGGTTGCGGACGAACGATTCTTCCAGAAATGTACAGAGTTTGTGGGCAAAAAATTCAAAGGAAAGATCATTGGAGGCGTTACAGGAGGCTACATTGGTCCTACAGGTTCTTATTGGCTGAAGGATAGTGCCCGAGAATGGTGGAAGACGGGGTGGCGGAAAAGGAGAAAGATGAATGAAGCGTTCGAAATTATCGAAGGGAGTGCCAGACTAGAAGAAACACCTTTTGCCTTTGGCGGAAATATGGTGCTTCACAAGAGATTGTTTGAGAAGGTTCCGTTTGATCCCTACATACATAGAGGAGAAGATATGGATATGTTAGTTAATGCTAGAATGCACGGTTTCGCGTTCTTGCTGGACAACCAGTTGTGGGTGCGGCACTTTCCAGCGTATGTAGCAAAGCATTGGTCGGAAATGCGACAGGATGTGTACAGATTTGCTTATACGCGAAGGAAACTGCAATATCAAAGACATATAACAGGAGTATCTCCCCTTCGTACGAAGTCGCTTGAACCGTATCCAGGATATTTTCTGAGACGAAACACGATGTTCAAGTTCATTGTTTCAGGCTTTCTCTCAGCTATTCATTCAGTATTGGAATCTCGTACTGAAGATTCCATGGAATACTTGAAGAACATCAAAGCGTCTTTGTCGGACGTTCCCCAGTACGCTGAGAAACATTGCAGAGACTACTTCGATTTCCAGAACCTTTGGGCGAGGACTATACCGCTAATAGGGGAACACGAACTCTCAAAAGCTTGCTTGGTGGAAAGCGGAGGAAAGTGAGGGAAACTCATTTCATGTTTGCTAGTGATCAATTATGTCGTTGATGGCGTAGGGACTTTCATGAAAGTAGCCGTTGTTGTGATAACCAGAGACAGACCTCTGCAGGTAGAGCGGTTAATAGATTCGATTTTTCGCTCAGGAATACCGTCACTGTCACTTGTTCTGATTGATGATAGTTCAGTTGAAAACTTCGAGAGTATAGAGAGCCTCCTTCTTTCCTATGGAGATACTCATGAACACAAGAGCTCTTTGGAGGCGAGGCTAGAAGTAGAGGGTCTTCTGAAAAAAATCGATTGCGCGCGCGGGAGATCAATCGTAAAGACGTGTGTTGGATTAGACTCTCCATTTATCGAGTTTGCGAAATCCCTTTCCAAAATGGCGCTGTTCAGAGGGAGTTTTTCTGCAATCCTTTCGAAGTCTTTCAGTCCTTATTCAACGACGCGCAACCTCGGAATCTACTGCGCGTGCAGAGCTTTCGCCCCTGACAAAATCGTTTTTCTAGATGATGATTGCTACTTGAACAAGCCTGAAAGGTTGACAGCTGCACTTCAACTTATTGGAAGAACAGTGGATGGAAAAGAGATTGTTGCCGTCTCTGGGCTGTACGAAAATTTACGGCTCTCGGAGAAAAAAGGAAGGCATATCTATGACGAGCTTACGCCAACTTCAATCTTGACCGGTATGAACTCGTTTCTTAAACGTTCATTTCTCACCGATCAACAACAGAGGCTAGTTCTAATGCCCGATCATGCCTTAGGCGGCGCAATGATATTAGGCAAAAAGGTTTTCAGGTCGCTTCCTTTTGATCCATATATTCCACGAGGAGAGGATCACGCCTACTGTGTAGACCTCAAGGATCGGTATGGCAGAGATTTTGCGATTGTTCGTGACAATCTATTCATTGTTCAACATGCTGAGTACCTAGGGNNGTCTATCTCCGATTCAAGGTTGGACACTATTTCATTCCCTATTTCACCATCCGATGGGCCTTAAATGCCATGGTTCAGATGCTTCTAGGACCTCCAAGAAGTAAACGGCGAATCATCGAGCTATCTGCTCTACTCTTCCTAGCAAGAAATTATGCCAGGAAAAACGCGGATAAATATTCTGAAATTATTGAACCATGGGAATTTTTCCTCAAGAGGATAGTTGAGTGAGTCAGCAAAATGGCCGTGCACCTATGTTGACGAGGACCGACTGAAAATAAGAGCATCAAAAATCTCAAGAGTCTAGTGGAACGACATCACAAATGACCTACAGGTTGGGCCTCCTCCTCTTTAGTCCGCCCGCCAGACGCGCCATGGCGACGTACAACGCTGCCTGTGCCGAGATTGCGGCTACTGCTTCTCAGAAACCACACAGGATGCAGGCATAATGTCCGGATACACCCTCTGGAATCTGATACTCCATATTCCGCTCATAACCATCTGCACATACGGTCTACTAATCGCAGGCATTCTGAAAAGTAACATTCCAAACATCGCGGGCGCGAATGTTTCTCAGAGGGAGACAGCGATTAGCCGTGGAACTCCAGAATCCCAGGCTGTGCAAAATTGGTTTCCATACCTTCCGACATTGGAGGGCCACGACGGTGCACCATCGAACAAAAGATCCGCTCTACGTTATGCAATTCCTTGACCGCAAAAAGCATGCTTGCCGGCTTTGAGTACGTCTGCCAAAGAGGAGAGCTTGCCTTCTTTGGAAAACGCAAATAAACGTGAAGGACGTGTCTAAAAGTGGCCGAGATCAT
>JABAHS010100178.1_pt1 | contig 14326 bp, 9 predicted proteins | sample 7062111 | NCBI WGS metagenome assembly JABAHS01 (sample SAMN14534600, study PRJNA622989) | marine sediment metagenome | biome: marine biome [ENVO:00000428]; feature: marine pelagic biome [ENVO:01000023]; material: deep marine sediment [ENVO:00002113]; isolation source: pool of 4 deep marine... | reverse complement strand
GATCGCCAGCTTGCACCTTCCGATACACATCTTCGACGGCACCGTCGAGACTCAGGATCTTGCCCTCGACTTGAACCGGTGCAAATCTCATGACGTCAAAGCTGCCACCACCAAAGTCGCAACCGGTTTGTGGAACTTTATGGGATGGCACCTGGCCAGAAGCCATCATCCAGGTTGCTGACAGCATCTCAGCATTCCACCTTCGGTCGCCCCGTACTTCCAACATGGATTTCAGGCTCTGACTGCGATCGCCTGAAAGATTTTCATTGGGAGGCGACACCGGTTTTACGAGTTTTGAGAGCCCGGAAAATGTCCACGACGCTTTTCTTGCGAGATCTTCGTCTTCGAGAATTTTGGCTTTGTTCACAACGTTCGAAGCCTCTCGAAGCCCGGCGTCCTCAACAATGGAACGCATTTTTATCTCGCGCTCCCGCAAATCGATAAGACGACCTCGTTCGCCCACCGTTCGACGAATGTCGCGAACACCGAACGCACCCAAAACCTCGCGTATCTGTTTGTGCCAGGAGTTAAAAAGATTCTGGAGTTTCTGGATGCCATACTCGATTTCGATTTCCGGCAGTACCTCACCCTTCTTTTCCAACATCGGGAACTCGTAGTTCAAGGCCACCAATGCCGCACGATCGATAACCACGGCTCCTGCCCCAAGCATCGTGGCAATGCCCAAGTCGGCGGGTGATTTTATGCCGTTGGCGATGAGCGTGACCTGACTATGCAGTGACTTCACCAAAAGACGTTCATAACACGCAGGAAGAATATCCACCGACTCATAATAGCCCTTCTCGGCATTGAATTGGGTTTTGAGATGAATGATTTCAGCGCTGGATTTCGCGAGGGCTTCTACGCAAGGGGTGACGTTTTGCGGATCCGAATTTAGTGGACAGACCAGTAGCTGAGAGACAATCAGTTTCGGATTAAGTTTTTCACGGACCTCCTGCGATACCGGCAAGCATCGGACATCTGCGTCTTCCGAAGCTTCATGCGCAATTTCCAAAAGAGGAATTTCTCGCAGAGCGCACAACAGCTTATCATCGATCTCTTTCCTCGTCACCCAGGCTTGAATGGTTTGCAGCTCTTCCGGCAGCAGTCTTAAGCCTACGTGCTTGGCAAATTGGCTAACGATTTCAAAATTCTCAATAAACTGAAACAAGTCTAAAATTACGACTGTATCTTCCTGCTGTGCGCATCGACCAAAAACTTCGATGAGGTCGCGACTTGAGCTTCTGCCATGCAGTAACGGTAATTCCAGGAGAATCGGTGTCGGCAAGTCCAGTGTCTCAACTCGCGTTCTCATTTTAGGGAATTTATCACCCCTCCTGGCATCCTCAAAAAGATGAAACAGCGGTTTTCTGCCCAGATTCACGCCGATGTCTATGGCCTCTCGAATACCATCGCGAGTCGGGCGCACGATCACCGAAAAATCGAACATGAACCGGTCAAAGCCTTTGCCACCGAATACTCCGGTTGAACCGGTGCCGCTGGTCGGGACGCCTCCGGTCCGAGCTTCTTCGTTCAAACGCCGAATATCTTCACGAGTGAAGTCCTCGCCCGCAAGCTCGGCGTAGTAATCGTTAATGCTTACTCTGATTGCATCAACGGGACATTCAATGACGCAATAGAGGCAACCGTTACAATGATGGTGTCCCTGATCCGAATCGGCCGGATTTCTGAAGTGGACGAATTCGCCATTACTTTGCCCCTGCTCCTTGATTTTCGCCGGTATCGGACCGTCTCGATCGCTGAACCAATTCTCTGGAATCTTTCCGTGCATTTCCCGCAAAAGGTCATCCAGGCTCACCATTTTTCGCGGATATCTTGGATCCCAAAAACCTCTTTGGCTGGTGGTGTGTTCGTCGCCGCACTTGCCACAATTGATGCAACGGTTTTCATCTACATTCACTTTGTAGATGGCGAAATCGGTCTTGGGTTGGAGTACGGTCAAGTCGCCGGTCTTTGGAATGCGGTATTTTCCCAAGACGTCCTGCATCGCGTGGGCCACTCCGGGATGTGTCTTCAAAATATCCATGTAACGCTGAATCGCACCATCGACATCGTAACCTTCTTGACGCAATTGCGCTTCGAAATCATCGTAGGTCGGCAGCTTCTTCTCGCACGGTGTGGATTCGGATTCCTCGACCGTCAACAACATGTCGCTGATGGGGCAAACCGTTTCGCGTTCTGCCACACCACAGCGAAAACAAAGGACAAATCGATCCACATCTTCCTGGCTCAGCTTCTTTCCCTCATACAGATGCTGCTGCATGTACTCCATCTTGTAGCGCGGAGTGATGTAAATGGCGTCCTTCTTAAGCTTCGGGTCACCTGACTTTTCCCAAATCTGCGCCAGGGGACAAATCATACATGCCGAACACTTGATGCATCGATGCATAGCATCGCCACGCTCCTGAAAGTAGGAATAGGCCTTGTTGGATAAGAACACCTCCCGAAATTTCTTGAAGCAGCTCAAATAGCCCTGAAATTGCAGGAGCCGATCGAGCGTATCTACTGCCCGTTCATGAAGGAGCAAAGTCCCAAGCGAATTCCACAATCGGCTGCCAATCTCACTGAGTTTACCCGGGTTCAGGATTCCCTTCGGATCCAATCGCTTCTTAGCTTGTGTTAAGTCTTGGAAAAGCTCGTGACCCATGGCTCTTCTTGCGAGACCGGAAAACCAGATGCCATAACCGTACGGCCGTCCATGGAAGCCTTTGATGGCCCGGCGAGCTAATACCGGGATCAGGCTAAAATGCCGGTAGTATTGGAAACGCCGACGGCGGTCGGTGATGAACTGAGGCAGCACCAGCGCTTCGTTGAAATCCAATATGTAAGCCACCGGTAAGATTTTGAGACCCAACTTTGAGGCAAATTGGGTGACTTGTTTCAGATACGGTTGCACCTTATCCAAAGGCAGGATGACCTCGGCTGTGAGCAAATCCCCCTTCCTCCGCAGTTTCATCGGCGAAAAACGCTCATCCCAAAGTTCGGAGGCTTCGCTCTGAGAAGCGAGACCGCATCCGTCCCGTTCTTCCACGTAATGGAGAAATGCCTCCGAATCCTCCTTATCATAAAACACAAATAGGACCGCGTCTTTCGTTGGCGTGTTTCGCTTGATGGATTCAGGCGAAATTAAGTTGACCGTGATGCTTGGATCCTGAGCAGACTTGATTTTCTTTATTTCATCAAGATAATCTTTACCATAAAACTCAATGTGAACGGGATGCGCTTCGAGATAGCCTGATTGAACATCTTTGCGGAAACCGAGCAAAAATTCAAAAGCATTCTTGGCGCTTTCAAAGCGCAACGCCACCGGATGATGTTTGGCGGGCTTTTTTGCAGCTTCGAGGATGACCTCGGTGATGATGCCATATCTGCCGTTCGTTCCAAAATAATAAGGAAAGTCAGGATCATCGTTTTTGATTGATTTTTCTTCTCCCCGGCTCGTTACAACCCGGATGGATTCGACACAATTTCGGATGTGTCCGATTCCATAGGCATTCAACCCGAGACCGCCCTGCAGAGGCTCGCCCACCGAAAGAAATCCGGCGATGACCCCGTATTTGTTACTCGGACGCGCTTTGAGCGTCAAACCATCTCGATTCAGAGCCTCCTCGGCTTCTTGAAAATCCACCGACGCGCTAACGGTAATTTTTTGCTGCTTCGGGTCAACTTCGATTTTCTTCTCGAATGAAGCCAACTCTAACACCACGCCACCTTTGGTGAGCAAAGCGCCTCCCAAAGCCCACGTACCTCGTCCTCTTGGTGCGACGTTGATTTTATGTTCGGAGGCATAGGCCAGAAATCGCTGCAATTGCGCGCTCGTTCTGGGCGCAAAAATCAGATCCGGCACCATCTTGAACAAGGCTCGCAACTTCTTTGGGATGACCGCATAATCACGCGCGTAAACGGTTCTTCTCGAAAAGCGCTCGGTCTTGAAGAGCGTGCTGCTCTCCCTCTCGTCGAAATCAAGCTCAGCGATGATTTTGTCGATGACTTTCCGGGCACGGCGCTCTTGCAGACGCTCTAAGAAGGAGGGCTTTTGTTGAGAGCACTGACTGCGCCAAAGAGGTTCGTTCTCACGCAGTTTCCACCAGAGTTGGTTTGCCTCCTCAAGTTTGGAAGCGGTGGGTTTGCTTCCCTGCGCAGCAAAGGCCAAAATATCTGCGGGCGAAATTCCTGCCTTTTCAAGGTCTGGAGTCTTGCCATTCGAATTGCTTATGATAAGGCGTTCAATGGTCTGGCGTTTGTCGGGGTGCAACTGCCAGGAAAGGACTTCCTCGGGGGTTGCGGAAACTCTACCTAAGCTGGCAAATGTCTGTTCCCGGCCACCGTCAAAAAACGCCTCCAACGGCAAATCCCGGGCGATTACCCGGCGAACATCTTGACGTTCATGGTTTGAAGGACTTTGAGAGGAGGTTTCGACTTGGGGGTCCGTTTCTAACGTTGCGTCGTCCTGGTTGAACTTCATGTAGATGTTTAGCGGATGAGATTAATTTATTTCTAAATAAGATTACATTACCTGCATAAGTTTAAACTTGCTGACTTTTAGCCTTATTAATTTCAGCTCTTCCTAATCCTTGTGTACAAGTCGGTATGCACCTTTTCCAGATTTGTCCAGGAACACAAACCTGCGATCAATATCGTTGTAGTACCAAAACTCATAAGGATTTGAATCGATATCTACACTTCGTCTGCGAACCTCGGACGGCTGACCATAGAGAATATAGATTCGCCCTCGATCTGTCTGCCACCCCGGCTTCCCCTCTGTCGTGACTGAAAAGTGCCTCATAGTGAATTCAACACGTCGCCTGAATTCCTCTCGCAATTCATTCTCTGCGGTCTTTGGCATCGGATCTCTTTGTTGCCAAAATGTGTCGATCAAATTCCGGCGTGCAGCACCGGATGCCTCTGTGATTAATTTATAGTCATCCGAATCACAAATGTATTTCATTGCATGCAGCAAAGCAGGCGAAGTATGATCCAGCGACGGTTTTTTCTCCGCATATTGAATAAAAAAATCCTGCCGAACCATGACCTTCTCTTCCAACGTTCTCGCCTCAACCACGAAAAAGTAGTGACCGGGCGTCTCGATTCGTCCTTTGATCTTCACCACTTCCGAATAACGTTTACGTTCCCCCAACACCGCTTTGGAATCATCAAACAAAGCGTTGTTTTCTTCATCGTAGATTCTAACCCGAAGTTTAACGGAATCCTGGCGACCGGAAACCAATTCAAAATAGCCAGCGAATTCTGACGTGGGCTCCTCATAGGTTTTGGTCATATTAGGAACAATATGTGTTATTCCGGAAGAATCCATTTTAATAGAGTCGACGAAGATTATATCGCTCAGTCCAATCTTGTTGTTGGGCAAGTTCCTGATATCGATGTTATCTTTGCGCACAAGATGACGCTTGGTTTCCAAATCCGTCACTTCAATTCTGAGTTCGTACGAACCGGCCTCGAGGTTAAAGGTGAACTCATGCTGATTTACTGCGTTTCGCGAGTTCGTTTCTTCATACGTTCTGGTGGCGATCTTCTGTCGCCAGATGTCTCCGGCGACATGGCCGCCGTCTTCGTCAAGTATCTCAGTGGACACTTCGTATCGTGCCTGATAGTCGGCTTCATTTACTTTTACAAATTGCAAAATATCGTTCACAAACCTGACAAAAATTCTTACCTGTGATTTTCCGGTATTTTGAGCCGGAAAGGTGTACGTATCGTAAATGAAGAGGGGCTTCCCGAACGTTTGAACAAACGTCGAGCTATCAACTTTTGCACTTTTATCTTGAGCCGGAATCGGTGAGACGGTTAAGATAGACGGCAATATTAACCATCGAAGTCTGTTTCCGAAAAGGTTCTCAAAAAACATGAAGGGTCGCCAAATACGATAAATCGAACGTTAAGATAAACAAATCATCGACCGAATGGAAGTGAACTTTTGAAAACAATGTTAATCGCCATATATCCAAATTGCGGAGAGTTTATCTGAAAGAGACGATTTCAATATAGGCCTAAAACCGCAGAGCCTACCAAACCCCATTTGTTCGAAGAATTGTCGATACTGCACATCAAGAGGCTAAAATCGGCAGGAATTTCTTGATTTAATCTAAAAACTTCACTAAGATTGTGAATTTCACGAGTATAGTGTAAATGATTCATGGTTTGCCTTACAAAGTTCTATCAGGGTTAAATTAATTGGGAATCAATACACGGGTTCTAATTTCAAAGCGATCATAGAGTACAACCGGAGATGGATATGCAGCGTTGTCGGAGAGCGATTCTTTACCTACTTTTTGTACTTTCATTTTCAAGTCTAGTTGTTCCCGCACACGCCGCCCCTGGTAAGAACAACGAGACCTACGATTTAAACCTCGGTTCGATCGCAAAACGTTCGATCACGCCTCACGAAGCACAATTGCATGTCGATATCCTGGCGTCCGATAAACTGACCGGGCGAGAAAGTGGCATGCTGGGTCAGTGGCTGGCCGCCAAGTACATTGCCGATGAATTTTCTAAATACGGCCTTTTGCATGCAGGGGATAAACGAGGCTATTATCAGAATTTCCAGATTGAACACCGTGATTTAAGGCAGGCGCGCCTGGTTCTAAAATACACGAACCCTATCCGTCGAGACCCTGTTGAGTTTGTTCTTAAATATGACTTCATTCCATTTGATTTCACAGGAGAAGGAAAATTTACGGCTTCAGTGGTATTTGCCGGATACGGCATTACAGCGCCCGAATATGACTACGACGATTACACAGCCATTAATGCAAAGGGAAAAATCGTTCTGGTTCTGAGACATGAGCCGCAGGAAGACGATCCGGAGAGCATCTTCGAAGGCACGCAATTAACCAAACATGCGCTTTTCGAACAAAAAGCCAGGAATGCACTCCGACATGGGGCAAAAGGACTGCTTCTGGTCACAGACCCGGCAGGGCGCCACAACAACATGTCTCCACAAGGCTCCTGGAGCTATTCCCATCCGAGAACGAACCGGAAACGTTGGGAATTGGCACTTGACGATCATTATGAGTCTTTTCCGGCAATTTGGATTGATATTGACGTAGCCCGAAAACTGCTGGCACCTTCGAGGTCAAGTTTGAACCAACTGCAAAATGCAATTGACATGGGCCTGAAACCCAGAAGTTTCGCAATCCGCAATCTCAAAGTGCACATGAATGTGGACCTGGAAAGAAAAACTCGTCAAACCCAGAATGTACTGGGACTTGTGAAGGGGTCGGATCCGAGACTAAGAAATGAACTCGTGGTGGTCGGCGCACATTATGATCATTTGGGTATTATTGACAACCAGATTTACAATGGAGCCGATGATAATGCCTCCGGAACCGCTGGCGTTCTGGAAATCGCAGAGGCGTTTTCCGAAATCCCGGTCGTGCCACGCCGAAGTGTTTTGTTCATTGCTTTTAGTGCCGAAGAACTCGGACTTTTGGGCTCCAGGTATTACGTCGAACATCCGGTTTGGCCGCTTGAGCGGACCGTGACTATGATAAACCTCGATATGATTGGCAGAAACGATCCCTATGAGGTGTCGGTGATTGGCAGCAACCGCAGCCCGAAAATTCATGCCGTTAATATCGAAGCGAATGAAGAGGTAGGATTGGACCTGAAATACGACGGGGAGCACTTTTTCAATCGCAGCGACCAGGCCAATTTTGCCAAACACGGCATTCCGGTGTTGTTTTATAACACGGGCGTCCATCACGATTATCACCGCCCGACGGATGTGCCGGAAAAAATCAATCCGCAAAAATTGAGTAGAATCGCGCGCCTGGCGTTTTTGGTTGCCTGGGAGATCGCCAATTCCGACACAAGGCCGAAGTACGCACCTTTTAGAATCCACTGATAAACTTGCAGGCTTTTGTCCAAACCTGACTATCCTTGTCGTTGTACCTTTGACCTGCAGCACCGATCTTAATTTGACATTATCTGCATCATCCGTTATATTTAACTCACTTTGTCACAACCCAAGTGAATAGGCGATGGAATTAACCCAATGGGCGACGGCGTGGATTCTTGTACTTTTCGTTGTCGGCCTCATTCTGCTTTTCGCCGGTGGCCATGCCCTTGTTCGTGGCAGTTCACGATTGGCCAGAAACCTGGGTGTGCATCCTATCGTCGTCGGGTTGACGGTCGTGGCGTTGGGCACTTCCATGCCGGAATTTGTCGTTAGCCTGGTTGCAGCCGTTCAAAACAAAGCAGATGTTGCCCTTGGCAATGTGGTGGGGTCCAACATCAGCAACATGGCGCTCATCCTGGGATTGGCTTCTCTCCTGCGACCCATTTCCATCAACCTGCGCATTTTGAAGTTTGAAATGCCTCTGGTTCTTGGTATTACGGTTTTGTTTTGGTGGCTCTGTGGAAACAAACTGTTGAGTCGAATTGAAGGCCTGGCCTTGTTCATGGGCTTCGTAGTTTACATCGCGCTAGTTATCAAATACGCTACAAAGGAACCGGACTCCGTGGACGAAGTGTACCGCCGAAAACTGACTGAGGAGAAAGGCCTGGGAATCAACCTCTTGTTTATTCTTGTGGGAATCGTTGGCCTTGCTGTTGGTGCGAATTGGATTGTTAACTCTGCTTCTGAAATCAGTCGGCGGGCAGGTGTGCCGGAACTCATTCTCGGCCTGACCATTGTGGCCATCGGCACTTCATTGCCCGAACTTGCCACCTCGGTGGTTGCGGCCATCAAAAATGAAGGCGATATCAGCATCGGCAACATTCTCGGCTCGAACATGTTTAACATGATGGCCATCGCTGGCCCAACCGCGCTTGTTCATCCTTTAGCCGTTTCGTACGACGTCGTCAGGTATCATTTGCCGCTGATGACGGGACTCACTTTGATTTTATTTCCGATACTTCGAACGGGACACAAATTGTCTCGTTCCGAAGGCGGATTCCTGTTTCTTTTCTATGTTGGCATTTTTACCTGGTGGGCCATCATTTGAGTGCAAAGTTCAAACTTATTGTAAACCCGGCGGCCGGAAACCGAGCCGTTGCGAAGACATGGCACAAGTTGAACACATCTTTGAAAGACATTTTAGACGATTTTTCTGCTGAGTTCACAGAGAAAGCTCATGACGCTACCAGGTTTACCCAACAAGCGCTGGCAAATGGATGTGAAACGATCATTGCCGTTGGCGGAGACGGAACCATGAACGAAGTTGTCAACGGATTTTTTAAAGACGGCAAACTCATTAATCCGGAGGCGCGGCTTGGATTTATCTCTCTTGGCACTGGCAGCGATTGGATCAGGACGTTTGGAGCTGAGCGTAATATCACCGGCGCTGCTGAGCGGCTTATGACTGGCACAGTAAAAAACTGTGACCTCGGCCTTGTGCAATGTTGTGACATGCAAGGCAAACCGACCAAACGGTATTTCATAAACGTTGCAGATGCCGGTTTTGGAGCCGCTGTTGCTTACAGGGTTAATCGATCAACCAAAGCGCTGGGACCGTTTTACTCCTATTTTTCTGCCTTGGTTAGGGCATTGTTTGCCTTCCGGAATATCCCGGTCAAATTATCCATTGATGAGAATTGCGAGGAGCAAGTAGTTTTCTCGGTCGTTGCCGCAAACGGACAGTTTTTTGGCGGCGGGATGTGGATCGCACCGGAAGCGAGGGTCGATGATGGCCTCTTCGAAGTCGTGATCGTTGAAGAAACATCGAAATTTGAAGTACTCGCTAACATTTCGAAAATCTATAAAGGCACGCTCCAGCAGAACCCAAAAGTCCGGTTTGTGCAAGCAAAGAAAATCCAAGTGGAAACGAGTTCCGAAGCTCTGGTTGAAACTGACGGCGAACAGGCCGGAAGACTGCCCGCTTGTTTCGAAATTTTGCCAGGGGTGATAAATGTTATAGTATGAATATCGAGGAATAAATCTCTGGTACTCTGTTGTCCCTATGTTCACATTACTTTAGCAGTAAGTCTTTTAACAAAAATCATGAAGGAGGAAACATTGAATCGTCAAGAAGCCTGGAAACTGATGACTGAATACACAAAATCCGAAAATCTTCAAAAACACATGCTTGCGGTGGAAGCTGCTATGCGTTTTTATGCACGCAAATTTGGTGAAGACGAAGAAAAATGGGCTGTGGTCGGTTTGCTGCACGATTTCGACTACGAGCAGCACCCGACGAAACAGGAGCACCCCTATGTTGGCGTTAAGATTCTTGAAGAGAAAGGTTATCCGGACGAAATTACCCGAGCCATCCTATCTCACGCAGATTACACAGGGGTGATACCGGAAACCAATATGGAAAAATCGTTGTTTGCGGTGGATGAACTGACCGGATTCATCGTAGCGGTTGCATTAGTGCGTCCGTCAAAGAGTTTGATGGATGTGAAGGTGAAATCCGTAAAAAAGAAGATGAAAGATAAGGCATTCGCCAAAAATGTAAAACGGGAAGACATTCAAAAAGGCGCCGAACTGCTTGGACTGACACTCGACGAACACATCAAAAATGTGATTCAGGCAATGCAATCGATAGCCGGAGAGTTGGGACTAAAATAGGCGCTTAAAAATCTGCGAGAGGAGCTTGTGAATGCCGGATTTAAGAGATGGCATCAAATCAGAATTTTCTAAAAATTAAAGGGTTAGTCAGAAGAAATTCCTTGACATTTGTCCGTCATTTCATTAACATTTTGGGTTTTGTGATCAAGATTAACAATTCTTTAACAAAAAAGGAGGCATGTGGATGAGAAACACGTTATGTTTAATTCTGTGTAGCTTGGTTGCTTTTGCTCTTGGATGTCAGAAGCAGGAACCGACTGCTGATGATGTTGTAGCGATGATGACCGAAGCTATGGGGGGCGCTGACACGTTAGCCTCAATAAACGATCGTGTCGAAACCTGGCAATTCACCATGTATCAGATGCCACCAAGTATGGAAGGTGGCGAAGAAATGTCAGGAATGGAAGGAGAAATGGCGGAAGGAGAAATGATGGGCGAGGGCGGCATGACCATGGAAATGATCGTCAAGTGCAAACGACCCAACAAATTGCGTTTTGACTTTCCGTCGCCCATGGGAACCATATCGACCTGGTACAATGGAACCAACGGTTGGACCAACAAGGGCGGCCAAGTTAAAGAACTGACCGAACCCGAACTCCAGCAGTGGGAAGACATGGCTGCGACGTGGATGGATGGATACAGGAACTATGAGGAAAAAGGGTACACCATGGAACTGCTTGGAAAAGAAATGGTGGAAGACGAAGAGTGTTTTGTGCTCCAGACCACCGACATGAATGGCCATGTCCTCAAGAATTATGTGAGCACAAAAACCCACCATTTGATCAGGTCTTCAGGTGAAATGCTTAACATGGAGTTAGAAAAAGAACCCATGTACATGACACTTGAAGACTACAAAGCAGTGGATGGGATCACGTTAGCCCACGACGTAGCACAGTACGAAGAGAATGGTGATATGGTTTGGGAAGCCAAGTTGGAGAAAGTCGAAATTAATGCGGGTGTCGAGGACTCCATTTTTCAAGGCCCTAAGAGCATGACTGCAAAACAATAAGCCCCCCAAGCATTCGCTCTGAAAATTCCAAAAGGGCGGTAGGAGCCATTTCTACCGCCCTTTTATTTACTTTTCTGTTGGCCACACAGCAGATTCGACTTGACTTTCAGTGATTTAATCGTATCTTTTATCTACCGCCTCTTTAAGATCTCTCAGCTTCTGGTCTTCTATCTGCTCTTATGCCTGAGAAACATTGGTGACAGTTATGTTGCAGTTTGGCAAACCTAAGTCGGAAGTAGAGATCACTGTAAATCGCGGCCATCCTGATGAGCACCGCTTTACGTTCTCTCACTCATTTCAAATCGGACGTGGAAACTCGTGCGAAGTACAAATTCAAGATGCGGTGGTAAGCGGACATCATCTTCAAGTCGTAAATGAAAACGGTAAATGGTGGCTCCATGACCTGCATAGTACAAACGGCACGTTCATGGATGGCGAACTCATCAATAAGAAATTTCTTTCAGAGAGGGCAACGGTTCAACTTGGGAAAGGCGGCCCTCTTGTCTCCTTCAAAATCAAAACAAATGCGCCTCCCCAACAAAGTCTCTTCGGCAATACATTAATCGGAACAATTTTCAGAGCCATTCCTTCCTGTACTCAGGTGTTCAACCAGTATTTTTCCAAGACGCTTCCAAAACGTGCAGGCCAATACACCATGTATGTGCGAAATGCCTTTGAACAGGCCGTGAAGCGGCGGGGTCGAAGGTTCGTGATGGCACTTAGCCTGATGACTGTTGTCGCCGGAGCAGCATTGACCACCGCTTGGTTTCAGCACGAACGGTTAGAGAAACTTGAACCTCTGGGCACAGAGATTTTTTACAACATGAAAACCTTGGAGCTGCAGATCGCGCAATTGAACGAAGCTATTGAAACGTCATCCGACGACAGTCTCGCTCAAGAATTGAATCATCTCCAAAAGGAATATCTGGTTCTGCGAGACAAATACAATCATTTTGTAGATGAACTCGGACTCTATGACCAAATGAATGAAACAGATGTGCTAATATTGAGAATTGCGCGCATTTTTGGTGAATGCGAGTTGAACGCACCGAGGGATTTTTTCACAGAAGTAAGAAAGTATATAAAAAGGTGGCAGTCAACCGAGCGCTTGCAAGTGGCCATTACCCGGAGCAGAGCCTATGGATACCAGGATAGCATTGCGAACGCTTTCCTGGCACACAATCTTCCGCCACAATTCCTTTATCTTGCGCTCCAGGAAAGCGATTTTGATGTAAACCGAGTCGGTCCAAGAACCAAATATGGTATTGCAAAAGGTATGTGGCAGTTTATTCCGCGAACCGCTTCTGCATATGGACTAAAGCTTGGCCCGCTCAGAAGAGTCCGTCGACCCGATCCCAAAGACGAACGCCATGATTTTGTAAGATCCACGAAAGCCGCCGCTCGATTGATCCGCGATCTCTACAATACCAAGGCTCAAGGCTCGGGATTGCTGGTGTTGGCATCGTATAACTGGGGAATTGGCAATCTCCAGGGCCTTCTCGATCAAATGCCTCCAAATCCGAAAGAAAGAAATTTTTGGAATCTGGTCAAACATCACAAGATACCGAAGCAAACGTATGATTTTGTCTTTTATGTGGTTTCTGCCGCGGTGATTGGAGAAAATCCTGGTTTATTTGGATTTAAATTCAAAAATCTGTTAAAGGAGATCAGTTGAAGCGCAGAATCAAAATGAGCAATGCCGTTGAGATTTCCGAACCAGCGGCGCTGGAAATCGAAAACTGGTTGCGAAGCCTCAAAAATACTGTGAAGGTAAAAAACGTTGAGCGCGATCCGATATTTCAAAAAATGGATGTCGATTTGATCTGGACCACGAAAAAGGACTCCTACAAGATCGAAATAAAAGCCGACCAATGGCACAAAACCGGCAACTTCTTCTTTGAAACCTTAAGTAACGAAGAGAAAAAGACTCCCGGCTGCTTCATGTATACCGAAGCTGATCTGCTTTTTTATTATTTTGTTGAAATGAAACGCTTGTATATTTTACCGATGCCACAAACCCGCAAATGGTTTTTATCCAAGAAAGCTAAATTTAAAGAGCGCGCCACCACAACTCCGGTGAACGGTGGATATTACACAACCGTGGGCAAACTCGTACCCATTGATTTAGTGTTACGAGAAGTCCGCAGCGTCAAGCAAGTACAACTTCAGTAAAACAATGTGAACACTCTCCAAAACGCGAAACGAATGGCTGCTGCTCAATCTTTCTTCAATTGATACAGTTCGGATAAAGTCACAAAGTGGAAACCCCGATGAATCAACGCGGGAACGAGACGCGCCAAGGCTTTAACCGTTCTGTTCCCTCGTTCACCGACATCATGAAGTATGATGATAGAGCCCGGTTGCACATTGTGAAGCACGTATTCGACCTCAAACCAAACCCAAGGAATGAATGTGTCAAAAGGGTAAACGGAACCTAATGCACATCGATAGTCGTGTTCTTGAAGAATGGCGATCATCTGTTCATTGTAGCGTCCTCCACCCGGTCGAAACCATCGTACCTCATCAAACTGCCCGAGGATCGAATCTGCCTCGTAAAGTGCCTCTCTAAATTCCTCCGGAGCAAGGTTCACGCTCGGTTCGTCATAGGTGAGGTGATTGCCGATTTCATGACCGCGAGCAACGATTTCAGTTACAAGGTCCTTATTGCCCATCACCCGGCTGCTGATGAGAAAGAAGGTGGCTTTAGCATTATTTCTGGAAAGGGCCTCAAGGATTTTGGGTGTCGTAACCGAATCGGGACCATCATC
>JABAHS010038751.1_pt2 | contig 14337 bp, 10 predicted proteins | sample 7062111 | NCBI WGS metagenome assembly JABAHS01 (sample SAMN14534600, study PRJNA622989) | marine sediment metagenome | biome: marine biome [ENVO:00000428]; feature: marine pelagic biome [ENVO:01000023]; material: deep marine sediment [ENVO:00002113]; isolation source: pool of 4 deep marine... | reverse complement strand
TGACACCCTGCGCGATGCCAAGGGCCTTGGATTATCGGCCCCTCAGGTGGGGGTCAATTTGAGAGTTTTTATCATAGACCTGACCCAGGTCGATTTTGATGCCGAACCTCTCGTAATGATCAATCCTGAAATAATAGAGAAAAAAGGTGAAATAATCGGGGAAGAGGGCTGTCTGTCGTTCCCCGGCCTTTATTTTGATGTCCCCCGCGCCGAACAGGTGGTGGTGGAATATCAGGATCTGGACGGCAAGTGTAAACGTATAAGGGCTTACGGTTTGACCGCCAGGGCTGTCCAGCACGAGAATGACCATCTTGACGGGGTATTATTCATCGATTATCTCTCCGCCACCCAGCGCGATCTTTTTGCCGGAAGGCTGAAAAAGATTAAAGTCGGCTGAAGATGCGCCTAATCTTCATGGGGAATCCGCAATTTGCGGTTCCAGCTTTAGAGAAACTTTTATCTTCCAGACACGAGGTGGCGGCTGTTGTCACCTCGCCGGATCGTCCCAAGGGACGCGGGAAGAAGCCTGCCTCCCCTGCTGTAGCCGAAAAGGCCCGGGAAAAGGGTTTAACCCTGATCCAGCAGGAGAATTTATCAGAGCAGAGCTTCCTGGCAAAAATTACCGCACTTGCTGTCACAATCTTTGTGGTGGTGGCATTTCGTATTTTGCCGGCAGAACTTTTTTCTATCCCGCCCAGGGGTGCGATCAATCTGCATGCATCTCTTTTACCGAAATACCGGGGCGCCGCTCCTATCCAGTGGGCAATTATTAACGGAGAGCGGGAAACCGGTTTAACAACTTTTTCTATTCAAAAAAAGGTCGATACAGGCGGAATAATATTGCAGGAGAAGGTGCCCATAGGGCCCATGGAAACTGCTGATGATCTTTCCGCCCGGATGTCTGTGCTCGGAGCTGATCTGATCCTGCAAACACTTGACCTGATCGAGAGCGGGGATTACGAAATAATTCCCCAGGATAATTCTCAGGCCAGCAAAGCTCCCAAAATCAAACCATCCGACGGCCATGTAGACTGGTCATTGCCGGCAGAAAAAATTGTCAACCTGATTCGGGGGCTATCATCAAATCCGGGAGCCTACACCCACTTCGACGGCAAAAAGCTGAAGCTTTATCGTGCCCGATTGGTGGAGGCGGAAAATTCCAGAAAACCCGGAGAGATAATCACGGCCAATGACAGAGAGGGCCTTGTGATCAAGACCGGTAAAGATGCTGTACTGATCGACGAGATTCAAATGGAAGGCAAAAAGCGTCTCCCCTGCTGCGATTATATGCGCGGCTGCCCCATCAAGGAAGGACACTTCCTCACATAGGCGCAACTCGGCTATTTTGCAGGAGTTGCAAATGGATCAACAAATTATCGTCAACGCCGATCTGCATGAAACGCGGATTGCCGTTATGGAGAACGGCAAGCTGGTGGAGCTTCTGGTTGAAAGGCCTGACGAGGAACGTAATGTCGGAGCGATTTACAAGGGGAAAGTTGTAGCGGTTTTGCCCGGTATGCAGGCGGCCTTTGTGGAACTGGGGCTGGACCGTACCGCCTTTTTGCATATTTCCGATGTCGGCTTCGACTCGAGCGCATCATCCCGTTACGATTTCGATCTGATGGAGGATGAGGACGGCGCCGGCGGGCCGGAGCTTATCCGCAAGCACAGAGGCACACCGATCGAGAAGCTGATCAAAAAGGATCAGGATATCCTGGTGCAGGTCATCAAGGAACCCCTGGGACAAAAAGGCGCACGAATTTCCACCTCACTATCACTGCCGGGCAGATTTATCGTACTGGTTCCGAATGAGCGACATGTGCGCGTTTCCCGCAAAATCACAAACTGGAATGAACGCAAGCGACTGCGTAAAGTGCTCTTCGATCTCAAACCCGACGGTTTCGGGGTAATCATCAGGACTGAGGCTGAGAAACAGCCGGAGAAGATCCTGAGGAAAGACCTCAAGAGACTGCTCAAGTTCTGGAACCGGATTACATCGAAATATGAGAAGAATAAGCCGCCCCAGCTTTTACACAAGGAGGTGGGCATAACCTCCTCCATAATCCGGGACTATTTCTCCGAGGAGACTACCAAGCTGGTGGTTGATTCCAAGGACACCTATAAGAAGATTATGTCCTATGTTCGCGGTGTTGCCCCTCACCTTAAGGATAGGGTCGAATTTTACCAGGGCAACATCCCTATTTTCGATGTCTATGGTATTGAGCAGGAAATCGATAAGATGCTCGAGCGCAAAGTCTGGATCAAGAAGGGGGCCTACCTGATTATCGATCAGACCGAGGCGATGGTTACCATCGATGTCAATACCGGCAGATTTGTGGGCTCCAAGGATCAGGAAAATACAATTTTGAAGGTGAACATGGAATCGGCTCGTGAAATCGCCCGGCAGATTCGCCTGCGCGATATCGGCGGCCTGATAATTATCGATTTTATCGATATGTACAACCGTGAAAACCGCAGAAAATTGTATGAGGAGTTCAAGGGCCTTTTCAGGAACGACCGTGCCAAGAACTCTATCCTGCCGGTCTCGGATTTCGGCCTGATCGAGATGACACGCGAGCGCAGCAAACCTTCGCTCTTGCAGGCTTTCTCGATCCCCTGCCCCACCTGCCAGGGACTGGGACGGGTATATTCGCCGGAATCTGTGGTGATGCGGATCGAACGCTGGTTCGCACGTGCGCGCGCCGGATCGAAATACCGGAAATTCAACCTGGTGGTTCATCCCCAGGTGGGTGAAATCTTGAACGGCGACAGGGGACAGAACAAGCTCAAGGATATATGCAAGAAATTCCGCTTCAAGATCAATCTTGAGACTGATGATTCGCTTTTCTTCGAAAATTACAGGATTATATCGTTAGACGAGGACATGGACATCACCGAGATGTTCAAGACCAAGGCGGAACGCGCCTCTGATGAATTGCACGAGAACGGCACATGATCGGCAATTAGGGATGCCCCTTCCGTGCAAGCGGTGGGATTTCATTGTGCAGAGAACTTAGCAGAANNAACGGCACATGATCCGCAATTAATGGTACCCCATCCGCGCAAGGGGTGGGATTTCATTGTGTAGAGAACTTAGCAGAATAATCGGCTCGTAAAGCAGGGTCTTGGCCCCGATGAAATCGGGGGGTGTGACCCTGCGCCAGGCTGATTAGAAGGCATTTGCGTTGGGTCACAATCCGCCTGCGGCGAATAAAGGCCCAACGCTACGCAATAATCTCTTGAGCCATATGATTCAATGAACTTTGAGATTCTCACGCTCGTCCTCGGCCAAGGCCGGAACTCCCTCAGAATGACGTGCACTGGGTTTCTTTTCCATACCAGGACTTCTTTAACAAGCATCTCAAGTGAATGACCACCCATGCGCCGTGAAATTGCAAAAAAAACGGCGGTGACAATCACCGCCGTTTTCTATAATTCTCATTTATATTAGAAGAACCACTTATAGTCGAGACGCCTGTAATCCTGGATCTCGGCCTCATCCAGAAGTTGCTGGGCATACTCCTGAGTTGTCTCCTGCACCTTCTGGCTCCACAGATTCTTGTAGATGGTCTCACGGTTCATATCAAACTGGTCCGGATTGAACACCCGCCCGGTAAACATGATCACCGCCACACCATTATTGGTATAAACCGGTTCAGACAGCCTGTTTTGATTATTCATGCTGAAAACCGCACCCATAAACTGCGGATCGGAGAAACGCGGATCCTGGCGCACATCACGGCGTGTAAAAAACTCGGTCTGAATATATTCCCCGCCATGTTTCTCGCTGGCGGTCTTGAGATCAAGAGTCTTCTCGGCCTCATCATAAATCAGCGTGGCAATGCTGTCCGCCTTGTCCAGGAGCACCTTCCGGCGGTAATCTGTCAACGCAAACCTGTGAGCCTCCTCCAAAGGCAAAATCCGCTCCGGCAGACGCTCCTTCACCCGGGCGATAATAAATTTGTAAGTATTCTGATCGAGATTGGCCACCATTATAACATCAGAGATTTTTCCCACCCTGTGTTCAAAAGCGAACTCGTTGGCTTCCTCGGCTGTGCCAAGCTTTCCAGCGGTGGTACCTTCGAAGAACTGACCTGTTTCCAGTATTTCCTTGTTATACTTCGAGGCTATTTCCTCGAAGGTGGATTCCTTCAGCTCCTCTTTAAATGTATTGGCACGCGCGCTGTACTGCGAGAAGGTGTCCCCCGAGGGCCTGATCTTCTTCACAATCTGAGAAAGCTTGACTTCCTCCACGCCTTCCTCAGTGGTACGCTTGCCGTAACATTTGAGAATGTGCCATCCTGCAAAAGTCTTGACCGGCTCCTGTGTGATTTCTCCCGAGTCCAGGGCGAATGCGGCGCTGTCGAACTCCGGCGAGTACCGTCCCCTCTGAACCCAGCCGATATCTCCCCTGGTCTGCTGGGAACGGGTGTCATCGGAAACAATCGCCGCCAGCATCGGAAAAATATCTTCCTCCGCCTCGGTGGCCTGCTGAATCCAGATTTTCAGGTCGGAAATATCGCTTGAATCGGACGCACTCGGATAGACATCAAAAGCAACATATTCAAGATTCGCCTGGGCATCACGCTTGTATTCTTCCTTGTGCTCGTTGTAGAACTCTATCACGGCCAGGGAATCTATAAATGGTGGAGGATCCTCAACCAGACGAGTACTCACGAAGGCATAATCGATCTTCATCTGTTCGTTGGAACGCTTGAACTCTCGCATCAATTCCTCAGGCGTGATCTGGATTGTGGAGCGCAGGAGCTCGTTCCATTGGTAACGCAAGATATTGGGTTCCTCCTGCTGTTCTATATAAGCAACCTGATTGGCAAAATTTGGATCAGCCAGGAACTCACGGTATTTCTGGATATCAAAGCGTCCCTCGGTCTGGAAAGCCTGCTCACTCCAGAGATAACGCGGCGGATAATTATAAAGATACTCGAATAATTCCCTGTCGGAAACAGTCAGCCCGAGGTCCTGTATATGCTGACGCAGCACTATATCCATGATCATCTGCTCCCAGGCGCTCTGACGAATCTGAACGACTACATCCCAGTCCAGATGAATTCTGCCGTTTTGATTGAGCTGCATGGTGAAATTATTCAGATAATTATCATATATTTGAGGATCTATCTCTTCGCCGTTAACCTCAGCGATGTATCCCTTAGCCTGAGAACCCTGGCCAATATCCATGCCCCACGCGAATATGATTGATCCTATAAATGCAATGACAACAAAGATCAGAAAGGCCTTGCTGAAATTGCGCAACTCTTGCATCATAATGAATTTCTCCTTTGCTTTTATATCAAATTTTTAATATATCAATGGCTGAATCTAATGCAAGCTATTTTTGTTATACTAAACTAACATCGAAAAGATCGAAACTGTGTAATATATATGATGGGTGTATCGGAATCAAGAAACAGGACTTGCAGGCTGGTATTGGCTTTACTGCTGATATTTTCTGTTCCCCTGCAGGCCGAGTATCTCTGGCCGCTGCCGGCCTCGAAAGAACTGACCTCCCATTTCTGCGCTTTCCGGGGCGGACATTATCACGCCGGGATTGACATAAGAACATTCGGCAAAACCGGTTATAATGTTGTGGCAGTTGAGGATGGCTACCTGTGGAGAGTGGCCTCCAACTGGTGGGGGTACGGCAATGTTGTATATCTGAAGCTGGATGACGGCAATATCGCTGTCTATGGGCATCTCCTGGAATTCACACCCGAAGTAGAAAAATATGTGCGGGATAATCAGTTGCATGAAGGACGATTCAAGGTCAATCTGTTTCCCGAGAAAGACCGCTTCCGCTTCCGAAAGGGCGATCTGGTAGGAAAAACCGGCCAGAGTGGCTCCGGGCCGCCGCACCTGCATTTCGAGATCCGAAACGCCGATAACCAGCCCATGAACCCCCTGCCCTTCTATCCCGACCTCAGGGACGGCTATAAACCGCGCTATGAAGAGATTACTTTCCGTCCGCTGGATTCGGATTCCTATATCGAGGGCAGAGCGCGTCCCTATTCAATCGATTTTCAATATAATCGAGCTGATAATAACTATATCCTGAATAAAGTGCCTTCACTGCGGGGTGAAATAGGAATCGAGGTAAAGGTTGCAGACAGGCGAAGCGGGACTGATCGCAAATATAATGTCGCAGGACTCAAATTTTATTTGAATGATGAGCTTGTATTCGAGACCGAATATGATACGTTATCGTTTAATACCTGGGGTTCGGTTGATCTTGATTATAACCATTACCAGAGAATAAAAAACAAAAGCTATTATCACAACCTGTATTATCCCGAGGGCCGCAAATCCTCGCAGCAGAATCCTGATGATTCATGCCGGACATGCAAAGCAGTTCCGATTGATCATTACACCAAGTTGGGAATATATAATGCCAGAATTATCGCTTATGACAGAAATGGCAATGAGCGCGAGGCAAGATTTCAAATAAATATTATTCCTAATATCGATCTCAATGCCTATGTCGATGGGCTTGGAAAAGTCCGCGGCAATATCGAGGGGCCAATTGCATTTACCATCCAGAATAATGCGCCATTTTATGCGAATCTCGAGATATTCGATCCGGCTACCGGAACGTTTTCCGATGCCGGTCAGCTGATGGCCGGGAGTGGTATGGAGGAAATTCCGCATATCAAATTGAGCGAATTTAAAGAGAGAGCTCATTCGATATCTGCTGAATATGCGCTTCTAAAAATCAATTTTATCTCAGAAAATCAGAAAATCGGTTCCTATCTGATTGGACTCCCGAATACGGTGCGAAAGCGATTTTTGGATTCAACTCTGGTCGCAGAAGTCGATTTCATAGAGGATTTGGATTTTATAAGCTCAGAGCCTTTAATAAGTATCGATCCTAAAAAGCTGTATGATTTTCTTATACAAAATGATTTCCGGGCCAACTTCCTGCAGCCGATTGAAAGCGGCGACAGAGTGACCTTCCGCCCCCAATTAATCGAACCATTAAAAGAATTCGCTTATGGCGAGGATTTTCAGAATCTGCCGGCCATTCTTGCTCTGGAAAGACTGAAACAGCAGAATCATTATCTGCATGAGTGGCACAAAGTCTCAGAGATAGATAAGCATGGATTCGAATTGAGCATCCCCAAGGGGACCCCCGGTAGCAACATATTTTTCAAGCTTGAAACTTCCGGTTCGAGTCCTGCGACAGAAATCAAAATAAAACCCGATGACAGGATCATCTTTGAGGGTATGGAGATTAAAGCGCCTGTACCCTCAGGATATTCGCTGGAAAAAACTGCGTTATACGGAATCTCACGAGGCGGCGATCCCAGTTTTGCGGGAAACAACCTGGATAGCGCAGGATATATATTGGCTAATGTCAAATCATTCGGGACATATAGGATAATGGTCGACTCTGTGCCACCAAAGATCAACAGTATCCGTCCCTGGGATAATTCTAACGTAAATACTGCCCGACCAAGCATACGATTTTTTATGGATGATGAGTTGTCGGGTTTTGATTCGGATACATTGTTAACTGTGACTCTAGACGGTGACTTTCAGATTTGTGAATATGATATTGACCGTAAAATTGTCTATATACATCTAACCGAGGATCTGGCGCCGGGGAGGCATGATCTGGTGATCACCGCCCGGGACAGGCTTGGAAATACTACTGTAAAAAGCTCCAGTTTTACGTATTAGGGGCTTCGAAAAAATAGGCTTTTTTGATCTCTACAATTGTATATATTAGCAGGAGACCTGAGGGAGAGCGATGATACCGATCAGAGATGACAACCCAACCAGAATCACGCCTTATTTTACTATAGCATTGATAGTAATCAATTGTCTGGTATTTATTTATGAGTTCGCTCAGGGAACCCAGGGTTTCCGTGAGTTCACTTTCAAATACGGCCTTATCCCGGCGGAACTGATGCAGGGACGCGATCTTACGCCTCCAGAGTACAGTCATCTGGCCTCCTCGCCATACCTGAACCTGTTTACCAGCATGTTCATGCACGGCGGGATAATTCATCTGGGCGGAAATATGCTCTACCTCTGGATTTTCGGAAATAACATCGAGGATGTGCTGGGTCACTTCAAGTTCATATTGTTCTACATACTCTCCGGTCTGGCGGCGACACTGGCATTTGCATTTGTAAATCCGAATTCCGAAATTCCTCTGGTCGGCGCATCAGGGGCGATTGCGGGAATTCTGGGAGCCTATATGGTCAGGTTCCCGCATGCCAGGGTATACACCCTGGTCTGGATTTTTATATTTATCAGGGTTGTCGCGCTTCCTGCAGTGTTCTTATTGGGCTTCTGGTTCCTGCTGCAGGTCATAAACAGTTCCTCCACTTTATCGGGCGGGGTGGCATGGTTCGCACATATTGGAGGATTCGTCTTTGGAGCTGGAGTTTTCTGGATATTCGGACTACGATATAGAAGAAGGCGATGGTATGAAGAAACTTAGGATTCCAATAATCACAATCATATTGCTCCTGGGCATTGTAATGTCCGCCGAAACACAAATCGATGAGGGCAAATCGGATGTTCTCTATCAGAAAGCCCGCGATCTGGTTTACCAGCGCAAATATGCCGAGGCTATTGATACGTTGAAAGCGGCTTTTTCCTACGATCCCGGAAATCGTCGGGCCCTGATGCTTATGGGTGATGTCTATCTCAAGATGGGCAATCTGCCGGGAGCGGAACAGGCTTTCAATCAGCTCATACAGGTCGATCCGCATCGACCCCAGGGCTATGTCAAAATGGCCGAGCTTTACTGGCACTGGGAAAGGTATAATGAGGCCATGGAATTCCTGCGCACCGCCAGCAGGCTTTCAAAGCCGCCGGATGCTGATGTATATTTTTGGAAAGGGCATATCTTCAGAAGTATTGAGCAGTTTGGTAAAGCTGACTCCATAATATTAGAGGGACTCGAGTACTATCCGGACAATCCAATGCTTCTCGCCGATTATGCGGCTACCCAGATAGTGCAGGGTGATTCGCTGGAAGCAGGTAAATACATAGACAGCGCCTATCAGCTTGATTCGAATTCGGTCTATGTGGTCAATACCATGGTCAGCTACCAGATTTTCAAGAACAATCTCGAGGCGGCTTCGAATTATCTTGAACGGGCTACCGCTCTTGATCCCGATGATCCCTTTACCCGCAGCAATTTGCTGGCTTATTCCAATCTCTACAGAGACGAGAAAATCACTCACTATTTTATCGAGGGAAATAAGGCGTTCGAGAAATCCCTCTATAGAAAAGCCAGAGAAAACTACAGGAAAGCGCTGGAGGAAGATTCATTATTTTTTGAGGCAATGGTAAACCTTGCTTACACCAATATCCATCTGGGCGATCTTGACCGGGCGGTTGAACTGTTCGAAAAAGCGGCACGCATGAACCAGAATTATGCAAGCGTTTATATCGGCTGGGCCGATGCTCTGCTGGGACTGAACCGTTTTGACGAGGCTCTCGAGAAATATGAAAGGGCGATCGCGCTCGAACCTGAAAACCAGGAATACAAACAGATTTATAACGACGTAGTTCAAGCCTTAGAAGAATTGGAACAGCAAAGTGAGTAAGGCCGACTTCATACATTTGCATAACCATACCCAGTATTCTCTTCTGGATGGCGCCTGTCATATCGATAAATTCCTGGAGCGCGCCAGAGAACTCAACTTCCCGGCACTGGCTATCACCGACCATGGCAATATGTTTGGTGCGATCGAGTTTTATAAAAAAGCCCGAAATAAGGAAATCAAGCCGATTATCGGGTGCGAGATCTATGTCGCACCGCAGGATAGATCCAAAAAGGAACCTATGCCAGGAGAGCCGGATGGTGGATACCATTTGATCCTGCTGGCCAAAAACAACACAGGCTACAAGAATTTAATTAAGTTGGTTTCGGCCGGTTATCTCGAGGGATTTTATCGCAAACCGCGAGTGGATAAGGAACTGCTTCGGAGGTACAGTGAGGGGCTGATCGCTACCTCCGCCTGTCTGCAGGGTGAAATCTCGAGGAAAATTGCAAACAACGATTTCAAGAAAGCTGAAGAAATCGCAAAAGAATATGCCGACATATTCGGCCGGGAAAATTTTTACCTGGAAATTCAGGATCACGGAATCGATAAGGAAAAGAAGGATAAAGCCGCCTTAACCAAGATCGCCAGGAAACTGGGGATAGGACTGGTTGCCACCAACGACTGCCATTACCTGCATCGGGAGGACCATAACGCCCACGAAGCCCTTTTGTGCATTCAGACCGGCAAATCTCTTGAAGATACCGACAGGATGAGCTATGCCACAGATCAGATCTATGTTAAATCTGCTGATGAGATGAAGGCCCTTTTCGCAGATACGCCTGAGGCAATCGAAAACACACTCAAGATAGCCGAGCAATGCAACGTCGAGATCGAGATAGGCAGGCTGATGATCCCCAAGTTTGAACTGCCGGAGAACTTCGATAATTCCGAAGACTATGTCCGCCATCTTTGCGAAAAGGGGCTCAAGAAGCTCTATTCTAACCCGGGAGATAAAATCTATGAGCGGCTGAACTATGAGCTGGATGTAATCAAGAAGATGGGCTTTTCAGGATATTTCCTGATCGTGAAGGACTTCATCGACTACGCCCGCTCACAGGATATTCCGGTGGGGCCGGGACGCGGTTCGGCTGCCGGGAGCCTGGTTTCGTATACGCTCGGGATTACCACAATAGATCCGTTGAAGTATGATCTCCTCTTCGAGCGCTTTCTAAATCCCGAGCGTGTGAGTATGCCCGACATCGACATAGACTTCTCCGACCGCGGTCGGGACAAGGTGATTGACTATGTAACTCACAAATATGGCCAGGATAATGTGGCACAGATTATCACATTCGGCACTCTGGCCGCCCGGGGAGTAGTACGTGATGTGGGACGGGTGATGGGGATTCCTTATGCGGAAGTGGACAAAATCGCTAAGATGATCCCCTTCAAAGTCGGGCAGACAATAACAGGGGCTATGGAGGAAGAGCCTGACATTGGACGTCTGGCCAAGACCGATGAAAAAGTCCGCACACTACTGGAATACTCCCAGACCCTGGAGGGATTGGCGAGGCATGCCTCCACTCACGCCGCTGGAGTGGTGATCGCACCGGAGCCGCTGGTGGAACATGTTCCACTCTTCAAGAGCAACAAGGACGAAATCACCACCCAGTACGATATGAAAGGTGTCGAGGATATCGGCCTTTTGAAAATGGATTTCCTGGGGCTGAGGACGTTGACTGTTATTGCCGATACGGTCCAGATGATCAAAGAGAAACACGGGTTGGATATTGATCTGGACAAAGTCCCTCTGGACGACGAAAAAGTATACGAGCTTTTTGGCAGTGGCAATACAATCGGGATCTTCCAGTTTGAATCATCCGGTATGCAGGACTATTTGAAGAAGCTTCATCCCGAATCCCTGGATGATCTGGCGGCCATGAACGCTCTTTATCGTCCCGGGCCGCTGGATTCCGGAATGATCAACGTATATATCGACCGCAAGCAGGGGCGAGAAAAAATCGAATACCTGCATCCCGATATGGAGCCGATTCTCAAGAACACATTCGGCGTGATTGTATTCCAGGAGCAGGTTCTGCAGCTGGCCTCAAGGCTTGCCAGTTTCAGCCTTGGAAAGGCCGATATTCTCAGAAAGGCGATGGGCAAGAAGATTGCGAAGTTGATGGCGCAGATGAAGAAGGATTTTATCAACGGCTGCGTGGAGAACGGTATCACGAAGAAGATGGCCAAAGAGATATTTCATCAGATTGAGACCTTTGCCCGGTACGGCTTCAATAAGTCGCATTCAGTCGGTTATGCTTATCTGGCTTATCAAACTGCATATTTGAAGGCGCACTATCCCAGGGAATTCATGGCGGCCTTGATGACATCTGAGATGGGCAATACAGATCGAATCATAATCCTGAAGGAAGAATGCCGTAATATGGAAATTGAAATCCTCCCGCCCGATATCAATCGCAGTTACGCCAATTTCAACGTCGAGGGGGATTCAATCCGGTTTGGACTGGCAGCTATCAAGAATGTGGGTATGAGCGCGGTTTTGAAGATTATCGAGGAACGTGAAGCAAATGGAGAATTCAAGACTATTTTTGATTTCACTTCACGCTGCGACCTTTCCTCGATAAACAAGCGTATGATTGAGTCGATGGTGATGGCGGGGGCTTTCGATTCTGCGGGTAATGATCGCGGCTTGCTTTATGTTAGTGTTGAGGATGCGGTCTCATTTGGCCAATCAGTGCAGATCGATCGTCTCAAGGGACAGACCTCGCTTTTTGGGGAAGCCGAAAATAACACACTTCCTCATCCGGAGCCCAGAATTTCGGAGGACGGCAGTTGGAGCCGCTCCAAAGTCTTATCGATGGAACGGGCGTCGCTGGGATTTTATATATCCGGCCATCCAATGGAGAAATATCGCCCCCAGCTCAAGCTCTTTGCCACAACAAACTCGGAGAAGATGAATGAGATGCCGGATGGCGTGCAGGCCTCTCTGGGAGGAATTATTACCCGGCTAAAAATTAACACCGACAAGCGTGGGCGGCATATGGGATTTGTGGGAGTGGAAGATTTTTATGGGAGCTTCGAAGCCATAGTCTTTTCCGATCCATTCGAGAAATACAAAAAACTCCTGATTAATAACAATATGCTGCTCTTCACCGGACGTATAAGTAAACGGGAAGAGGAAAAGGCCAAATTGATCGTAAATGAGATCAAGCCGCTCGAGTCGCTCTCGGAAAAGTCCAATTTGCTTTTGAAGTTAACTGTCTCCGGAAGAAGGATTAAGAAAGTCGAGGAAATCAAAAACATCCTGGATAAATATCCCGGCGACACGAAGGTCATAATTCTATTGAAGAAGAATGATGTCTGGATGGAAATTGAAACGCCGCAACTGGTTAATCCTAACGGCGAATTAATGGAGTCTCTTTCCGAGATTCTGAATTCAGAAAACCTGTCTCTTTCGGCCAATTAAGGGCAGGAACTCAAATCGATTAATAGTGTTAAAGTAGAAAGAATTTGATTTTTTACGATTTTTGTATAGATTGAGGAAAAGTTACATCAGACCGGGAGTGCCCATGAAACTTAGACTTTCGCTAACATTTGGAATTATACTTCTGGCCGGGATATTCGTTCTTGCCCAGGCTGGTGATGAAAAAGAAGACCATGGCGGCGTGACTTATTACGGTTACGAAGAGGGTCTGGAAAAGGCCAAACAGGATTCACTTCACGTTATAGTGTTCTTTGAGACAACCTGGTGTGGATGGTGCAAGAAGATGGACAAGACCACTCTGGTGGACGAAGATGTCGTGGGACTGTTGAAGAACAACTTCGTGCCTGTCANNCAGACAGCTTACGAGGGATTATGGCGTGCGCGGTTATCCCTCCACCTGGTTTTTGAAGCATGATGGTTCCAGGATAGCTCCTATTCAAGGCTACTGGCCGGCCAAGGATTTTTATCTATTGCTGAAGTACATATCCGAATATGCCTACGAAAAGGAGCAATTCAAGTCCTGGGCAGAAAAACATATGAATGATAAGGGCTAAGACAAGAATTGGCCATTCTATAAATCTGGAAAAACTGCCCGAAATATGGGCAGTTTTTTTATTTTATTAACAGCCTGATTCAATCTCATCTATGGATAACATCCTGATATGCCCAAANNATTTACATTTGCTGTTAGCCTTTTAGTTTTGACTATCCACTGCGGAGGACCTGAAGAGGAACAACCCGAAGTTCAGGAACAGGCTCTCGATTCAGCGACATATGCCGAAATGAGCGACACCTCTGATATGCTGATTGTGGAATATATGACCCCGCAGGAACTCGAGGAGAACTATGAAAATATCGTAATTGCTGAGGCGCCAGACTTCACGATTTATGATCTCAATCAGAACCCGATAAAACTCGAGGATTTTGAGGGATATGTGCTGCTTTTGAATTTCTGGTCGATGGATGCCCCGATATCGAAGCGTCTTTTCCCAACGCTTTCTGAGATTCAAAACGAGTTTCGCGAAGATAAATTTACTGTACTTGGGATTTGCATCGATCGCAGACCGATCAATGCCATACAGCAAGCGGCCGATTTTAACCGTCTTACCTATACGGTGGCATTTCCCGGCAGTAATGACATCTACAGCAATTATGCGGTTACCGGCCCGGGCAAATCGGTGCTTATAGACAGCAGGGGCAACATTGTCGGTGATTTTTATGGTGATCCGGGGGTCGACAAGCTGAAACGCGTGATCCGTCTATTTTTAAATTTTTGATCCAAACCGTTTTGCCAATATGAACCGGATGGGAGTA